>OGXX01000049.1_pt1 | contig 102119 bp, 91 predicted proteins | sample 1576301 | NCBI WGS metagenome assembly OGXX01 (sample SAMEA3541469, study PRJEB24748) | human gut metagenome | biome: human gut; feature: human-associated habitat; material: faeces | place: China | collected 2012
TTGGCGAGTTCATTCATCGCAGCGTACAAACCTGGAGTTTAACGCTGGTCTTTTTGACGCAAGCCTGCCGGAGCCAAGCAGCCAGATCCCGGGGAGAGATGCGGGCCGGGTTTTTGAGTGGCCGTGCTTCGGACAGGCATGTTACCTGCCGGACGTGGGCCGCTCCTGAAGGGATAAGCGATGGAGGGTTGCCGTGCCCTCATGCAACGGCGACCGGTCATGTTTTTCCCTGCGGAGAGATGAAGGAAACAGTCTGTAACCGGGCATGAGCCCGCAACGATTCGAGATGACCATGACAGGAACCCTGTACGCTGTGGGCGTGGGCCCCGGCGCTCCCGATCTGCTGACCCTGCGTGCCGTGGAGGCCTTGCGCCGGGTGGACGTGATTCTGGCGGCGGCCTCGCCGCGCAACGACTATTCGCGGGCGCTGGAGACGGCCCGTCCCCATCTGCGGCCGGACGTGCGCCTGCAACGGCTGGAATTCCCCATGACGCACGACAGGGCCACCTTGCGCGCGGCCTGGGAAAAAGCGGCGGGCATCACACGCGACGTGCTGCGGGGCGGCGAGAACGCGGCCTTCCTGACCATCGGCGACCCGCTGGTCTACAGCACGTTCGGCTATCTGCTGAAAACGCTCCGGCAGCTGGATGATTCCCTGCCGGTGGAGATCATACCGGGCATCACCTCGTTCCAGGCGGCGGCCGCGCGTACCCGCACCATTTTGTGCGAAAGCCACGAGACCCTGTGCATCATCCCCGGTATCCGGGACGAAGAGAGCCTGACCCAGACGCTGGAACAGGCCGATTCCGCCGTCATCCTCAAGGCCTACCGCAACTTCCCGGCCATCGTGTCGTCCTTGCGCCGCAGCGGTCGCCTTGAAGGCGGCCTCATGGCCAGCCATGTGGAGCAGCCCGAAGAGCGTCTGGCCCCCGTGACCACGGTGGCTGCCGAAGAGGGCACCCCGCCGTACATGTCCCTGGTCTTGAGCCGTAAAAAATAATCCCGTCCGGCTCCCGCAAGCAGCGCGCCGCGCAGTTCTTCCTGGCGTGTATCCAGAAAACGCAGCCTCGAATCCATCCGGTGGTTGAAAAGGGGAGGGCGGACCTTCCCCCTACATGAAAAAGGACGCCATATGGCGTCCTTTTTTGTCCCGCAAAGACCGCACGGTCTCCAGTCGGAGACTTTTCCCGGTACGGGAACGAAGTCCCTTCCCGCCGGGCAGCGACGGGGACCGGCCACCCGGACCGAAACAATGTTTTTTGGAAGGGAGGGGGCGCGGGGGAGGGAGAACCTTTTGTCCACAAAAGGTTTCCCTCCTCCGCATCCCGCTTGCCTCTCCTGCAAAATACCTTGCCTAACAGATGCGCGGCAGCTGGGCGCCTTCGAGCATGCCCAGCAGGCGCTGGCCGCCGATGCGGGTACGCAGGCGCACCTGGCCGGGCTTGCCGTCCCCGGCCACGCGGCCGATGATGGCGGCTTCCTTGCCGTAGGGGCTGGCCTGCATGGCGCGCAGGGCGGCTTCGGCCTTGTCCTGGGACAGGATGCAGATGCACTTGCCCTCATTGGCCAGATAGAGCGGATCAAGACCGAGGAAGGAGCAGCCGTTGCGCACGCTCTCGTGCACGGGCAGCAGGCTTTCCTCGATGTCGATGCAGACGGCAGACTGTTCGGCGATCTCGTTGAGGGTGGTGGCCAGACCGCCGCGGGTGGGGTCGCGCAGGACGTGGACCTCGCCGCAGGCGGTGATGATGTCGGCGATCATGTGGTTGAGGGGGGCGGAGTCCGAGGCCACGTCGGTGAGGAAGGACAGGCCTTCGCGGCTGCCCATGACGGTGAGGCCGTGATCGCCCAGGGCGCCGCTGACCAGCACGGCGTCGCCGGGACGGGCGGCGTGGCCGGAGGGCACGGGGGAGGCGAAGATCTCGCCCACGCCGGTGGTATTGATGAAGATCCTGTCGCACATGCCGCGCGGCACCACCTTGGTGTCACCGGTGACGATGTGCACGCCGGCGGTCTGCGCGGCCGCGGCCATGTCGGCCACCACGCGGTCGAGGGTGGAGAGCTCCAGGCCCTCCTCGATGATGCAGGCGCAGCTCAGGTAGCGGGGCCGGGCGCCCAGCATGGCCACGTCGTTGACCGTGCCGTGCACGGCCAGGGTGCCGATGCTACCCCCGGCGAAAAAGAGGGGCGTGACGGTGTAGGAGTCCGTGCTCATGGCCAGCGGGCCCTTGATGTCCAGCAGGGCGGCGTCGTCCATGCGGTCCAGCAGGGGGTTGGAGAAATGGCGCATGAAGCACTGGGAGATGAGCCGTTGCGAGGCGCGTCCGCCGCTGCCTGCATCCAGCAGAATGCGATCGTCCATGATGATCCCGGTAGTCTTGGGGTTACGGCCGGGCGTCGCTGCGGCGCGGGCCGGAAAAAACGGGGAAGGTGGCCCTTCCCCGTCCGTCCAGAGGCAGGATGCTGCGGCTGCCATGCCGACCTTTTAGGGATATCGCGCGGCATGGCGGCCCGTGATCCCGCTCCTAGGCCATATACTTGAAGTAGGCCGCGCAGCTGCCTTCGGTGGAGACCATGCAGGGCCCCACGGGGCTGGCCGGGGTGCAGGCCTTGCCGAACAGGGGGCATTGCGGCGGCGTGATGCGTCCCTTGAGCACCTGCCCGCAGCGGCAGCCCGGCAGGGGCGGCACGTCCGGCAGGGTGATGTCGAGGCGCTTCATGGCGTCGAAGCGCTCATAGGCGGGCCGCAGGGCCAGACCGCTGTCCGGGATGAGGCCCAGACCGCGCCACAGGGCGTCGGACGGCATGAAGTAGGTCTCCAGCAGGGCGCGGGCGCGGGGGTTGCCCTGGTCGCTGACGGCGCGCGGGTAGGCGTTGACCACGGCCGGGGCGTCGTCGCGGCGCTGCTCGGCCATGATGCAGAGGGCCTGCAGGATGTCCACGGGCTCGAAGCCGCCCACCACGGCGGGGACGCGGTATTCCGAGGCCAGGAAGCCGTAGGGCTCCAGACCGAGGATGGTGGAGACGTGCCCCGGCAGCAAAAAGGCCTGGACACCGCAGCCGTCCTTGTCGTCCAGCAGGGCGCGCAGCACGGGCGGCACCAGCTTGTGCAGGGAAAGCACGCAGAAGTTGTCCAGCTTGCGCTGTTCGGCCAGCATGAGGGTGGCGGCCACGGTGGGCGCGGTGGTCTCGAAGCCGATGCCCAGGAAGACCACGGTGTCGCCGGGGTTGGCGGCGGCGATGTTCAGGGCATCCAGCGGCGAGTAGACGATCTCGATGCGGGCCCCCCGGGCCTGGGCGTGCTTGAGGCTGCGGCCGCCGGGGCCGGGCACGCGCAGCAGGTCGCCGAAGGTGGCGATGATGACGCCGTCACGACCGGCCAGATCGAGGAAGGCGGCCACTTCGGCGTCATGGGTGACGCAGACGGGACAGCCCGGCCCGGACAGGTGCGTGACTTCCCTGGGCAGCAGGGAACGCAGGCCGCTCTGGAAGATGGCCACGGTATGCGTGCCGCAGACTTCCATGAAGCGCAGCTCGCGGCCGTCCAGGGCCGTTTGCAGGCGGTCCAGCAGGGCACGGCAGAGCGCGGGGTCCTGATAGGGAGAGCTCAGGGACATGGCAGGCCTCGGCTAGGGCAGCATGGGCGCGGCGTTGAGGCCGCAGTCCACGGGCAGGCCGCACATGAGGTTGGCATTGGCCAGGGCCTGGCCGGAGGCGCCGCGGCAGAGGTTGTCGATGGCCGAGACCACGATGAGGCGGTTGGTACGCGGGTCCACCACCAGGCCGAGGTCGCAGAACATGCTGCCGCGCACGAAGCGCGTCTCGGGCAGCTTGCCCTTGGGCAGCACGCGGACCCAGGGGCTCTGGGCCCAGGTCTCGCAATAGGCGGCGTGGACCTCGTCCAGGGTGGTGCCGGGCTTGCGCAGGGTGGTGTAGATGGTGGACAGGATGCCGCGCACCATGGGCACCAGATGCGGGTTGAAGGAGACGCGCACGTCGCAGCCGGCGGCGCGGCTGTATTCCTGTTCGATCTCGGGGGTGTGGCGGTGCTTGCCCAGGCCGTAGGCGCGGAAGGTGTCGTAGACCTCGCAGAACAGGGAGGGCACCACGGGCTTGCGGCCCGCGCCGGAGGTGCCGGACTTGGAGTCGATGACGATGTTGTCCGGCGAGATCAGGCCGTGCTTGAAGGCGGCGTACAGGCCCAGGATGGCCGACGAGGGATAGCAGCCGGGGTTGGCCACCAGGCGGGCCCTGGCGGTCTCAGCGGCGTAGAGCTCGGGCAGGCCGTAGACGGCCTCGGGCAGCAGCTCGCGGCGGGTGTGGGGCACATACCAGTCTTCGTAGACATCGACATCACGCAGGCGGAAGTCGGCGGAAAGGTCGATGACGCGGGTCCCGGCTTCCAGCAGTTCCCCGGCCATCTCCATGGCCTTGCCGTGGGGCACGGCCAGGAAGACCAGGTCGCAGCGGCGGGCGGCTTCCCTGGCGTCGAAGATGCTGATGACCACATCGGAGCCGGGCAGGCCTTCGAGGAAGGGATAGAACTCGCCCAGGCGCAGGCCGGATTCGGTGCGGGAACAGGCCATCTCCAGTTTCATGCGGGGGTGGCTGGCCAGCAGCCGGGCCAGTTCCATGCCGGTGTACCCGGTGACGCCCACAAGACCCACTTTGAATATCTTCATCTCCCTCTCCTTTATTTGCTGTCCGGGCCGCATTTGATGACGTATTTCATGCGCAATTCGTAAAGGATGCTCTCCAGCATCTTGCGCTCCTGTTCGTCCAGCCCCTTGGTGGTCTTTTCATGCAGCATCTCCAGCATGCTGATGCTGTGCCGGGCAAGTTCCGGCTGCCGGCTGGTCCGGCCGGTCTCGGGGTCGGCCACCTCGCCCAGATGCACGAGGGCGGCGGACGCCAGGGAAAGGACGAAGGTGGAGAAGGTCACTTCCGGCAGGGGGCCCTTGCCGCCGCAGCCGCATTGGTTCTGACTCATGCTGTTCTCCTGCTGATGCTCTCCGGGGGCCGTCCGGCGGCCCCGGAAGCGGTACGGCCGCCGCAGCGGCCGCTGCTGTGATCTATCGGACGGCGGGGCAGCTCACGGGCGTGCCGGGCGCCACGTCGAGGGCGGCACGGTACACGGCCAGGCCCTGTTCGAGGTAGTTGCGCGCGCCGATGTAGCCGCCGGCGTCCACGATGCTGCGGTCCAGGGCGTAGAGGCCCGCGGCCACGTCGGCCCAGTCCACCCAGCCCATGTGGCCGATGCGCACGATGCGGCCCTTGAGCTGGTCCTGCCCGCCGGCCATGTAGACGCCGTGCTTTTCGGCAGCCAGGCGCAGGACCTCGTTGCCGTCCACACCTTCGGGCAGCAGCACGCTGGTGATGCCCCAGGCAAAGTTCTCGGGCGCCAGCAGCTCCAGGCCCATGGCCCTGACGGCGGCACGGGTGAACAGGGTCAGGGCCCACTGCTTGCGGTAGACGGCATCCAGGCCGCCGGCCAGCAGCATCTTCAGGCTCACGTCCAGGCCCACGATGAGGTTCACGGGCGTGGTGAAGCGGGTCTGGTTCTTGAGCACGTTGTCGCGTTCGCGGCACAGGTCGAAATAGAAGCAGCCGGTGCCGGTCTTTTCGGCCTTGTCCCAGGCGCGGGCGGAAAGGGCCAGCAGGGCCAGGCCGGGGGGCAGCATCAGGCCCTTCTGGGAGCCGGTGACCAGGCAGTCCACGCCCCACTGGTCCATGGGGCAGGGGGAGAGGCTGACACCGGAGATGCCGTCCACCACGCAGAGCACGTTGCGGGTGCGGGTGACGGCCGCCACTTCGCGCACGGGATGGAGCACGCCGGTGGAGGTCTCGGACATCTGGATCAGCACGCCGCGGATGTCGGGATCGGCGTCCAGGGCGGCGGCCACGTCCCCGGCCTTGACGGCCCGGCCCCAGGGAGCGGACAGCACGGTGCATTCCAGGCCGCGGGAGCGGGCGATCTCCACCCAGCGTTCGCCGAACTTGCCGGCTTCGGCCACCAGCACCTTCTCACCGGGGGCGAACAGGTTGTAGACGGCGGCGGTCATGGCGCCGCTGCCGGAGCAGGACAGGGGCAGGACGGGCTGCGTGGTGCCGAAAAGCTCGCGCAGGTGGCCCTGCACGCGCTGCATGATTTCCTTGAACCGGCTCTTGCGGTGGTGGATCATGTCCTGGGCCAGGGCAAGGCGGACTTCTTCGGGCAGGGGCGTGGGGCCGGGGGTCAGGAGGCGTTTTTTGTTGAGCATGATGCGTCCTTTATGCGCCGCTTACGGCAGCAGATGCGCGATGAAACATTTGAGATAGGCCGTCTCGGGCATGGCGGCATGCACGGGATGGTCCGCACCCTGTCCGCCCGCATAGAGGATGCGGGCCTGCCACTTGCGGCGGGCGGCGGCCTGCTGCACGCAGGAACGCAGGGACTCGGCGGGCAGGTGGTGTGAACAGGAACAGCTTACAAAGACACCGCCCGGCGTCAAGAGCTGCATGGCCAGGGCATTGATCTTGCGGTAGGCGGCCAGGCCCTGGGCAAAGTCCTTGCGGCGCTTGATGAAGGCGGGCGGATCGAGGCAGATGAGCGAGAAGCGGCGGCCCTGGGCGTCCAGCTCGGCCAGACGTTCGAAGGCATCGCCGCACAGGCCTTCGATGGCCTTGGCGCGGGCCAGTTCGGGCGCGTTGCGGGCCGCGTTCTCCGTGGCCAGGGCCAGGGCCTGCGGCGAGGCGTCCAGGAAGGTCACGGAACGGGCCCCGGCAGCGGCGGCCGTGCCGCCGAAACCGCCGGCGTAGCAGAAGATGTCCAGCACGTCGGCGCCCGCGGCATAGCGGGCGGCCTCGCGGCGGTTGCGGCGCTGGTCATAGAACCAGCCGGTCTTCTGGCCGCCCTGCAGGGGGGCCCGGAAGATGCAGCCGTTTTCCGGCACGTCCAGCACGTCGGGCACCGGGCCCTCGCTCTCGTTCTCGCGGGGCAGGCCTTCCAGCGAGCGGGCGGCGATGTCGTTGTCCCAGAGGATGGAGCGGGGCTGCAAAAGCTCGCCCAGCACCTCGCGCAGTTCTTCCTTGCGGGCTTCCATGCCCCAGGTGCCCACCTGCACGGTGAGATGGTCGCCGAAACGGTCCATGACCAGGCCGGGCAGCAGGTCGCCCTCACCGTGGCAAAGGCGGTACCAGGGCTGGTTGTAAAGGCGCTGGCGCAGGCCCAGGGCGCTTTGCAGGCGCTGGCGCAGCAGGTCCGCGTCCAGGGGCAGGTCGGCCTTGCGGCTGTAGAGGCGGGCGCAGATGAGCGAGTGCGGGTTGACGAAGACGCTGCCCAGCACGGCCCCGCGCGCGTCGCGCAGGGTGGCGTTCTCGCCGGGCCCGAAGTCGGGCAGGGGACTTCGGGCGCTGTCTATCTCGTTGCTGAAAATCCACAGGTGGCCGGCACGGATGCGGCGGTCTTCCCCTTTTTTCAGCCAAAGTGTCTTCATGGTAACTCCCGGTGGACAAAAAAGTTTGGCAGCGCGGGCAGGAGGCATCCTGTCCGATGCCGCACCGATGACTATGGCTGAAAAAAGGATTTTCCGCCAGCACCATGATGCCCCTGTGCCCTGCGGGCCGCGGGACGGGGTGACCTGTCCGGTCCCGGACGGTGCTGCGCCGTCTGCCGCGGGCACGAAAAAAAGGAACGCTCCCCGAAGGGAGCGTTCCTGTCCGTCAGGGCAGGGCCCAAGGAGCGGCGGGCCCCTGCGGCCGGTCAGGGCCTAGTGGGCCATAAGAGCCTTCATCTGCTCCGGCAGGGACTTTTCACCGGGCGTCGCGGTGAATGCCAGCATGCGGCCCAGGGCGGCGGCATCGAGGAACTGGATCCAGGGCATGACCCGGGCCGGGTCCTCGCTGCGGATGGACAGGCTGCCGGGGCGGGCCAGGAAGGTCTGGATGGCTTCCGCATCCCCGGGATCATTGAGATCGCTGCCCAGAGAGGCGCCCAGCAGGGGCATCATGGCTTCCACGGCCTCGGGACGGGGATCGATATTGTAGGCCAGGACGGCCGTCAGGCCGTGGTCGTGCAGATCCAGCGACAGGTCGGAGACGGCGGCATCCATCATGCTCGGGTCTGTACTGAAGAAGTTGTAGGCATAGTCCAGATCGGCCAGGCCTTCCAGGCTCAGGCGGCCCGTCTGGCGCAGGCAGCCTTCACCGGCGGCGCCCGTCTTTTCCAGGGTATCGTCCTGCCACTTGAGGGTGATGCGCTCCTTGCCCGGGATGGCGAGCATCGCGCGGAGGGGCCTGGTGGAAAAGTCGCAGGTCAGGCTGCTCTTGAAATGATGGGGAGCGAGCCCCAGCCAGTCGAACCGCATATCGCCGGCATGGAACAGGTTCTCGTCCTTCCTGCCGGAGGATTCGATAAGGTCCACGTCCTTGAGAGCCAGCTGGCCGAAGAGGGGCCGGGTCATCATCTGCTTGCCGGCGGCATCCTTCCGGGGCCGCACGGCGTCCAGGATCAGGGTTTCGAGCTGGGGCTCGAATGCGTCGATCCCGATATCGCCGCTGCGGCGGATCAGGCTGAGGAAACGCCCGAACCAGTCGGCGTCGGGCAGGAAGATGTCGCGGATCTCCAGCTTGCCCATCCTGAGCGCGCCTTCGGACAGGATGGCGACCTCGGTGGCATCCAGGGTCACACGCTTCCAGGTGCGGCGGTCCACGCCTTCGATGCTGACGGCGGCGACGGAGCTCTGCACCTGCGCCTCGGGGGCCGTGCTGCTGATGCGGACGGGCCCGTAGGTGACCTTTTCCGCGATGAGGGCGATCATGAGTTCGCCCTCGGGCACCTGCTGCCCGTTCAGCAGACGCTTGAGCACGGCGGCATCCATGGCCACAGGACCGGAGCTGAGGCCCTCCACCGTGCAGGTCACGGAATCCCCCGGTATCAGAGACTTCTCGATGAGATCACGCCCCGTGGCGCTGGAGAACAGGGGCGCGTCCCCTGCGGCGGGCAGGATGCTGTCCCGCAGGAAGGGCACGCAGGCCAGGACGAGGCGGGGGCTGAGCGTCATGGAGATTTCTTTCAGGACCGTGTCATATGTGCGCTGGTCGGAAAGATGGACGTTGCCGAGTTTCAGGGTGAAGCCCAGGGGATTGATGTCCACCGTCTCCACGCTGCAGATGGTGGCGTCAGGGTTGATAGTGCGCAGGGCGTCCCGCACGGCCTGCTCCACCAGGGGCTTGCAGGCAAACAGTCCCCCCATGACGGCGAGGACACAGATGATGAGCGCGGCCAGCAGGCCTTTGGCTGTTTTCGACATGGCAGTAGTTCCTTGGGCAAAAAATGGATGGCCCCTGTGAGGCCGGAGCTTTTTCAAAATAGCCGGGCTCCGGCGGCTTGTACAGGAAAAATGCCCGGGGCGACGCGGAAAACAGGAAGCGCCGTGGCCCGGAGGTCACGGCGCTTTGCCGGCAGGGAAGGGAGGGGGCTAGTCCACGCGGTGGTGGCAGCCGATGCTGTTCTTGTTGCGCATGGCGGCCTGGGTGATGACGTAGGCCGTCTGGGAACCGTGGAAAAGGTCCACCAGCGGCTTGGAGATGCGCGTGCCCTTGTAGAAGTCGTGGATGTGGCGCACCAGGTCGCGCATGTCTTCAAACGCCCGGCGCAGGCGGGCCTTGGAGCGCGAGATGCCCACATAGTTCCACATGGTGTTGCGGATGTTGGCCCAGTCCTGGGCCACCAGGGCGGGGTCGTCGTGGTGTTCGTTGCCTTCGTGGCGCCAGTCGGGGATGGCGGCCGCCAGGGCGCGGGGGATGGCTTCGCGGCCGGAGGCCGTGATGCGCGCCAGATGCTGGCCGCAGCTCCGGCCCCAGACGGCGGCTTCCAGCAGGGAAGTGCTGGCCAGACGGTTGGCGCCGTGCAGGCCGGTGCAGGCGCATTCGCCGATGGCGTACAGGCCGGGCATGGACGTGCGGCCGAAGGTGTCGGTAAGGATGCCGCCGCAGAAGTAGTGGGCCGCGGGCACCACGGGGATGGGCTCCTTGCGGATGTCGATGCCGATCTCGAGGCACTGCTCGAAGACCGTGGGGAAGCGCGTGGGCAGGTCCTGCTTGACGCCGCTCACGTCGAGGTACAGGCAGGGCACGCCCCGGCGCAGCATCTCTTCCACCATGGCCTGGGCCACCACGTCACGGGGGGCCAGGTCGCCGCGCTTGTCGTGGCGGAGCATGAAGGCCTCGCCCCTGTCGTCCAGCAGGCGGGCGCCTTCGCCGCGCATGGCCTCGGTGATGAGCGGGCGGCGGTAGCTGCGTTCCTCATACAGGGCCGTGGGGTGGAACTGCATGAATTCCAGGTTGGCCAGCTCCACACCGGCGCGGAAGGCCATGGAGATGCCCGCCCCCACACAGCCGGGGGCGTTGGTGGAGTGCAGGAAGACCTGCCCCACGCCGCCGGTGGCCAGGACGGTCCAGTCGGCCAGGATGGTCTCGGGCTCGCCGGTCTCGGCATTGAGCACGTAGGCGCCCAGGCAGCGGTTGGTGACGCTGTAGCGGTACTGGGAGTTCTTGGCGTGGTGGTGGGTGGTCAGCAGGTCGATGGCCGAATGGTTGTGCAGGCAGGTGATGCGCGGGTGGATCTTCACCTGGGCGGCCAGGCCGTCCATGAGGGCGCGGCCGGAATAGTCGGCCTTGTGGAGGATGCGGTGGGCGCCGTGGCCGCCTTCACGGGTGAGGTTGTAGGTGCCGTCCTCGTTGCGGTCAAAGTCCACCTGGGCCCGGTCGATGAGCATGCTGTCCACGCAATCGGGGCCCTGGCGGCAGAGGAAGCGCACGGCGCGGTTGTTGTTGTACCGGTGGCCCGCCACGAGGATGTCGTGTTCCAGGGCGCGGGCCTCGGCATCACGGGGGGTGCCCGCGGCCTTGTAGATGATGCCGCCCTGGGCCAGGGGGGTATTGCCGTCATCCAGGTCGGGACCGGCGTTGATGAGCAGCACGTCACGCCCGGCATCGGCCAGGGTAAGGGCGGCAGTGCAACCGGCGATGCCGGAACCGATGATCAGGATGGTGACGTGGCGACGTGTCGAGCTCATCTTGACTCCTTGTTTCTTGCGCTAGCGTTGGGCCGCGCATACCTGGAGCATGCGGGTCAGGGATGCCCGGGCGGGCGCCAGCTGCTCGTCCTGCAATGTCATGACGGGGGCCGTGCCGGCCACGACGCCTTGCAGGCAGGCCAGCAGGTTTTCTTCCGTGACCTTGGCCATGTCGGGGCAGATGGCGGGCGCCAGGGGCTCGATGCGGCAGCGCCCGGCGAAACGGTCACGCAGGCGGTGGACAAGGTTGGTCTCCGTGCCGATGATCAGGGTGCCGCCTTCGCCGGCGGCCTTTTCCGCTTCCTTGATGAGATAGGAGGTGGAGCCGGCGCCGTCGCACAGGCCGATGAGCTCGGGACGGCATTCGGGATGGGCCAGCACGCGGCAACCGGGATGGGCGGCCCGGGCGGCCTGCACGCTTTCGGGGCGCAGGCGGCCGTGGATGGCGCAGCAGCCCGGCCAGAGCAGCAGGCGGCGGCCGGTGGCGGCGCTGCCGGGCAGGCGTTCGCTGTCGGCCAGCCCCTTTTTCCCGCTCAGGCGCAGCACATGCCAGTCCCCGGGGCCCAGGCCCAGCTGCAGGCCCGTGTTGCGGCCCAGGTGCTTGTCGGGCAGAAAGAGCACGGCGCCGTCGGGCCCGGCTTTTTCCAGGGCCCAGGCCAGCATGGTGCGGGCATTGGCCGAGGTGCAGACGGCCCCGCCGAATTCGCCCACCACGGCCTTGAGGGCCAGGGTGGTGTTCACATAGGCCAGGGGCACGACCCTGCGCCCGGTGGCCTGCAGCTGCAGCAGCACGGTGCGGGCGAGCCCGGCCGGCGTCATGAGCGACATCATGCAGTTGGCGTCCCAGGCGGGCAGATGCACGCTCTGGCCGGGTTTGGCCAGCAGGGCCGCGGATTCGCCCATGAAATACACGCCGCAGAACACGATATGCTCGGCATCGATGCCTTCGATGCGGCGGGCCAGTTCCAGGGAGTCCCCGGTCACATCACAATGCCGCACCACATCATCGTGCTGGTAATGATGCCCCATGATGCACAGGCGGTCGCCCATTTCCTGTTTGATGGCCGTAATGGCCTCGGTGGATCGAGACATGGTTTCCTTTTGGGTTGGGGATGATCAGGCGTTGGCCAGGGTCATGCTGAAGTCGGCAGCCACGGCGGAATGCGTCAGGCGGCCCACGGAAATGAAATCGGGATGCCGGGGACCGGTGAGGGCGATGCCGCGGATGGTCTCCAGGGTCACGCCGCCGCTCACTTCGGCCTCGATGCGGGCGGGCACCAGCGCCAGGGCCTGGCCCAGCAGGGGCGCGCCCATGTTGTCCATCATGATGCGGTCGGCCCCGGCGGCCACGGCCTCGCGCACATGGTCGAGGGTGCGGCACTCCACCTCGATGGGCGGACAGGGGGAGTAGACCTCGCGCAGGCGGGCCACGGCGCGGGTGATGGAACCGGCGGCGTCGATGTGGTTGTCCTTGAGCATGAGCATCTCCACCAGGTTCTTGCGGTGGTTGCAGCCGCCACCGGCCTGGACGGCGTATTTTTCGGGCCAGCGCAGGCAGGGCGTGGTCTTGCGGGTATCCAGCAGGCGGACCCCGGTGCCTTCCAGCTCATGCACATAGCGGGCCGTGAGGTTGGCGATGCCCGAAAGGTGGGTGATGAAATTGAGGATGACCCGCTCGGCCTTGAGCAGCGCGATGGCCGGGCCTTCCATGCGGGCGACTTCGGTCATGGCTGGGACGGTGGAGGCTTCCTCCACCAGCAGCTCCACATGCGGATGGGCGTTCATGGCTTCAAAAACGTCGTGGATGACGGGCAGGCCCACCACGCGGGTGTCTTCCTTGGCGCGGATGACGGCGCGCATGGGCGCGTCAGCGGCAAAAAGGCCTTGGGCGGTCAGGTCGGGGCCGTCCTCGTCCAGGGCCAGTTCTATGGAGCGGCGCAGGTAGCGCCGGCCTTCGTCGGAAAAAAACGTGCTCCAGGGTGTGAACATTCTTCTTGTCCCGTCTATGGTGTGCATGGTAAGCCCTGCGCATAAGCACGGCATTACATAGTGATAAATGGCCCGTTGGGGCGCGTCAAGTTTGAGAGCTTTTTCACAACGGAGCGGCAAAAAAGCATTCTTTTTGTCACGAAGATGCGGTAGGATGCCGCCGTGTTGTGGAAGAAGTCCGCCGGGAAGGCCGAGGCCCGGCACGCGTACAGACGAGGGAGCTGACTGCCATGAGTGAACAAAAGAAGATCCAGACCGCGGACGACCGGCCGCAGACGGCGAACCCGATCCCCGAAGACGACGGGATGGCGGAAGGACATGGCATCAGCATACCCGAGGCCTGCCGCGAGCTGGGGGACGAGACGGAGTTCGTCCATCCCGCCGACCTTGCCGACCATCTGGAGAACCTGAGCCTGGAAAAGCAGGTCTGTGCCCTGCGCCACATGCCCACGGAGGACGCCGCCGAGGCCCTGGCCGAGCTGGAAGGCAGCGTGGCCGTGGACGTGCTGGAAAATCTGGATGCCGACGTGGCCGCCCAGATCATCGCCGAGATGGAGCCCGACGACGCCGCCGACGTGCTGGACGAGCTGGACGAGGAACACCGCGACGTCCTGCTGGGCAAGCTGACGCGCGAAGATTCGGAAGAGCTGCGCAACCTGCTGAACTTCGACCCCGACTCCGCGGCCGGTGTCATGAACACCGAGCTGATCCTGCTGGAAGAGAACATGACGGCCGACGAGGCCATCACCCACATCCGCAGCGAGATGGAGGACAAGGAGAGCCCCTACTACGCCTATGTGGTGGACAGGAACGACAAGTTGGTGGGGGTGCTTTCGCTGCGCGACCTGATGCTGGCCCGGCCCGGGACCATCGTGGGCGATGCCGTGGCGGGGCAGAGCGTGGTCTCCGTGCCCTATGACATGGACAAGGGCGAAGTGGCCAACCTGCTGTCGCACTACAACTATCTTGCCATGCCCGTCGTGGATTACGAGGGGCACATCATGGGCGTGGTGACCTATGACGACATCATGGACATCATGCACGAAGAGGCCAGCGCCGACATGCTGGGCATGGTGGGCGCCGACCCCGAAGAAAGCGTGGACACCCCCTGGAAGGAGAGCGTGCGCAAGCGCCTGCCCTGGCTGGTGGTGAACATGGTCAATTCGGCGCTCTCGGCATCGGTGGTCTACATGTTCGAGGGCTCCATCGCCCAGATGGCCGCCCTGGCCGTGCTCATGCCCATGGTGGCCAACCAGGCCGGGAACACCGGCCAGCAGGCCCTGGCCGTCATGATCCGGCAGCTGGCCACGGACCGCTTCGAGCCCAAGAAGGCCTGGATGGCCGTGCTGCGCGAGGCCAAGATCGGTCTGGTCACGGGGCTTTTCATGTCCATACTGGCCCTGTGCGGCGCCTGGGGCTTCACAGGCAACCCGCTGGTGGGTATGGTCATGGCTGGTGCGCTGCTGTGCGACATGATGCTGGGTGCGGTGGCCGGCGGTTCCATCCCCCTCATTTTCCGGGCCCTGGGACGAGACCCGGCCCAGGCCTCCAGCATCTTCCTGACCACCATCACAGACGGCGCGGGCTTCTTCATCTTCCTCGGGCTGGCCACCATGTTCCTTTTCTAGGCCTGCCCGCACAACGCAAAGGCAGGTAGCCATGCACGACGTTTGCCGCATCCTGCTGGTGGACGATCACAAATTGCTCATGGAGGGCATCCGCAGCCTGCTGGCCCCCCACAGCCATTTGCGTGTGGCCGGCATGGCCCCCGACGGCAAGGAAGCCGTGGGCCTGGCCGCCACCCTGTCTCCCGACCTGGTCATCATGGACATCTCCATGCCGGGCATGAACGGCGTGGAAGCCAGCCGCGCCATCCTCCAGATCCGTCCCGAGACGCGCATCCTCATCTATACCGGCCACGAGGACCAGCGCCACCTGCTGGAGCTCATCCAGCTGGGCATCATGGGCCATGTCTGCAAAAGCGATCCGCCCTCCGTCCTGCTCCAGGCCATCGATACCGTGCGGCAGGGAGAGGTCTTCCTCAGCTGCGCGGACCCCGGCGGCTGCATGGCGGCCCTCATGCGCCAGAACCGGCAGCGCCTCAGCACCGCCGGGAGCGGGCCGGACATCGGCACGCTTTCGCCGCGCGAGAAGGAGATCTTCCGTCTGCTGGCCGACGGCTACAGCGTCCGCCAGATAGGGGACGCCCTCAACATCAGCCCCAAGACCGTGGAGACCCACAAATACAGCGTGCTGACCAAGCTGCGCGCCGGCTCCATCAACGAGCTGACCAAGATGGCCATCCGTCTGGGCCTGGTCTCGCTGTAGTCCGGTTTTCGGGCCTGTCCTTTCATGGCCATGTGAGGCCGCCTCCCCGTGCCGTCCCCTGCGGCAGGCGTGCGGCGGGTCGTATCCTCCATGTCCGTCGCCCCGTGTCCTCTTCCCGCCGTGACGGCGCCTGTCGTCCCCGGCGGACTTGCCCGCTCTTTCCCCGATCGCCCGTCCTGCCTGTCCGGCCAGGCCTGTCTGCCCGGATGTTCCGCGGCATCCCTGTCCTGTGCGGGATATTCCCGCCGTCGTGCCCGTGGCGGCAGCGGCCGTTGCCCGGCGCGCCGCCCGTGCCGGGCTGGTGCGGGACGGGCATGGCCACGGGCCTGCGGCGTCCCAGGCCCTGCGGCAGGGCCCTATGCCGTGGCGGGGCCGTCCTGTGCCGTGTCCTCTGGGGCGGGTCCTCCCCAGAGCGAGGCTTTCAGATAGTCCAGGAAGACCCTGGCCGGTTTGGAGAAGAGCTGCTGTTTTTTCCAGGCCACGTTCAGGCCCACTTCCATGCCCGGGCGCAGGGGGCGGAAGCAGAGCGGGCCGTCTTCCGGCAGGCGGATGATCCTGTCCAGGCAGAGGGCATAGCCCATGCCTTCCTCGACCATGATCGACGCACTGTAGAGCAGGTTGTAGGTGGCCACCACCTGCAGGGCATCGTGCGCTGCCCCCAGCCAGCCCGCGACCTCGTTGTTGACCATGTTCTGCCGGGAGACCAGCAGGGGCAGGCCGCGCAGGTCCGCAGGGGCGACGGATGGCCGGGCTGCCAGCGGCGCGTCCTTGCGCATGAGGACGCCCCAGCGGTCCTTGACCGGCAGGCGGAAGAACTCGTAGCCCGAAAGATCCACGGGCTCGATGAAAAGGCCGAAATCCACCAGATCCCGGTCGATCTTTTCCATGACGTCCTCGGCATTGCCGCTGAAGATGTGGAAGGTCACCTGCGGGTGGTCCTGCCGCATGCGGCGCGCGGCCCGGGCGATGAGGCGCATGGCGTCGGTCTCGCCGCCGCCGATGTGGATGTCCCCGCTCAGCAGCGCTTCCGGTGCCCTGAGTTCCGCCGTAGTCTTTGCCAGCAGGCTGATGACCTCCTGTGCCCGCTTGCGGAAAAACGTGCCCTCCTCCGTCAGGGTGATGCTCCGTTTGCCGCGCAGGAAGAGCGTCTTGCCCAGTTCCTCCTCCAGCTCCTGCATCTGCCGGGACAGGGTGGGCTGGGTGACGTGCAGGGCCTCGGCGGCCGCGGAGATGGTCCTTGCCTGGGCGACGGCCAGAAAATAGCGGAGGGTCCTCAGTTCCATGGGATGCTCCTTTGCCGGGATGCCGGGTGCTGACCGTCCTGGCCGGTCAGGGACGGCGGAAGATGCGCAGGTCCGGCCGCGTGCCCGGAAAGCGGTTGCAAAAGATCCCGCCGGGCGCGGCAGGGCGGGAACAGGGGCAGGGGAGGCGTGCGGCGCCTTCTGCCGCCGTCCGCGCGGCCGTGCCGCCGGCGGGGAGGTGGCGGGGAAGGGGCATCCGGGAGAGGCGCCCCGCATGGCGGGACCGGCCCCTTCCCGGAACGTCCCTGTGCGGCGGGACCTATTCGTCCTGCAGGGCGGCGCCCCGCCGGGGATCGAAGTCGTTTTCCGTGCGGGAGATGAAGATGGCCGCGGTGGCGTCGCCCAGCACGTTGATGGTGGTGCGGGCCATGTCCATGATACGGTCGATGCCGGCCACCAGGGCGATGGCTTCCAGCGGGATGCCCACATGGGTGAAGATCATGGAGAGCATGATCAGGGCCGCTCCGGGCACGCCCATGGTGCCCACGCTGGCCAGCAGGGCGATGAGCAGCACCGAGACCTGCTGGTCGAGCGGCAGGGGCATGCCGTAGATCTCGGCGGCAAAGATGGTCACGATGCCCATGTAGATGGCCGTGCCGTCCATGTTGATGGTGTTGCCCAGCGGGATGGAGAAGCTGGCGACGCTGCGGGAGGCGCCCAGTTTCTGCACGCTGGTCAGGTTGGTGGACAGGGCGGCGGCGCTGGAACAGGTGGTGAAGCTGGTGAGCAGCGGCGCGCTCAGGCCGCGGAAGAAGGTGCCGGGCCGGAGACCGGCGTAGCGGATGCAGGGCAGGTAGGTGATGATGACGTGGATCAGGCAGCCCAGGTACATGATGCCGATGAGCTTGATGAGCGGCAGCAGCACTTCCAGCCCGTGGTTGGACACGGTGTAGGCCATGAGGGCAAAAACGCCGATGGGCGCGTAGAGCATGACCATGCTGGTGACGCGGATCATGACTTCGCTCATGGCATCGAAGAAGGCCGCGGCGGGCCTGGCCTTGTCGCCGCACAGGCTGATGGCCATGCCCACCAGCACGGCGAAGAAGATGATCTGCAGGATGTTGCCCTTGGCCAGGGCATCCACGGGGTTCAGGGGCACGATGCCCATGAGCACTTCCACCAGCGAAGGCGCGGCCACTTCCCTGGCGCTCAGGTTGGCGGTGGAAAGGTCGAGGCCCACACCGGGCTGGAAGATGTTGCCCAGGACAAGGCCGATGGCCACGGCCAGGGCCGTGGTGGCGAAATAGAAGACCAGGGTCTTGGCGGCGACCCGGCCCAGACGGCCCACATCGCCCACGCTGGCGGCGCCGGAGACCAGGGTGGCCAGCACCAGCGGCACGACGACCATGCGGACGAGATTGATGAACAGGTCGCCGAAGGGTTTGAAGAAGGCGGCGCTGATGCCCATCCCGGGGGCCAGCGTGCCCACCAGTATGCCCAAAACCATGCCGATGCCCATCTGCAGGGGCAGGCCCATTTTTTTGCGTACGCTCATAGAAACCTCACTGCGTGTTGCGTAGTGTAACGATACGGGGGCCGACAGTAAGCAAGATTCATTCGGTGCGCAACGTTTTCGTCATGCGGCTGCCCGGCCGGCTAGGGCCGTTCCAGGGGGCAGCGCATGTCATACCAGCAGGCCCGGCCGTGCCGGCTGGCGGATCGTCCCAGCAGCCGGAAGCCCAGCGAGCTGTAGAAGGGGATCAGCCCCTCCTTGCAGGTGAGGACCACGTCCGCCTTGCCCCGCTGCCGGGCCGCTTCCAGAAAATGGCGCACCAGGGCCGCGCCGATGCCCTGATGCTGCCGCTGCGGATCCACCACCAGGCCGAAGACGGCCTGATGCGGGGCCTCCTCCCGGTGCAGGGAGGCATCGTGATAGAGCTCGTCCCGGCAGGTGGTGAAATCGGTCATGCAGCCGTTGATATGGCCCACGATGACGCCCGCGTCCTCGGCCACGAAAAAGCAGTGGGGAAAGACGGCAAAACGGGCCGCAAAGCTTTCCGGCGATGCGGCTTCGGCAGGGGGAAAGCCGCGTGCTTCCAGGGCGGCGATGGCGGGCAGGTCGTCGGGACGGGCTTGTCTGATATGCATGGGATCTCCTGGGCTGGCCCCGCCGCAGCGGGGCCCTGTGGCTAGGGCAAGGGGCCGTCGTGGCAGGGCATGACGGCACGGAGGCCGTCCGGTTGTCCGGCGCACGGGTCCTTTCCGAGGCGGGGCGCCAGGGGCGGCCGCCCCCGTGCTTTTCAAGGAAAACGGGGGGTACCGGGAAGGCGGGTCACCCGGGCCGCCGTCAGCGACAGGCCGCTCCCCTCCGTGGGGGTTCCGTCGGCCTTCGTGGCCTGCGGAACCGTCAGCGGCATCCCCCGCGATGCGTGCCGCCTACGCCGCTTTTTCCGCAAACAGGCCCCGGCGGGCGGCCTCGTGCAGGATCTCTTTGCGGTAGCTGTCATGCTGGCGCAGATAAAAGGCCAGCGCGTTGGCGAAGTTGTCCCCCAGCAGGCCGTCCAGCACCTGTGTGGATATCTCGCGCTGCAGGCGCAGCAGGGAATGCAGGGCCAGGATGCCTTCCACTTCCTCCGTGGGCATGCTGCCCAGGCGGCGCCAGAAGATGTCGTGCGAGCGCGGCAGATAGTACCACATATACATCAGGTCGAGCAGGTGGACGATGGCCTGCCGGGCGGCGTTGGGATCCTTTGCCAGAAGCTGCTGCCAGAACTCGCGGGGCTGCTCCTGCAGCAGGCGCCGGATGGTGGCCTGGGGGAAGAGCAGGGCCAGCTTCACGAGGTTGCTGAAGATCTGGCTGAACTTGCTGTCGTATTCCAGGGTGCGCATGCGCAGGTACATGTTGCGGTCCGCGAAACCCTCGATGACGGCGGCCACGATGTCCGAGGAACACTTGGAGACGATGGCGGCGCAGTTTTGCAGGGCGCCCACCGGATCGGCGATGTCCAGCCACACGAAGCAGACCAGCAGCCCCTTGCCCAGGACGATGGACAGGGGGATGGACAGCGCGCTGCGGAATAGATTGCCCACGATGGCTTCCTTGGGCAGGCCGCGGAAGATGTTGTGCCCGGATATGTAGACGCTGTTGATCATGGCGATGACCGTATAGACCAGCAGCGCGTTGTTCTGGACCGTGATGCCGAGCCAGTCCTCCAGCAGCCACATGCGGACCACCACTTCCAGCAGGGGGACGGATATGCCCGTGTAGAGCAGGGAGTCCGCCATGCGGCTCCAGCTCACATAGCGGTTCCAGGGCAGGAGCATGGAACGGCAGAAGGCCCCGCCCCCCACCATGGATTGCAGCACGTTGCGCACGGCCGTGATGGCGAACCAGAGCAGGGCGCCGATCCAGGTGAGGATCCACCAGCTGTCCACATACCAGAAGGCCCACTGCGCGGGGATGAAGCCCAGCAGCACCTTGAGCACGTTCACCAGGTTGCTGTTGAAATAGTGGACGTTCCAGGGCGTGGCGGCATCGCGCATCGTGCGCATGGGATCATGCTGCTCCGCATTGATGCCGCGGGCGTCCACGCCGCCCAGGGTCACCAGGTTGCCGCCGTCGGGGCTGATGGTGGTGGTCTTTTTTTCCAGCGCCCAGCCCCGGACCACGCGACAGCCCAGATGGTGCAGCAGGGGCAGGCGCCGCAGGGCCTGGAGCCAGCGCGACGGTGCCGCGGGCTCGTGGTAGTGGGTGAAGCCGTAGATGTCGGTATGCACGGGCAGGGTGAGGCGCTGGCCGCTCTTTTCGTGGCGCAGGGCGGCCCGGGCCTGCGGGGGCAGGGTCTCGGTGAAGACCAGGCCCATGCCGTGGGTCATGTGGGAACGGCTGGTGGAGTCCGTGCCGACGCGCGAGCCCAGCCAGGAAAGTTCGTAAAAGCTCCGCAGCTGGGGCAGGTTGTCCTGTACCTCCAGCAGCAGTTCCCGGCGGGGCGAACCGGCCGGCTCGTCCTGCACGATCCGGCGGACCACCTGCTTGAGGCGCAGGGGGCTGCCTTCGTTGATGGCCCGCTGCAGCTCGTTGATGGCCTCGATATGCGGCAGCTGGCCCTTGGACCAGGTGCGCAGGTTGAACAGCTCCAGATGGGTGATGAGCCCCTTGCCGCGCCAGAGCAGCTCCAGCGTGTCCTGCACGTTCAGCCCTTCCAGGCCCAGGATCATCTGGCAGGGATGCAGGGGCACCAGGGCCTGCAACAGGACCTCGGGATCACGCAGCAGCACCAGCGGCAGGTCCTTGTGGGGCGCTACGGGGAACACGATGTCCGGGTTGGCCTGCGGTCCCAGCCATTCCTGGCGCAGACTGTCGGGCATGAGACCTTCCAGCATCTCCAGGCGGGCACGCAGGCGGGCGGCCTCCTCATCCGCGCCCTCCCGCCGGGGATCGTTGCGGAGGCGCTCCAGGGCCTGCTCCAGGGCGGGCTGCCACTGCTGGAGGATGTATTCGGCCAGATGCAGGGACGAAGGCTGTCGCTGGCCCACGAAGGCCAGGAACGCGTCCGCATCCAGCGGAGGCGGGGGCGGGACGTCCAGTTTGCGGGCCAGGGTGGCCGCGTGCTTCTGGTTCCAGGCCTGGAGCAGGCGCAGCACGTGCTGGCGCATCCACTGGTTCACCGTGGCGTATTCCCTGAGGATGGCCGCGATGTCCGGGCGCTGGAGCAGCTTGATGAAGGTCCGGCTGCTGTGGACGTTGAGCGGCGACCAGGTGAGCTCGATGAGCTTGTCGTGGAAGGTGGCCCGGAACTCGATGCCGATGCGCACGGTGATGCCCATGATGCGGGCCGCGCGCAGCAGTTCGCTGGCCGCTTCGGGGTCCACGGTATTGTAATAGACGACCGTGATGAAGCGCAGCCCCTTGATCCAGGCGTCCATGACCAGGTGCGTGGGGCTCTTGCGGCCCTTGGTGTTGGCATCGTGGACATGGTGGTCGAAGGCCTGCTGGTTCCAGTCCTCGGGCATCTCCAGCAGATGATAGCGGCGCAGCAGCGCGCGGATGACGTGGGGCGTGCCGCGCACCGCCTGATAGAAATCATGGGCCAGCGGCAGCTGGACATGGACATGCGGCGCGGCGCGGACCAGGTCTTTCATGATCTGGATCAGGACGCGGGCCGTGTTCTTCTGCAGGCTGGAAAGGGCGGAATAGAGGACTTCGTCATGCAGACGGCGCAGGGCCTGCAGGCGCTCCTGCGGGCCGCGCGCCTCCAGGCTCTCCAGTAGGATGATGACGGAGCGGGCGATGCGCATGCCGGGGTCCGTGGTCAGCTTGATGATGCCGCGCGGGTGCAGGCCTTCTTCAGGCTGGACCAGGCTCATGGACATGTTGCGGGCGGCCACGAAACTGTTGACCAGCTGGATCAGCTGGTGGTCCTGCAGGTCGAACAGCCAGGACGGTTTTTTGTCCGGGCCGGAAGTGGTGACGGCGGTGGCTGAATGTCTGGTGGCGCACATGACATTTTCCTCGATTGGTGGAGATGCGGACGATACGGGGCTGCGGCCCCTGCCGTCGGACATGCCGTACCGTCCCTCCCGGTGTGAAAGAAGAAAATGTGACAAATATCGTCGGGGATTGCAAACAGATGGCGGCCGGGCTTCGGAGGGCGGGGAAGGTCCGGGCGGAGCCGTGCGCTCCGGCATCCTGCACGCGGGGGAGGCGCCGAAAGGAAGGGGACAGGCGCCAGAAACAGAAAAACCCGCTGATTTCCCAGCGGGTCATTTTCTCGGTGGCGGAGAGGAAGAGATTCGAACTCTTGGTACGCTTTTAACGTACACACGATTTCCAATCGTGCTCCTTCGACCAACTCGGACACCTCTCCGTGTCGTGAAGACCTGCTCTTTATAGAGAGAACCTCCGGCTTTGGCAAGCAAAAAATCACAGTTTTTGCAAAAAAATCCGTATTGCCAAATTTTATCTTTTATTTCGGACTGTTGTCTTTGTCCGCCTCTGTTTCCATCTTCCGCCGGAGATGCTCGCAGCTGCCGGCTCACGGCGCGTGGTGACGGAAGGGCGTGCCGGATATGCCTTTGTGCAGGGCCACGGCCAGGACGATGACCAGCAGGATGAGCAGAGCCTGCCACATGGCCTAGTCCTTGCGGTCCCTGTCGTCGTCGCGCCGTTTTTTGCCCATCATATAGAAAAAGCCCAGGACGGCCACGCCGAAAGCCACGATACCGGCCAGATTGAGCATGAAGATGCTGTCCATACTGTCTCCTGAAAGGCTGTCCGGGGGGGCCCCGGAGTTCGTCCGCCGCTGTCGGAAAGCCCGGCAGGCAGCGGGGGCCTTCCCGCCGCTGCCGGGCCGTCAGTACCCGGAAAGGCGTGCCGCCGTGGCGGCCGCCCCGGATGGCGGGGCTAGATGCCCAGCTGGCTGAAGCCGCTGTCCACGTAGATGACTTCGCCGGTCACGCCGTGGGAGAGCTCGGAGGCCAGGAACACGGCGGCGCCGCCCACATCGGCGGTGGTCACGTTGCGGCGCAGGGGGGCGTGCTCTTCCACGCGGGTGAAGATGTTCTTCAGGCCGGAGACGGCGGAGGCGGCCAGGGTCTTGATGGGGCCGGCGCTCAGGGCATTGACGCGCACGCCCTTTTCGCCCAGGTCGTAGGACAGGTAGCGCACGGAGGCTTCCAGGGCGGCCTTGGCCACGCCCATGATGTTGTAGCCGGGGATGACCTTGGTGGAACCGTGGTAGGTCATGGTCAGCACCGAGGAGCCGTCATGCAGCAGGGGCTCGAAAGCGCGGCAGATACCGGTCAGGGAATAGGCAGAGATGTCCAGGGCCAGATGGAAGCCCGCGCGCGACGTATCCAGGAAACGGCCGCTCAGGTCTTCACGGTTGGCAAAGGCCACGGAGTGGACCAGGATGTCCACGCCGCCCCACTTTTCCTTGACCAGGTCGGCAGCGGCCTGGATCTGGGCGTCATCGGTCACGTCACACTGGAAGGTGAACTCGCCCCCCAGTTCTTCGCTCAGGGGCTCAACACGCTTTTTGATGGCGTCGCCCACATAGTTGAAGGCAAGGCGGGCGCCCTGTTCCTTGAAGGCATGGGCGATGCCGTAAGCGATGCTCTTGTTGTTGGCCAGGCCCAGGATCAGGGCTTTTTTTCCTTGAAGCAGCATGTAGTGTCCTCCAGAAAAGTCGCCTTGGCGACCGGTAACCACAGGTTAGATGGTGAATTCCTTGCCCGTCAGGATGTGATAGGCCTCGCGGTAGCGCCGGGCCGTGGCGTCCACGACCTCGTCGGGCAGGGCAGGCGCGGGGGGCTGCATGTCCCAGGGCTGGGCGCTGAGCCAGTCGCGCAGGTACTGTTTGTCGAAACTGGGCTGGCTGTGGCCGGGCTCGTACTGGTCCGCAGGCCAGAAGCGGGAAGAGTCGGGGGTCAGCACCTCGTCGATGAGGCGCAGCTCCCCGTCCACGAAACCGAATTCGAACTTGGTGTCGGCCACGATGATGCCGCGGCTGGCGGCATAGGTCCGCCCGGCCTCATAGATGGCCAGGGTGGTCTCCTGGACCTTGCGGGCCACGTCCTCGCCCAGCAGGCGGGCGGCCTCGGCCGGGCTGATGTTCTGGTCGTGCTGGCCCAGCTCGGCCTTGGTGGAAGGCGTGAAGAGGGGGGGCTCCAGCTTGTCGGATTCCCGCATGCCGGCCGGCAGCTGATAGCCGCAGATCGTGCCGGTCTTCTGGTAGTCCTTCCAGCCCGAGCCGGCGATGTAGCCGCGCACGATGCATTCCACAGGCAGGGGCTTTGCCTTGCGGACCAGCACGGCGCGCCCTTCCAGCTCGTCCTTCCAGGGGGCAAGGGCGGCGGGGAAGCGGTCCACGTCGCTTTCCACCAGATGGTTGGGGATGATGTCCTTGAACTTGTCCATCCAGAACAGGGTGATCTGGTTCAGGATCACGCCCTTGTAGGGGATGGGCCTGTCCATGATGACATCAAAGGCGGACATGCGGTCGGTGGTGACGATGAGCAGGGTCTTTTCGTCGATGTCGTAGATGTCGCGGACCTTGCCGCGGGACAGCAGCGGGTACGTGCTGATTTCAGTCTTGGTGGTGATGCGCATTGTCTTGATCCTGTTGGTTGAGTCTTTAGCGCTTGCCGCGGATCTCCACGGAGCGGGCGTGGGCCTCCAGCCCTTCCAGACGGGCCAGAGAAGCGATGGCAGGCGCGTTTTCCAGCAAAAAGGCCGGGGAAGTGGCCACGATGCTGGTCTTTTTGCAGAAGTTCTGGACGGAGAGCGCGGACGAGAAGCGCGCGGTCCGCAGGGTGGGCAGCACATGGTTGGGGCCCGCAAAGTAATCCCCCACGGGCTCGGGGCTGTGCTGGCCCATGAAGACGGCTCCGGCATGGCGGATGTAGGGCAGCAGGGCCCAGGGATCACGCACGCACAGTTCCAGATGTTCGGGGGCCACACGGTTGGCGATGGCCACGGCGGTCATGATGCTGGGCACCACCACGATGGCGCCCCAGTCCATGAGGGACTTGCCCGCGATCTGGGCCTTGGGCAGCTGGCTGCACTGCTTTTCCAGTTCCTGCTGCACCTGTTCGGCCAGGGTGATGTCGTCGGTGAGCAGGATGGCGGAGGCCAGCATGTCGTGCTCGGCCTGGGAAAGCATGTCCGCGGCCAGCCAGTGGGGACGTGCGGAGCTGTCGGCCACCACCAACACTTCACTGGGGCCGGCCACCATGTCGATGCCCACCGTGCCCTGCACCAGACGCTTGGCCGTGGCCACATAGATGTTGCCGGGACCGGCGATGACGTCCACGGGGTCGATGCTCTGGGTGCCGTAGGCCAGGGCGCCGATGGACCAGGCACCGCCCACGCGGTAGATCTCGTCGATGTCCAGCAGGTGGGCCGCCGCCAGGATGTGCGGGTTGATGGTGCCGTCCTTGCGGGGCGGGGTGCACACGGCCACGCGGGGCACACCGGCCACCAGGGCGGGGATGGCGTTCATGAGCATGCTGGAGAGCAGCGGGGTGTTGCCGCCCTGGCCACCGGGCACATACAGGCCCACGCGGTCCACGGGCAGCACGCGCTGGCCCAGGATGCTGCCGTCAGGGCGGGTCTGGAACCAGGATTTTTCCAGCTGTTCCTTATGGAAGGTACGGATGTTGTGGGCAGCCTCGCTGATCTGTTCGCGATGTTCGGGCGAGATGGACGCGGCGGCCCAGGCGATGTCCTGTTCGCTGACGCGCAGGGGCGCGGCAAATTCGGGACAGTCGAAGCGGCGGGTATAATCGATCAGGGCCTCATCGCCCTTTTCACGTACATCGGCGAGGATCTCGCGCACGCTGCCCTCAACGCTGTCGCCGGGGTTGAAACGGCCGTCGAGCCACTGCGAGGCCTTGACCCATTCCTGCTCGGACTGCAGGTGCAAAATTCGGCAAATCATGGAATATACCTCAGGAAAAAAACGCCACCGGAGGGCGCGTGGACGCGCGGAATTGCGCGTCGGACGAATATAGCGAAGGCGTGCGCCAATGTCGAGACTTCCGTGCAGGGGCCGCTGCCCGGGTGTCAGCCCCTTGACAGTACGGCAGTGCGTATTTACTCAATACTAGCCGGTACGACGCCGGTGCACTTCTGGGAGGAACCATGGATCGTCACAACAAGAACGATATGCATATGAAGGACACGCAGAACACGGAAGCGCAGGAAGAGGCCTGTGCCGAAGCCGAGGCCGGGGATGCCGGGAGCGCCGTGCAGGCCCTGCCGGAAAACCTGGAAAGCCTGTGCCGCGAACATGTGTGCCCCAACTGCACCGAAAAACGCGATGCCGAGGACGCGCGCCTGCGCGCGGCCGCGGAGATGGATAATTTCAAGAAGCGCCTGAAGCGCGAACACGAGGAACAGATCCGCTATGCGGCGGAAAAGGTCATGAGCGACCTTCTGCCCACGCTGGACAACCTTGACCTGGCCCTGCAGTACGGCAGCAAGGACGAGGCCTGCAGGGACATGCTCCAGGGCGTGGCCATGACCCGCAAGCTGCTGCTGGAAGCCGTGGCGCGTCACGGCCTGACCGCTGTGGGCACGGCCGGCGAGGCGTTCACGCCCGAACTGCATGAAGCCGTGGGCTTCGATGCCGAGGCCGATGTGGAGGCCGGGGCCGTGGCCCGCGTGCTGCAAAGCGGCTACAAGCTGGGCGAACGCCTGCTGCGCCCGGCCAAGGTCACAATCAGGCAGGGCTAGGCGCCGGTATCGGCGGACAGTAATGGAAAACGGGCCCTCCCCGCAGCGGGGAGGGCCCGTTTTTCGTGCCGGTCATCGAAAGGCCGCGGGAAAAGATGGCCCCTGGACCAGCGCCCCGCGCCGTCCCCGCGGCTCTCTGCACCGGAGGATGCGGGACGGGGGACCTTTCAGGATGCTAGCGTCCGGCCGTGAGGCGGGGCAGCAGGCGTCCGGCCAGATGGTCGCCCAGGCCCTGCAGCAGGCGGCTCTGGGCCGCCACCAGGCTGGCGCTGCTCATGCCGGCATCCTCGCCGGCTGCGTAGATGCCGCGATCCAGGGCCTCTCCGCCACGGGAAAGCTGCCAGCGGGCCTGCAGTCGGGCCGTGCCCGGCGTGTCGCCGTCCAGGCGCTCCAGGGCCACGGCCAGTTCAAACTCGCCCTGCCGGTCTCCGGCGGCGATCACGTCGACGCCCCGGGGCAGCAGGCGGGCGGCCAGCACTTCGCCCAGCACGCGCCGAGCGCCCTGTCCCAGGGGCTCGGCCCAGATGTCCAGTTCCGAGACCTCCAGACGGGCCTGGCCGTCGCTGCGCCGCACCAGGCCGTTGCGGTCCAGGTAGTCGGGCACGCTCACCGGCGCGATGCCCAGGCTGATGGCGGGCAGGGCGTCGGCGGTCAGGGGAGGCTGGCCGCTGTCCAGCAGGTAGAAATGCGTGGGGGCGCTGCGGCCGCAGGCGGTCAGCAGGACAGCCAGCAGGGCCAGGAAAACGGTCGCATGGCGGAGGGTGTTCATCGGCGACTTCCTTGTTTGCCGCGGAGCAGGGCTTCGGGGTTGCGTTCCAGCACGTCCATGAACGCCCGCAGGGAGCGCACGGCAGCGGTGCTTTCCTGGATCAGGTGGCGCAGCTCCTGGGTGAGGGGGGCATTGCGCTCCACCACGGCCTTGGTGGCCAGGGAAACGGAGGAGACGTTGTTCATGGCCTCACGGGTGCTTTGCAGGGCCTGGGGCAGGTCGTGCTGGGCCGAGGTGGCCGCGACGTTCAACTTTTCCAGGGCCTGGGACAGGGTCTTCTGGGACTGCTGCATGCCGGCCAGCAGGGTCTGCGCCTCCTCGAAGGACGTGGCAAAGGCCTTGAGGCCGCGCTCCAGCGCATCGCCGGCCAGGGCGGCGTTGACCTTTTCCAGGATGCCCGCGGTGGTGCGTGCCATCTCTTCCAGCGGCAGGCTGGCCACGGTACGCTGCAGGGTATCGATGGGCGAGGGCAGGGTGGGGATCTCCCTGTCCGGCATGGGGGAGCGGAAGTTGGCGGGCGTGTTGGGCAAAAAGTCCAGTTCCACACGATACTGGCCGGTGATGAGGCTCTGGAGCTGCAGGCGGGCGCGCAGGCCGCGCTGGATCAGACGACGCAGGATCTCCTGCCGGAAGTTGTCCGTGAGCTCGCCGGCGACACCCGCCCGGACGATGCTGTTCTCGTCCAGCCGGATGTAGACCGGGATGGTGACGCTGGCATCACGCGGGTTGGCCTCCAGGCTGATGCGCGTGACCTGGCCCATGGGCACGCCCCGGAAGACCACGGGCGCCCCGATGCTGAGGCCGCTCACCGAGCCGTCGAAATACAGGACGTATTCGATGTCGTCGCTGAACATGCGCCCGCCGCCCAGCAGGATGATGCCCGCCACCAGAAGCGTCAGTCCGCCGATGACGAAAGCCCCTACAGCGGTTTTGAATGATTGTTTTGCCATGCCGTATCCTGTGGGTTCAGTCCTGTTGTTGGGGGCCGCCCGCCTCGCCGCGCGTCAAAAAGCGCAGGGCCTGCAGTTCGGTGTGCGGGTCGCGCACCAGTTCGGAGGGGTTGCCCCGGGCCGTGACGCGCCGGGTCCGCACGTCGAGATAGATGCCGTTGCTGGCGATGGCGAAGATGCTGGCCAGCTCGTGGGAGACGATGACGAAGGTCGTGCCCAGGGCGTCGCGCAGCTCCAGGATCAGGTCGTCCAGCATGCGGGCGCTCACCGGGTCCAGACCGGCGGAGGGCTCGTCCAGAAAGAGGATCTCGGGATCGAGGGCCAGGGCCCGGGCCAGGCCGGCCCGCTTGCGCATGCCGCCGCTGATCTCCGAAGGGTAGTAGTCCTCGAAACCGGCCAGACCGGCCAGGGCCAGCTTGAGCGAGGCCTGCTCGCGGATCTCGTCGTCATCAAGGTCGGTGTACTGCTGCAGCGGCAGGCCCACGTTCTCGGCCAGGGTCATGGAGCTCCACAGGGCGCCGCCCTGGAAGAGCACGCCCGTGCGGCGCAGGATGCGGCGGCGCTCCTTTTCGGTACAGGCCCAGATGTCCGTATCGCCGTAGAGCACCTGGCCGCTCTGGGGCTCCTTGAGGCCCATGAGCGTGCGCAGGAGCGAGCTCTTGCCGCAGCCGGAACCGCCCATGATGAGGAAGATGTCATCGGCGGCCACATCGAAATTGACGTCACGCATGAGCACGAAGGAACCGTAGCCCAGGGTCAGGTCGCGGACGCGCAGGCGGGGAGTGCTCATGTCAGATGCCCAGTACATTGCAGATGATGGTGATGATGGCCGTGGCGATGATGATGCCCACGATGGACTGGACCACGGCCGTGGTGGTGGCCAGGCCCACGGCCTGGGCGCTGCGGCCGCAGCGGATGCCCTGATAGCAGCCCGCCAGGGCGATGATGACGCCGAACACCGTGCCGTAGGTGATGCCGATGAGCCCGTGGACGAAGGAGACCATCTGCATGGTGGCGTTGAGGTATTCGGCGGAGCTCAGCCCCAGCATGGTGACGCCCACCACATAGCCGCCCAGAATGCCCATGAGGTCGGCATAGACCGTGAGCAGGGGCACCATGAGCATCAGGGCCAGCATGCGCGGCAGCACCAGAAAGTCTATGGGCGAGATGCCCAGGGTGGTCAGGGCGTCCACTTCCTCGTTGACCTGCATGGTGCCGATCATGGCCGCATAGGCGGCCCCCACGCGGCCGGACATGACCACGCCCACCATGACCGCGCCCATGACGCGCAGCATGCCGATGCCCACCAGCCCGGCCACATAGATCTGGGCGCCGAACTGCGTCAGCTGCACCGCGCCCACAAAGGCCAGGATCAGGCCGAACAGCAGGCTGGTGATGGAGATGATGGGCAGGGCGCGCACGCCGCATTCGTACATGGCTTCCACGAAGTCCCGCATGCGCATGCCGGCGCGCCCCAGGATGAGGCGCCAGATGGAAAGGGTCACGTCGCCGAGGAATTCCAGAAAATCCGCGCAGCGGGGCGGCAGGCCCATGACCGCTTCGCCCACCCGGGCGAAAAGCCCCTGCCGGCGGTCGCTGCGGGCGGCCCCTGCCTGTGCCGGGATGGCGAAGGCCAGGTGCAGCAGCCGTGCCAGCCCTGCGGGCAGATCCTGGCTGATCTCGATCCGCGCGGCGCGGGCGGCCTTGTGCAGCTGGACGAGGAAGACCAGCAGGCTGCTGTCCCAGGCGCCGAGGGCCGCCGCCGCGAGGTGCAGCTGCCGGATGCCCGGGGCCCGCAGCTGCTGCAGGGCGTCGGCGCATTGCGGCGGCCAGGGCGTATTGATGGCCCAGCTGCCGGAGACGGTGACCTGCAGGCGCTCGCCGGCCCTGTCCAGGTTTACTTGCGGACTTGTTTCCATCTCTATAGTATACGCGCAGGGCAAAAGCTTCGCAAGGAGGGAGGCCGCTCCCCCGCAGGCTTTTTCCCCTTTTTGCTGACCCTCAACCCCGGATTGCCATGTCGCTGAAACAACGCCTCGGGCTTGCCGCAGAGCCCGTCTTTCTCATGGATGGCTCGGCCTTCATCTATCGCGGCTTTTTTGCCAACAGGAACATGCAGCGTTCCGACGGCTTCCCCACCAATTCCCTGGTGGTGGTCAGCCGCGTGCTGCTGCGCATCCTGCGCGAGGAGCGCCCCCGCTATTTCGCCTTCGTGCAGGACGGCAAGGGCCCCAACTTCCGGCACGAGATATTCCCCCTCTACAAGGCCAACCGCGATGCCACGCCCGAAGACCTGGTGCGCCAGCTGGAACCCATCCAGCGCATGGTGCGGGCCCTGGGCATCCGGCTGGAAGTCTCGCAGGGCTGCGAGGCCGACGACTGCATCGCCTCGCTGGCGGCGCGCTTCGCGGCGGAACATCCCGTCATCATCGTCAGCGGCGACAAGGACCTGAAACAGTGCCTGGGCCCCAACGTCTACATGTGGGACCCGGCCTCCAGGGAAGAGAAGCTGGTGAGCGAGGCCGACTTCACGGCGGAGAACGGCGTGACGCCCGCCCAGTGGCCCGATGTGCAGGCCCTCATCGGCGATACCAGCGACAACATCCCCGGCGTGCCGGGCATCGGCCCCAAGACCGCGCGCCAGATCTTCGCCATCTGCCCCAGCCTTGAGGACATCCGCGACCATTTCGTCCTGCTGCCGCCCAAAGTGCAGGCCAAGTTGCAGGAACATCTGGAGAACATGTTCATCTGGCGCGAGCTCACCACTCTGAGCCGCGAGGCCTGCCCCGGCGTCACGCTGGACGACCTGCGCGTGCGTCCGCTGGATGCCGCCACCTGCGCCCTGCTCACGGAAGAGTTCGAGCTCTTCGCCCTGCGGCGCGAGCTGGCCGCCCTGGACCGTCTGCAGGCCGCCGAGGCCGACCTGCCCGAGGAGTTCCTGGACGCGGGCAGCATCCGTGAGGACGCACGGCCCGCCGCCGGGAAGAAGGCGGCCGCGGAACAGGCGTCCCTGCCGCAGGCCCGGCCTGCCCGCAGCGGCCGTGCCACCAGCCAGATGAGCCTTCTGGATGCCCTGCCGCAGGAATCCGTGCCCGCACTGGATGACGTGTCGGCCCTGCCGGACTGCCGGGATGCCCGTGTGGCCCTGATCTGGGCCCACGGCGACCGTGAGGCCCCCCATCTTGCCGTGGAGGACGCTGACGGCAGCTCCCTGGGCCAATGGCAGTGGACAGGATCCGAGGCGGAGCTGGCCCGCTGGCTGGCCCCGGCCCGCACCCTGGTGACGGCCGATCTCAAGGGCATGCTGACGTCCGCGTCCTGCTGGCAATTTTTGGCCGGACGCGCCGCGGACTGCATGGACCTGGGCGTGGCCGCCTATCTGCTGAACCCCGAAGAGAACGATTACGGCTGGCCCCGTCTTTCGGCCCGCTGGGGCGCCGTGCTGCGCCATGAGCTGGAGGGCAGGGGCGAGACGGCCCCCGGCCCCGCACGCCTGGGGCTGGCCATGGCGCGGCTGTTCGGGCAGCGCCTGGAAAAGGACGGCCTGCTGGAGCTGTTCCGGCGGCTGGAGATGCCCCTGCTGCCCGTGCTGGCCGGCATGGAACAGACCGGGGTGGCCATCGACGCCGCGGCCTTCCGGGCCTTCCTCGACGACGTGCAGGGCCGGCTGGACCAGCTGACGGCCCATGTCTACGAGCTGGCGGGCACGCAGTTCAACATCCGCTCGGCCCAGCAGCTGGGCGACGTGCTGTTCAACGGGCTGGGACTGCCCGCCCCGCGCAAGACCAAGGGCGGCCAGGCCTCCACCAGCCAGCAGACGCTGGAGAAGCTGGCCGGGCAGCATCCGGTGGTGGACAGCATCCTCCAGTACCGCAAGCTGGAGAAGATGCGTTCCACCTATCTCGATCCCCTGCCGCGGCTGGTGGATCCGCAGGGCCGCATCCATACCACCTTCAACCAGAAGGCCACGGCCACGGGAAGGCTCTCTTCCAGCAACCCCAACCTGCAGAACATCCCCGTGCGCGGGCCGCTGGGCAAGCGCATGCGTTCCTGCTTCATCGCCGGGCCGGGCCGCCTGCTGGTCTCGGCCGACTATTCGCAGGTGGAGCTGCGCGTGCTGGCCCATGTCTCGCAGGATCCGGCCCTGCTGGAAGCCTTCCGCAACGGCGAGGACATCCACGCCCGCACGGCGGCCCTGGTCTATGACCTGCCTCCCGACCAGGTGAGCCCGGACCAGCGCCGCAATGCCAAGACCATCAACTTCGGTCTCATCTACGGCATGGGCGCCCAGAAGCTGGCCCAGGAACTCAAGATCGGCACCGCGCAGGCCAGGGACTTCATCGCCCGTTATTTCGAGCGCCTGCAGGGCCTGAAAGCATTTTACGAAGGCGTGGAGGCCTCGGCCCGCAAGCACGGTTTCGTGACCACTCTGGGCGGCCGCCGCCGCCTGCTGCCGGACATCAATGCCGCCAGCGGCCAGGCCGCGGCCCTGGCCCGCCGCCAGGCCATCAATACCGTGATCCAGGGCTCGGCGGCGGACATCATCAAGCTGGCCATGCTGGCCGTGGCCCGTGACGGGCGCCTGCAGGAGCTGGATGCCCGCCTGCTGCTGCAGGTGCACGACGAACTTTTGCTGGAAGTGCCCGCCGATGCCGCCGAAGAAGCCGGGGCCCTGGTGGCCCGCCTCATGCAGGACGTCCGCCCCGGCGGCCGGGAGCTTTCCGTGCCGTTGCTGGTGGACTGGGGCACCGGGCACGACTGGGGCGCGGCGCATTAGGCCCTGCCGGTCCGCAACGCATGACTGCCGTAGGGGAAGGGGACCGCTCCCGCGTGCGCCGGGGCCCCTTCCCCATGCGCTTCCTTTCCTTTTCCCGTGCGGGAGGTGAAAAGCGGCAGGGAAGGGAGGCATCCCCTTGTCCCCGCGTCCGTCCCCGCACGGCGGGGAGAGCATCAACCGATCCGTCCAAACACGCGTTTGTCCGCGCCCGTCCCCTTCCGGGAGCCTGTTGGACGGCGGGACGGCTCCGGCAGAACAGCCATAAAAAGACAAGTTTTTTCAGACTGTTTGGGGCATGGTTCAAATTTTTGGCAAAAAAAGGATGACAGCCGGAGCATTCTGGTATACACAAAGCCGCAGCCGTCTGGAATACGGCACAAATTTGGCATTCCGTCGTGAATGCTTGACAAGTTGCGCACTTTGCGATAAAGAGCGCTTTCTTTGTGAGCGATACTGTCGTCACCCGTTAGGCGGCACGTCGCAGACGGATTTTCCGCCGCTTGATGGCTACTGAGATAAGTAGATGAGGAGTTCATCCCGATGAAGACGTTCAGCCCCACCCCGAAAGACATCAACCACGAATGGTTTGTGGTTGACGCCCAGGATCAGGTGCTGGGTCGTCTGGCCAGCCAGATCGCCCACCGCCTGCGCGGCAAGCATAAGCCCGAATTCGCCCGTCACATGGACAACGGCGACTTTATCGTCGTGGTCAACTGCGAAAAGATCAAGGTGACCGGCACCAAGATGGCCCACAAGAACTACTATCGCCACTCCGGCTGGGTGGGCGGTCTGAAGACCACCTCCCTGGGCGATATGCTGGCTTCCAAGCCCGAGCGCGTGCTCATGGCCGCTGTGCGTGGCATGCTGCCCAAGAACCGTCTGGGCCGCGCCATGCTGAAGAAGCTCAAGATTTACGCGGGTCCCGAACACCCGCACACGGCTCAGAACCCGCAGCCGCTGACCCTGCCTTACTAAGGAGCGCACGTCATGAGCGACAAATTCGAATACGGCACCGGCCGCCGCAAGACCGCCACTGCCCGCACCCGCGTCTACGCTGGCTCCGGCAACATCACGGTGAACGGTCGTGCCTTTGAGGATTACTTCCCCCGCAAGACCCTGCAGATGATCATCCGTCAGCCCCTCGTGCTGTCCAAGCTGGCTGAAAAGCTGGACGTGCGCGTCAACGTGGCCGGCGGCGGCGTGGCCGGTCAGGCCGAAGCCGTGCGTCATGGTATTTCCCGCGCCCTGCTGCTGGTGGATCCCGCCCTTCGTCCCATCCTGAAGAAGGCCGGCTTCCTGACCCGCGATGCGCGCAAGAAGGAACGCAAAAAGTACGGTCTGCGCGCTGCCCGCGCCCGTTACCAGTACTCGAAGCGTTAATCCGTACCCCGGATCACGGAACCCCAAGGGGTGGGCCATTGTTGGCCCACCCCTTTTCTGTTATCGTGCGCCCGTCCTGTCCCGGGGAGAGGGGCGGCCGTGTCCGTTGCTTCACGGTCTTGCCGCCTCTGTCTCCTGCCGTTGTGTCCGTGCCCCTGTCTTCCTGCAGGGCCGTATCGGCATCCCCCATCCCGCCTTGGTGGTGGATGACGGGCCGGTTGCGCCTCCGGCGTTGGGCCGCACGCCCCGGGATATTGTCGCCATCTTTTTGCCATGAGGTTTCCCACGCCATGCCCGTGATCCCCGAAGGCATCGCCTATGCCTATACCCACGAGACGACCCAGGCCACGACCGGCTATTTTTCCTGCCGGCCGCCCGCATCCCTGACCCTGCCCCAGGCGCTGGCCCGCCTGGAGGCCACGCCCTTTGACGATTTTTTGCGCCAGCACTGCCTGCGCCAGCTGAGCGGCCGTCCGCCGGAAGAGATCAGGAACCTGGCCGATGAGCTCTACGACCGCGAGACGGACAGCTTCCGGCGCATGGGGCTTGCCGGCCTGCTGCTGGAATGTTCGCTGCTGGTGCCCGCGCTGGCCCGTTGCTGCGACGGCTTTCCCGAGGATGCCCTGCAGCGCCTGACGCTGTCGTCCTCCCTGATCTATCTGCGCGCCGCCAGCCGGAAGGACTTCGGCCTCATGCAGGCCTGGAGCGCCCGTTTTGCCGACAATATCGCCCGGCACCACATGCTGCCGCACTGGGAAGAACTGGAGCTGGAGCTGCCCTACAGCGAAGAGGAGCTGGAGGTCTGCCGCGAAGGGCTGCGGGCCCGGGCCGGGCTGCTGGCACGGGAACATGCCCGCATGCAGGCGGAAGACCTGCCGCGCCGTGAGCGCCGTCCGGCACAGGAGACCTACGAGCAGGCCGTCAATGCCCTGCTGGAGAACGATGTCCTGGCCGGTCAGGAGATGCGGCATCAGGCCTCGCTGTCTCCCATCGCGCTGCTGCGCTCCTGGAAGGTGGATCTGGCCGTGGATTGCGGCCGCATGCGCCACAGCCTGCGTGGCGAGGCCACGGCCTACGGGCGCGGCCTTTCCCTGGCGGCGGCCCGGGCCTCCTATGCCATGGAGATCGTGGAGCGCGCCAGCAGCTATGTGAGCGTGGCCCGTACCGGCGAGCGCTCCTTCGAGGTGACGAACCGCCGCCGGCCCATGCCGCTGATCCATGCCTCCTGCGCCAAACTGCGCTCGCAGGGCAAGGACTTCCTGCCCCTGTCGGCCCTGCCGCTGGAAACACCGTTCGAGGACTATGTGCCCCTGTACTGGCTGGAGGCCCGCGATCCTGCCGGCAAGGCCGTGCTGGTGCCCGCGCAGGCGGTCTTCCTCTTCTGCAATCTGGACGAGCAGTCCCTGTTCCTGGCCGGTGGCTCCACGGGCCTGGCTTCCGGCAACACCGAGGCCGAAGCCCGGCTGGCGGCGCTCACGGAGATCGTGGAGCGTGACGCCGAGGCCACCACGCCCTTCAGGCGCGAGGGCTGCTTCGTGCTCAAGAGCCGCGACGAGCGATTGCAGGCCCTGCTGGACGATTACGCGGCCCGCGGCATCCAGATCCAGTTCCAGGACATCACCACGGAGCTGGGCGTGCCGGCCTACCGCTGTTTCGTCATGAGCCGCCGTGGTGAGGTGGCGCAGGCCACGGGCGCCAACCTGTGCGGCAGCCGGGCCGCGCTGGCGGCCCTGACCGAAGTGCCCTGGCCCTATCCCTATGGCGAACCGACGGGGCCTGCTCTGGGCGGTCTGCCGGTGCGCTGGCTGGAAGACCTGCCCGATTACAGCCTGCCGTCGGCCGAAGCCTCCTGCACGCTGCTGGAAAGGACGCTGTGCGCCCAGGGCCGTACGCCCCTGTATGTGGACATCTCCCGCAAGGATCTGGACATGCCCGTGGTGCGCGCCCTGGTCCCCGGTCTGGAGCTCACCGCCGACTTCGACCGCTTCTCCCGGCCCTCGCTGCGCCTGCTGGCCCGCTACACGGCCCGCTGGCAGAAGTAGGAAAATCCGGTCGGGGGAGGCCCCCTTTGCTTGCGGCAAAAAGCTTTTTCCTCTCCCAAAAACCGCCATACGGGAGGCACAGCGACCGGACTTTGGGACGCGTGATCCAGAAGTGTTTTTTGAAAAACGCGGGAAGCGGATGGCAGCAGCCATCCCGTGGCCATGAAAAAGTGGCCACAAAAAAGGACGCCTCGGCGTCCTTTTTTGTGGCCTGATAAAAGTTTTTGGGAGGAAAGAGGGGAGCGCGAGGGGGGAAAAGGAGGACCTTTTTCCAAAAAGGTCCCCCTTCCCCCCGGTCATGCCCCGCCTTCCCTGCAAAGGAACCCCGCATGAACACGCCCTATGCTGCCCGACGCGACCGCCTGCGCCAACTGATGCGCGCCCGTGGTCTGGATGCCCTGCTGGTGAGCCACGCTGCCAACCGTTTTTACCTTTCCGGCTTCGAGCTGCATGACGTGCAACTCAACGAGAGCGCGGGACGCCTGGTCATCTGCGCGGACGGGGGGGACTGGCTCTGCACGGACGCCCGCTACAAGGATGCGGCGGCCCGGCTCTGGGACCAGGACCACATCCTCATCTACGGCCCGGACGCGGCCACGGAGATCGGCCGGCTCATGCGGCGTTGCGGCAGCCGCCTGGGCCTGGAGGCGGAGATCGTGAGCCTCAATTTCGCCCGCTCGCTGGGCCGTGCCGTGGGACGCGGCGCGCATCTGCAGGCGGCCGACGGCCTGGTGGAAGAGCTGCGCGTCATCAAGGACGCGGACGAGATCAAAGCCCTGGAGCGTTCCTTCGCCCTCAACCACGCCATGCTGCGCTGGCTGGAGGAAAGCCAGCTGCAACCGGGCCGCAGCGAAGCCGGGCTGGCCTGGGCCATCGAAAGATATTTCCGCGACAACGGCGCCTCGGAACTGGCCTTCCCGTCCATCGTGGCCGTGGACCAGAACGCGGCCCTGCCCCACGCCATCCCCGGCGAGAAGAAACTGCCGGACAACGGTCTGGTGCTGGTGGACGTGGGCTGCCGCGTGGACCATTACTGCTCCGACCAGACGCGCACCTTCTGGGTGGGCGACGCGCCGCACAAGGAGTTCCGCGAGACCATGAAGCTGGTGCGCGACGCCCAGCAGGCCGCCCTGGACAAGATGCGCCCGGGCCTGCCCCTGCACGAGGCCTACGCGCTGGCGCGGGGCGTGTTCGAAAAGGCGGGCGTGGAAGCCTGGTTCACCCACGGCCTGGGCCACGGCGTGGGACTGGAGACGCACGAGGCCCCCAGCCTGGGCCGTCGCGGCGACAAGGTCCTGCGGGAAGGCATGGTGGTCACGGTGGAGCCCGGCCTCTACTACCCGCAATGGGGCGGCATCCGCTGGGAATACACGGTGCTCATCACGGCCGACGGCAACCGCATCCTGTAGGGAGGCCCCATGTCCCTGATCTATCTTGTGGGCCCGCGGGCCTGCGGCAAGACCACGCTGGGCAAGGCCCTGTCCGAAGTGCTGGACGTGCCCTACTGCGATACGGACCACCATCTCTGCCAGCGTCTGGGCATGGACGTGGCCACCATGGTGGAGCGCTGGGGCTGGGAGGGCTTCCGCAGCCGCGAGAGCGAATCCCTGCGCCTGGCCAGCGAGGAGCTGGCGGGCCGCGGCGTGGTGGCCACCGGCGGCGGCATGGTGCTGGCCGAGGCCAACCGGCGCTACATGCGCGAGCATGGCCGGGTCTTCTTTTTGTCCGCCCCGGCGGAGGTGCTGGCCGCCCGCCTGCGGCGCAACCCGCTGGAGGCCCAGCGCCCCAGCCTCACCGGCAAGAGCCTGGACGCCGAGGTGCGCGAGGTGCTGGAAGCCCGCCTGCCCCTGTACCGGGACGCCGCCCATCACGAACTGGACGCCCGCCGGAGCATCACGGAACTGTGCCTGGCGGTGCGGACCCTGCTGCGTCAGTAAACATCACGGGGAACGCGTCATGCCCGCAGCGGCCTGATGCGCTCCCCGTGCGTTCTTCTGGAGGAGACATGCCCGCCTGCCCGCTGGTGACCGTCCTGCTGCCGGTCTGGAACGGCGCTTCCCTGCCCCTGACGGCCGGGGGGGAAGAGCCCCTGCGCGTGGCCATCCGTTCCCTGGCCCGGCAGGAGCCCGCGCCGGATGCCCCTGTGCCGTCCTTTGAAGTGCTGGCCGTCGATGACGGCTCCACGGACGGCACGGCGGCCCTGCTGGATGCCTTGGCGGCGGAACATCCCTGCCTGCGCGTCCTGCACCGGCCCCACGAGGGCCTGCCCGGCGCGCTCAACGCCGGTCTTGCGGCCGCCCGGGGCGCGCTCGTCGCCCGCATGGACGCCGACGATGTCTGCCATCCGCAACGTCTGGCCCTGCAGGCCGCCTGGATGGCGGCGCATCCCGGAACAGGCCTGCTGGCCACACGGGTACATTTTGGCGGCGACCGGGAGACGGCGCGCGGCTTTGCCCATTTCGTGGACTGGCAGAACGGCCTGCTGGACCATGAGGCCATCAGCCGCAACCGTTTCCGCGATACGCCCGTCAGTCATCCCTCGGTCATGTTCCGGCGCGAGCTGCCCCGGCTGCACGGCGGCTATGCTGACGGCTTTTTCGCCGAGGACTGGGAACTGTGGCTGCGCTGGCTGCACGCCGGTGTGCGCATGGCCAAGCTGCCGCAGGAACTGCTGGTCTGGAACGATCCGCCGCGCCGGGCCACCCGCAGCGACAGCCGCTATTGCGAGGCCGCCAACAACCGGCTGCGCGCCCTCTGGCTGGCCCGCTGGCTGGAGCGCCACAACCCCTGGCATCCGCGGGTCTATCTGCTGGGCGCGGGCAGGGTGGCACGCCGCCGTCTGGCACCCCTGTGGGAAAAAGGCGTGCAGGTGGCCGCCTTCGTGGACATCGATCCCAAAAAGATCGGGCAGCGGGTGCGCGGCGTGCCGGTCATCGGCCGGGACGGCCTGCCCGGGCCGGGCCGCTGTTTCCTGCTCAACGCCCTCACCGCCCACGGCGCCGACGAGGATGCCGCCCGCTGGCTGGCCGCCGCCGGGTACGGCCCGGAGCAGTGGCTGCTGGCCTGAGACATCCCGGCAGCGCTCCCGGGCGTGCGCCCCTGTCCAAAAATTGACGGCTCCAGCCCCGTCCTGCCCGGCCCCGTCCTGAAGTCCGCGCATTTTCCTCCAGGGGCCGGGTATTTTTATTTTTTACATAACTATTTTAAATAATTAAATTTTTATAAAAATATATAAAAAATATCATAAAATTGTTTGTGCGGATGCGAAGACTTTGCGAATTTTGTCACCAATACCCTTTGACATAACCCCTTGTTGAGGGTATTTTATAAAAGCTTTGAACATCACACCGTCCAGAGGGAGGATACGGTAATGTTGGACCTTAATATCACCTTGGTTTTCCAGTTGGTGAACTTCTTCATTGCACTGTACGTGCTGAACCTCCTTCTGATTCGCCCCATCCGCGAAATCATCCGCAAACGCAAAGCCGTCATGGACGACATGTCCGGTGAATCCGAATCCTACGAATACCAGGCCGAACAGCGCCTTTCCGACTATGACAGCCAGCTGACCCGCGCCCGCCAGGATGCGGGCCAGAACCGCGAAAAGGCCCGCGAAGCCGGCGCCGCCGAACAGGCCAGCCTGGTGGCTGAAGCCCAGAAGCGCGCCCAGGAGATCATTGCCGAGACCCGTCGCAACCTGCAGGCCGAAGCCGACGCTTCCCTGAAGGAACTGCGCGGTCAGGTCGCCACGCTCTCCGGCCAGCTGGCCGAGCGCGTGCTGCGTGGCTAGTACGCCGTTTCTGCCACTGTGCCACGCGCGAGCTCGGTGGTTTTTCGGGCGGTCTTCGGACCGCGAGGGTAAAGAATCAAGAGAAACCCAATCAAGGGGGTGGGCTTTGAGCAAATGGAAACACGCTGGGCTGGGCTTGACGCGAGTTATGGTGCCTGTCCTTGCGCTTACGCTGCTTTTCGCCGTGGGGGCGCAGGCCTCTGAAGGGCATGACGCGCCGCGCTGGGGCGACTTTGGCTGGCGTGTGCTCAACTTCATCATCTTCGCCGGCATCCTGTGGTACTTCGTGGGCGGTCTGGCCCGCAAGTTCTTCTCCGGCCGCCGCGCCCGCATCAGCCAGGAGCTCCAGGATCTGGAAACCCGCCGCGCCGATGCCCAGAAGCGCCTGGATGAAGTGGAAAAGCGCATCAGCAACCTTGAGTCCGAACGCAAGGCCATCCTCGACGAGAGCCTTACCCAGGCCGAAAGCGTGAAGCAGGCCATCGTCGAAGAAGCCAAGCGCCAGGCCGAACAGATTGTGCAACAGGCTCGCCGCACTGCCGAGAACGAAGGCCGTACCATGCTGGCCGAAGTGCGCGCCGCCATTGCCGATGAGATTGTGGACGCAGCGGAAAAGGTCCTGGCTGAAAAGCTGACCCCCGCCGAGCATGAAAAGCTCATTACCAACTCCCTCAACAAGGTGGTGCTCCATTGACGGACGCGATAGTTGCTCGCAGATATGCCGGCGCCATATTTGCGCTGGGCAAAGAACAAGGGGATGAGGCCCTCTCGCGTTACGGGAGCGACCTCGCCGCGCTGGGAGACATGCTTGCCGTCTCGCCGAAGCTGGACGCCGCGCTGAGAAGCCCGGTCATCAGCATCGATGAAAAAAAGGCTGTGATGGGCAAGCTGCTCAAGAAAATCAAGGCGGACAAAACCGTCAGCAACTTCTGCCTGCTGCTGGCCGACAAGGAACGTCTGGCTTATCTCGGCGAGATTGTCGACTGGTACGGCAAGTTGCTTGACGACGCCAAAGGAATTATCCGTGGTACGCTCACTACCGCCGTGGAGCTTACGGATAACAAGCGGGCCGAACTCAAGGCCGAGCTTGAAAAGAAGGCGGGGGCAAGCATCGAGCTTGCCTTTGATGTGGATGCTTCCATCCTTGGGGGCGTGGTGCTCAAGGTTGGTGATCGAGTGCTGGACGCAAGTCTGCGCGCGCAGTTGGCGATCCTTCGGGAGACATTCAAGAGGGGTGAATAGCACATGCAGATCAAAGCTGAAGAGATAAGCAAGATCATTGAAGATCAAATCAAAAACTACGAGCAGCGCGTAGAAATGAGCGAAACCGGCACCGTGTTGTATGTCGGTGACGGTATCGCCCGCGTCTACGGGGTTCAGAATGCCATGGCCATGGAACTGCTGGAATTCCCCGGCGGCGTCATGGGCATGGTGCTCAACCTCGAAGAAGACAACGTGGGTGTCGCGCTGCTCGGCTCCGATGTGGGCATCAAGGAGGGCGATCCTGTCAAGCGTACCGGCAAGATCTTCTCCGTGCCCGTGGGCGACAAGGTTATGGGCCGCGTGCTCAACCCCCTTGGCCAGCCCATCGACGGCCTCGGCCCGGTCGAAGCCGAAGAAGTCCGCCCGGTGGAAATCAAGGCCCCCGGCATCATCGCGCGCAAGAGCGTGCATGAGCCCATGCCCACGGGTCTGAAGGCCATCGACGCCATGACTCCTATCGGCCGCGGCCAGCGTGAACTGATCATCGGCGACCGTCAGACCGGCAAGACCGCCGTCTGCATCGACGCCATCCTGGCCCAGAAAGAAACCGACATCCACTGCTTCTATGTGGCCATCGGCCAGAAGAAAGCGTCTGTCGCCCTGGTGGCCGACACCCTGCGCAAGCACGGTGCCATGGAATACACCACCATCATCTCGGCCACCGCTTCCGACCCGGCTCCCTTGCAGTACATCGCGGCCTACACCGGTTGCACCATGGCCGAGTACTACCGCGACAACGGCAAGCACGCCCTGATCATCTACGATGACCTCTCCAAGCAGGCTGTGGGTTATCGCCAGATGTCCCTGCTGCTCCGTCGTCCTCCCGGACGTGAAGCTTTCCCCGGCGACGTGTTCTACCTGCACTCCCGCCTGCTGGAACGCGCTGCCAAGGTGAGCGACAAGCTCGGTGCCGGTTCCCTGACCGCCCTGCCCATCATCGAAACGCAGGCCGGCGACGTGTCCGCCTACATCCCGACCAACGTGATCTCCATCACCGACGGTCAGGTGTACCTGGAACCCAACCTGTTCAACGCCGGTGTGCGTCCGGCCATCAACGTGGGCCTGTCCGTGTCCCGCGTGGGTGGCGCCGCCCAGATCAAGGCCATGAAACAGGTCGCCGGTACCATGCGTCTGGACCTGGCCCAGTATCGCGAACTGGCCGCTTTCGCCCAGTTCGGTTCCGACCTGGACAAGGCCACCAAGGCCAAACTGGAACGCGGCGCCCGTCTGGTGGAACTGCTGAAGCAGCCCCAGTACCAGCCCATGCCCGCCCAGGAACAGGTGGCTTCCATCTACGCCGCCACCCGCGGCTTCATGGACGATGTGCCGGTGGATCAGATCCGTCGCTTTGAAAGTGAAATGCTGGCCTTCATGCGCGATACCCGCAAGGACGTGCTGGACGCCATCAAGGATAAGAAAGTCATTGATGAAGCTGTGGAAAAGGCGCTGAACGAGGCGATTGACGCCTTCAAGCAGGGCTACCAGGCTTAACGCCGGGGGATACCCATATGCCTTCACTCAAAGACGTAAAAATGAAAATCGTGGGGGTCGGCAAGACCAAGCAGATCACCAAGGCCATGAACATGGTGGCCTCGGCGAAACTGCGCGGCGCGCAGGCCCGCATCGAACGCTTCCGGCCGTATGCCGGCAAGTACCGCCAGGTCCTGGCCGAGCTTGCCCGCAAGGTGGAGGGCACTGCCCATCCGCTGCTGGCCGAGCATGAGGAAAAGAAAAACTGCGCCATCGTGCTGGTCACGTCCGACCGCGGCCTGTGCGGCAGCTTCAACGGCAACATCATCACCACGGCCCTGAAGCTCGCTGCTGAAAAAACCACTGCCGGCATGAAGGTCTCCTTCGCCTGCATGGGCCGCAAGGGACGCGACGCTGTGCGCAAGGCCGGCTACGACATCATGGTCGCCTATGGCGACCGTATGGGCAGCCTGGACTTTTCGCTGGCCAGCTCCATCGCGCAGGAAGTCATTCACGGCTACGAAACCTTTGCTTTTGATGAAGTCTGGATGGTGTACGGCGAGTTTGTGTCCATGGGGCATCAGCCCCCGCGCACACTGAGCCTGCTGCCCCTGGCTGCCCCTGAGGCGGAGGCGGAAGAGGGCCAGGAAGAAGCCCACTGCGAGTACGTTTACGAACCGCAGGAAGAAGCCCTTCTGGCCGAGCTGCTCCCCCGCTACGTCAAGGTTCAGGTCTACCGGGGAATGCTGGATACGTCTGCCAGTGAACACGCTGCGCGTATGGCCGCCATGGACAACGCGACGCGTAACTGTAACGAGATGATCAATACGTTGACCCTGCTCTACAACAAGACGCGGCAGGCTTCCATCACCAGCGAACTCATCGACATCGTCGGCGGCGCAGAAGCGCTGAACGGGTAACAGGAGCCAAGCATGAGCAAAAACATTGGTAAAATCGTCCAGGTTATCGGCGCCGTCGTGGATGTTGAGTTCAGCGACGGACACCTGCCTGATATCCTGACCGCCCTGGAAATCAAAAACCCCAACAACAGCGACGCGCCTGACCTCGTCTGTGAAGTGGCCCAGCACCTCGGTGACAACGTGGTGCGCACCATCGCCATGGACGCCACCGAAGGTCTGGTGCGCGGCATGGAAGTTGTGGATACGGGCAACCCCATCATGGTGCCCGTGGGCAAGGCGGCTGTGGGACGTATCCTCAACGTTATCGGCCGTCCCGTGGACGAAATGGGCCCGGTCAACGCTGAAAAGTACTACCCCATCCACCGTCCCGCCCCCGAGTTCACCGAGCAGAACACCAAGGTGGAACTGCTTGAAACCGGCATCAAGGTCGTGGACCTGCTCGTGCCCTTCCCCAAGGGCGGCAAGATGGGTCTGTTCGGCGGCGCCGGTGTGGGCAAGACCGTTATCCTGATGGAAATGATCAACAACATTGCCAAGCAGCACGGCGGCTCTTCGGTGTTCGCCGGCGTGGGTGAACGCACCCGTGAAGGCAATGACCTGTATAACGAACTGAAAGAAGCCGGTGTTCTGGAGCGCGCCACGCTGGTCTACGGCCAGATGAACGAGCCTCCGGGAGCCCGTGCCCGCGTGGCCCTGACCGCCCTTGCCTGCGCCGAATACTTCCGCGACGAAGAAAACCAGGACGTGTTGCTCTTCATCGACAACATCTTCCGCTTCACGCAGGCCGGTTCGGAAGTGTCCGCCCTGCTGGGCCGCATGCCTTCGGCCGTGGGTTACCAGCCCACCCTGGGCACCGACCTGGGCGCCCTGCAGGAACGCATCACCTCCACCAACAAGGGTTCGATCACCTCCGTGCAGGCCGTTTACGTGCCCGCTGACGACCTGACCGACCCCGCCCCGGCCACCACGTTCTCGCATCTGGACGGTACGCTCGTGCTTTCCCGCCAGATCGCCGAACTGGGCATCTACCCCGCCGTGGACCCGCTGGACTCCACCTCCCGCATCCTCGACCCCAACGTCGTGGGCGAAGAGCACTACAGCGTGGCCCGTCAGGTGCAGATGGTGCTGCAGAAGTACAAGGAACTGCAGGATATCATCGCCATCCTGGGTATGGACGAACTGTCTGACGAAGACAAGCTCACCGTTGCCCGTGCGCGTCGTATCCAGCGCTTCCTGTCCCAGCCCTTCCACGTGGCCGAAACCTTCACCGGTACCCCCGGCCAGTATGTGAAGCTGGAAGACACCATCAAGGGCTTCAAGGGCATCCTGGAAGGCAAGTACGACCATCTCGCCGAATCCGACTTCTACATGCTGGGCAGCATCGACCAGGCCGTGGCCAAGTACGAAGCCCGCATCCAGCAGGAAGCTAAGTAAGGAGCGCCCATGAGCATGCTGCAACTGGAAGTGGTGACACCTGACAAGACCGTTGTCAGCGCTCAGGTGGAAATGGCCGTGTGCCCCGGCGTCATGGGTGAGTTTGGCGTGCTGCCGCATCACGTCTCCCTGCTCTCTGCCCTCAAGATCGGCAACCTTCGCTATACTGAAGGCGGCAAGCAGCACAACGTGTTCATCTCCGGCGGCTTTGCCGATGTGAACAACAAGGTCCTGACCGTGCTGGCGGAATCGGCCGAACTGGCCGAAGATATTGATACCGCCCGCGCCCAGGCCGCCAAGGAGCGCGCCGAAAAGCGCCTGGCCAGCCAGGCCGATGATGTGGACCATGCCAGAGCGGAAGCCGCTCTGCAGCGCGCCGTCGAGCGCCTGCATGTGGCCCAGTTGCGCTAGCGCCTCCCTGATCCGATAAAACAAAGGGGCCGGAAGGAAACTTCCGGCCCCTTTTCGCGTCTTGTGGAAAAGGGCCGCTCCTCCCCCTGCCGCCCCCCCATCCTTCTGCTTCCCCTCCCTCCCCCTGCGCCTGCTGCCGGGGCATGGACTTTGCAGCCGGTTGCCGGTATGATGTTGCACTTTTCCGGCAGGGCCACGGCCCTGTCTGCACCTCTTCCCGCGGCTTCCGGCGCGGTCACAGTCACGAGTCCCATGCCCAGTCTGGATCATATTCGCAATTTCTGCATCATCGCCCACATCGACCACGGCAAGTCCACCCTTGCCGACCGCATCCTTGAGCTGACCAAGGTGGTCAGCCAGCGCGAGGCCCGCCAGCAGTACCTGGACAAGATGGACCTGGAACGCGAGCGCGGCATCACCATCAAGGCGCAGACCGTGCGCATCCCCTATGTGGCTGCCAACGGAGAGGAATATGAGCTGAACCTCATCGACACGCCCGGACACGTGGACTTCAACTACGAAGTGTCGCGCTCCCTGGCCGCCTGCGAAGGCGCGCTGCTGGTGGTGGACGCCACCCAGGGCGTGGAGGCCCAGACCCTGGCCAACGTCTATCTGGCCCTGGACCACGACCACGAGATCGTGCCCGTGCTGAACAAGATCGATCTGCCCAGCGCCGAGGTGGACCGCGTCAAGGAAGAGATCGAGGAAGCCATCGGCCTGGACTGCACCGATGCCCTGCCCGTGTCGGCCAAGACCGGCCAGGGCGTGGACGCCGTGCTGGAAGCCATCGTCCACCGCCTGCCTGCGCCTGGCGGCGACCTGGACGGTCCCCTCAAGGCCCTGATCTTCGACTCCTGGTACGACAGCTACCAGGGGGTGGTGGTGCTCTTCCGCGTGGTGGACGGCCGGGTGAAACTGGGCGACATGGTGCGCCTCATGAGCACCGGCAAGGAATATGAAGTGCTGCGCCTGGGCGTGTTCTCGCCCGAGGCCACGGACGTGAAGGAGCTGCACGCCGGCGAGGTGGGCTTCCTCTGCGGCAGCATCAAGTCCCTGGGCGATGCCCGCGTGGGCGATACCATCACCCTGGCGGCCAATCCGGCCACCGAGCCCGTGCCCGGCTTCAAGGAAGTGCAGCCCATGGTCTTCTGCGGCCTCTACCCCTCGGAATCCGACGATTACGAGAACCTCAAGGCCGCGCTGGAAAAGCTCCAGCTCAACGACGCCGCCTTCAGCTTCGAGCCCGAGACCTCCCAGGCCCTGGGCTTCGGCTTCCGCTGCGGCTTCCTGGGCCTCTTGCACATGGAGATCATCCAGGAGCGCCTGGAACGCGAATTCGAGGTGGACCTCATCGCCACGGCGCCCTCGGTCATCTACCGGGTGGATACCACCGACGGCAAGACCCTGGAGATCGACAACCCGGCCCATCTGCCCGACTCCACCAAGATCAGGGCCCTCTACGAGCCCTATGTGAGCATGGACATCCATGTGCCCAACGAATATGTGGGCAACGTCATGAAGCTCTGCGAGGACAAGCGCGGCACCCAGAAGAACCTGCACTACCTGGCCGCCAACCGCGTGGTGGTGACCTACGAGCTGCCCTTCGCCGAGATCGTCTATGATTTCTTCGACCGGCTCAAGTCCTGCACGCGCGGCTACGCCAGCATGGACTACCAGCCCATCGACTACCGCGAGTCCGACCTGGTGCGTCTGGACATCCTGCTCAACGGCGAGCCCGTGGACGCCCTGGCCGTCATCGTGCACCGCGACCGCGCCTATACCTACGGCCGTTCGCTGGCCCTCAAGCTCAAGCGCACCATCCCGCGCCAGCTCTTCCAGGTGGCCATCCAGGCGGCCATCGGCCAGAAGATCATCGCCCGCGAGACCGTGTCCGCCTTCCGCAAGGACGTGACCGCCAAGTGCTACGGCGGTGACATCACCCGCAAGCGCAAACTGCTGGAAAAACAGAAGGAAGGCAAAAAACGCATGAAGCGCATGGGCAACGTGGAGCTGCCGCAGGAAGCCTTCCTGGCCGCCCTCAAGGTGGGCGACGACTAGACGCCGCGTACCGGGCAGGGAAGGGAAAAAGCCCCCGCCGGCGGGCGACCCGGGGGATGCCTGCCCCGGTCCCCTTTCCGGGGCGCGTTATGGACCCATCATCACCGGCCGCAGGCCGCGCACGGAACAAGGCCACCCCGAGGGGTGGCCTTGTTCCGTATCGTGACCGAAGGGGACCGGGAAGGCGGGAAAGACGGCCCGAGGGCCTGTCGCATCCCGGCCGGAGGTCAACGGACGGTCTTTTTCTTCCCGGCCGGAGGACGGGGCATCGTGCGCCGGGCCCGGCCTTCCGCGGCGCCGAACACGCAGGCTTCCCGCGCCACGGGCAGGGCGGCCTCGCGGATCTTGCGGCGCTGCCGCCAGGCATCCAGATGCGGCTTGCCGTAAAGCACGCCCTCCCGGGGCTCGGCAGCTTCCGGCACCTTGCCGTAGGACGGGGGCAGATGCTCCGTCTCGCGGGAAGAGGCGGGCAGCTGGGGGCCCCGCAGGGCCGCGGGCCGGAAATACCGGGTGGCCCAGGTCAGGGCCAGCACATAGGCGGCCGCGAACAGGCTGGCGGCCGTGTCCCACGGCGGGGTGGCCGAAAGGGCCAGGCGCATCATCAGCGTGCCGATGACGAAGCCGGAATTGCGGAACACGGCATGGAAGGACGGCATGTAGCGCTGCGAGATGAGGACCAGGGCGATGTCCGCAAAGATCAGCACCGTGTAGATGGTCTCGAAAAAGCGCATGTCCTCACCGGTGTGGATGTGGATCCAGGCATCCCGAATGCCGATGCCCAGAAAGATGACGAACAGCGTCAGCGAGAGCAGCTTCTTGCTGATGACGAAACGCATGCGCATCTCCGGGCTCTGGATGTAGGCGTAGCTGGAGGCCAGCTTCCCGTAGATGCCCAGGGCCACGAAGATGCCCAGGGCCCCCAGCGCCGTGACCGCGATGTGGATGACGGGATCGAGGTTGCCGGCGATGCTCACCGGCTCGGGCAGATGCGCCAGCTCCTTGAAGGCGTTGCGCAGCAGGATCAGGGCCAGGATCTCGAACTGCTTGCCCACGGAGCGCGAAAAGGATGTGGAGATGATGAAGATCAGGCTCATGACCTCCAGCCCCAGGATCAGGGTGAAGGCCAGCTGGATGGCGCTGAAATGGCTGTGGGGCGTCAGCTGGGCCAGGGCGGGCGGCAGCATGCCCTGCCGTTTGAGCTCCACGCAGCACAGGGCCGCCACATAGACCCAGAAAATGACCAGCGCCACCTTGCGCTGGACGTGGGCACGCTCCCAATTGTGGTGCAGCCAGTCAAAAATATCTGTGAGCCATTGCAGCTTGAGCAGCATGTGGAATCTCCTTTCCAGGGATCAGATGTGACGCACAGCATCTTTCAACTTTGGGGAAATGTAAAGAGCACAAGGGATGACAGGCATGACAGGAATCATTCCTAAAATCTACTCCCTGCCTGGTGAAGACAGCGGCCCCGTCATGGGCGCGTGCTTGCCTTGCGCGGCCAATAGCAGTAAAAAACAAGGTTTCTCCACTTGTGCATCCGGCCCGCCGGGCCCGTGCGCAAGGAAAATGCAGAAGACAACGAGGTACCTACGCCATGGCTCACAAGGGTCCGCACATATCCATCTCACCTGACTATGTGGTCAACCGCATCCTGCGTATCAATATCGACGACTTCGCGGAGTGGCCCGAGTCTGTGCGGCATCTGGCCATTGCCATTGCCGAAGAACTGTTCCTGGTGGCCTACAATCCCTTCATCAACGTGGAGACCGTGCGCAACAGCGTGCACGCCCGCTTCGAACGGGAATCCATGGCCCTGGCCCATTATTTCGCCAACGCCATCGGCGAGGGCATCACCATGTTCTGGTCCGCCTACGAGGCCGAACGCAGCTTCCGCGAAGAGCTGATCTCCACCCTGCGTAACATCCTGCCCGGCGAGTGCATCCTTTCCTCGCCCTCCGCCCTGGTGGCCTCGGCCACGGACGCCACGGACCTGCGCATGGAACTGCCCCTGCTGGTGGTGGAGCCCGACAGCGCCGAACAGGTGGCCGCCCTGGTGAAGCTGGCCAATGACATGAAGTTCGCCCTCATCCCGCGCGGCGGCGGCTCCGGCATGACCGGCGGCGCCGTGCCGGCCCGCAAGCGCACGGTCATCGTCAGCCTCACCCGCCTGACCAAGATCGGCCCCATCGACCTTGAGAACATGACCGTCACCGTGGAAGCCGGCGCCATCACCCAGAACGTCATCAAGGCCGTGGACGCGGCCGGGGCGCTCTTCTCCGTGGACCCGGCCTCCAAGCAGGCCTCGTCCATCGGCGGCAATGTCTCCGAGAACGCCGGCGGCCCCAGCGCCTTCGAATACGGCACCACCCTGGACAACCTGCTCTGGTGGCGCATGGTCACGCCCACGGGCGAGATCATCAGCGTGGAGCGCGAGAACCATCCCCGCCACAAGATCCTGCCCGAAGAAACGGCCGTGTTCGTGGTCAAGGACATCAGCGGCGGCGTGCGCAACGTCATCCACCTGCGCGGCGACGAGATCCGCCTGCCCGGCCTGGGCAAGGACGTGACCAACAAGGCCCTGGGCGGCCTGCCCGGCATGCAGAAGGAAGGCGTGGACGGCATCATCACCGAGGCCTGCTTCATCATCCATCCCAAGCCCAGGTTCAAGCGCGTCATGGTGCTGGAATTCTTCGGCCGCTCCATGCACCCCGCCGCCGTGGTGGTGCGCGAGCTGGTGGGCCTGCGCAACCGCATCCGCCAGGAGGGCGACTACGCCCACCTGTCCGCCCTGGAAGAGTTCAACGCCAAGTACGTGCAGGCCATCGAGTACAAGCGCAAGTCCCAGAAGTACGAGGGCCTGCCCATCTCGGTCATCATCCTCCAGGTGGACGGCGACGACCCCTACCTGCTGGACAAGTGCGTCAACGACATCGTCTGCGTGGTGGAAGAACAGGACAACGTGGACATCATCGTGGCCCAGGACGACAAGGAAGGCGAGCGCTTCTGGGAAGACCGGCACCGCCTGTCGGCCATCGCCAAGCGCACCTCCGGCTTCAAGCTCAACGAGGACGTGGTCATCCCCATGGACCGCATCCCGGACTTCGCCCTTTTCCTGGAGCAGCTCAACCTGGAATGCACGGCCCAGGCCTACCGCTACGCCCTGCAGGAAGTGGGCCGCCTGCCCGGCTTCCCCATGGAGGACAAGGAGTTCAACCGTGAATTCTCCTTTGCCTCCAAGGTGGCGTCCGGCGACAACCCGCAGGCCGAGCTTTCCGATACCGAACTCTGGAAGCGGGCCGAGGCCTTTCTGGCCGGCATGGGCCGGAAGTACGCCCATCTGGACAAGAAGATCGGCAAGATCCGTGATTACATGGAAGCCAGCCGCATCGTGGTGGCCAGCCACATGCATGCCGGTGACGGCAACTGCCATGTGAACATCCCGGTCAACTCCAACGACGCCCACATGCTGGAAGAGGCCGAAGAGACCGCGGCCCGCGTCATGGCCGAGTGCCAGGAGATGGGCGGCGAGGTCTCCGGGGAACACGGCATCGGCATCACCAAGATCTCCTTCCTCGGCAAGAGCAAGATGGACGCCCTGCGCGCCTTCAAGGAACGCGTGGACCCCCGCGACGTCATGAACCCGGCCAAGCTGGTGCATCGCGAGCTGCCCGTGCGCCCCTTCACCTTCTCCTTCAACCGGCTCATCAACGACATCCACGCCAGCGGCCTGCCGGACAAGGAAAAGCTCATCAGCCTGCTGTCCACGGTGCAGGTCTGCACCCGCTGCGGCAAGTGCAAGCAGGTCTGTTCCATGTGCTACCCCGAGCGCTCCATGCAGTACCATCCCCGCAACAAGAACATGGTGCTGGGCATGCTGCTGGAGGCCGTCTACTACTCGCAGGTCAACAAGGGCGCCATCGACGACAACCTGCTGCGCTGGCTGCGCGACCTGGTGGAACACTGCACGGCCTGCGGCCGCTGCCTGGCCAACTGCCCGGTCAAGATCCCGTCCGGCGAGGTGGCCCTGACCCTGCGCTCCCTGCTGGAGCACGAGAACGCCGGCGGCCATCCCATCAAGAAGCGCGCCCTGGAATGGCTGGTGCATGACGTGTCGTCCCGCGTGCCCAAGGCGGCCAAGATGGCCTCGCTGGGCCAGAAGGTGCAGAACAAGCTGCTGGGCGTGGTGCCTGCGGTGTGGAAAAAGCGCATGCAGAGCCCCCTCTTCGCGGGCAGCGGCCCCAAGATGGGCTATACCAACCTCTATGAATCCCTGCGCCTGCACCGCGGCTCCGTGTTCGCGCCCAGGGAAGTGACGCCGGGCATGCCCTGCGTGCTCTACTTCCCCGGCTGCGGCGGTTCGCTCTTCTATGACCGCATCGGCCTGGCCGCCATCATGCTGCTGCTGCACACCGGCCACGCCGTGGCCGTGCCGCCGCGCCACCTGTGCTGCGGCTATCCCCTGCTGGCCGCGGGCATGGATACCGAATACGAAGACAACATGGCCCAGAACCGCCAGTATCTGGCCTCCATGCTGCGCAACCTCGCCAAGCAGGGCTTCGACGTGCGCTACCTGGCCACGGCCTGCGGCTCCTGCCGCGACAGCCTGGCCCGCATGAAGCTCAACGAGCAGTTCCCGCAGCTGGAACAGAAGGACGTGAGCCAGATCGTCCTGCCCCTGCTCCAGCACGAGAGCATGGAAGCCCCGGTGGCCCCCGGCACCAGCGTGCTCTACCACGCGGCCTGCCACTGCGAATGGGCGGGCGTGCCCACCCTCAAGGGGCAGTCCCAGCTCACCGGCGCCCTGGAACAGCTCTGCAAGGTCAAGGTCACCACCATCCCCGGCTGCTGCGGCGAGTCCGGCATGGGCGCCGTGACCTCCCCCACCATCTACAACCTGCTGCGCGCCCGCAAAAAGGAACGCCTGGCCAGGGCCTTCGAGCCCCAGCCCCAGACAGGCGCCTGCTACGCCGGGCCCATCCTGGTGGGCTGCCCGTCCTGCAAGATCGGCATCGCCCGCTGCCTCATCCAGCTCAAGGAAAAGCACCCCGTGCTGCATGTGCTGGAATGGCTGGCCAACCAAGTGGACGGTGAGGACCGCCGCCAGCGCTTCCGCCGCCGCGCCAACGAGACCCGCGGCGACGTGCGCATCGTCCAGTGCTAGGCGGGAATGACGACGATGAAATGATATGAGGGGGGAAGGGGACGTTATCTCTGCTGTCGATGCCCATAGCTTTCTCCGTCGCAACGGGCACGGCCCTGCGGGCCGCCTTCGGCCGCTTCCAGCGGAAAACGTCCCCTTCCCCCTTCATGCTCCCCATCCTGCAAAACCGCCCACAGGGAGCCCGACGGCTCCTCCAGACCCTGCCCGCCGGTACGCGCTGCCGCATGGCGGGCAGGCCCCAAGGGGAACGACATGGAAAGAAAGGAAGTCACCCGCATGCTGGTGGGTGTCCAGCCCCAGGGGCAGGGCACCATCCGCGTCGTAGGCGCCAAGCTGCACGGCATCGTGGTCACGGAATCCAAGCTCAACTACCACGGCTCCATCACCATCGATACCGACATCCTCGAGGCGGCCCGGCTGCTGCCGCTGGAATACGTCTATATCTGGAACAAGCACAGCGGTTCCCGCATCGAGACCTATGTGCTGCCCGGCCCGCGCGGCAGCGGCGTGGTCTGCCTCAACGGCGCCGCGGCCCGTACCTGCCAGGTGGGCGACGAGATCATCGTGGCCTCTTCCCGCGAGATCCCCGTCAGCGACTATCACGACGGATTTTCCTGCCGCGTGCTGACCTTCGACCAGAGCGGCGAACTGCCCAACCGCGTGGCCGAAAAGCTGGAATACCGCGTGGCCGCCAGGGACGACGGCACGGAATTCGTCATCATGGACATGGCCACCGGCCGGGAATGGATCGGCTAGACATGCCGCCGCGCCGCCTGCCCGGCCCCCTGACGAAAGCGCATTGGGGGAGGATGGGGGCACGGTGAGGGACAAGAGGCCCTTGGCGCCGGCGGGGGACCGCGGAAAGCACCTGCCCTCAGGGCGGCCATGACGGCAGGAAAACCGGCCTGTTTCCCCTGCCCGAAAAACTCCCCCCTGCCCCTTGCCCGCACTTGCGAAAGAAGCAACGGATTTTTATACTCATGCGCCGGCCGGGCGGCCGCATGGCAGACAGCCATGCCCCGCGGCCCGGGGCCGAAAACGCCCGTCATGGCGCGGGAGCGCGCGTTTCTCCCTGTCCCGCAATCGGGGCCGTGCGAACGGAAAAACGCTGTCCACGCGGCTGTCAGGGCCCGTTTTTCACCATCTCACCGCTCCAGCCGAGCAGCAGAGGATATTTATGAGCTATACCAAGGAAGATGTCTGGAAATATCATGCGGAGCCCCGCCCCGGTAAGGTGGAAGTGCTGCCCTCCAAGCGGGGCGAGACCCAGGACGACCTGACCCTGGCCTATTCGCCCGGCGTGGCCGACGCCTGCCGCGCCATCGAGGCCGACCCCGCCGCCGCGGCCCGCCTTACCGCCCGCAGCAACCTGGTGGCCGTGGTCAGCAACGGCACCGCCGTGCTGGGCCTGGGCAACATCGGCCCCCTGGCGGGCAAGCCCGTCATGGAAGGCAAGGGCATGCTCTTCAAGATGTTCGCCGATGTGGACGTCTTCGATCTGGAGCTGGCCACCACCGACCCCGATGAGCTCATCAACGTGGTCAAGACCCTGGAGCCCACCTTCGGCGGCATCAACCTGGAAGACATCAAGGCCCCCGAGTGCTTCTACATCGAACAGAAGCTCAAGGAGATCATGAACATCCCCGTCTTCCATGACGACCAGCACGGCACCGCCGTCATCTCCGGCGCGGGCCTCATCAACGCGGCCCACATCGCCGGCCGCACGATGGAGGACATGAAGGTCGTGGTGGTGGGCGCCGGGGCCGCCGGCATCGCCTGCGCCAATTTCTATGTCAGCCTGGGCGTCAAGCGCGGGAACATCTGGATGTTCGACAGCAAGGGCCTGATCCACAAGGGCCGCCAGGACAGGCTGCACCCCACCAAGGTCGCCTTCGCGCAGGAAAAGGACGCCACCCTGGCCGAAGCCATGCAGGGCGCCCATGTGTTCCTGGGCCTGTCCAAGCCCGGCCTGGTCACGCAGGACATGGTGCGCAGCATGGCCCCGCATCCGGTGATCTTTGCCTGTGCCAACCCCGTGCCCGAGATCACCTACGCCGAGGCCAAGGCCGTCCGTGACGACCTGCTCATGGGCACCGGCCGCTCCGACTGCCCCAACCAGATCAACAACGTCTCCGGCTTCCCCTTCATCTTCCGCGGCGCCCTGGACGTGCAGGCCACGGAGATCAACGAAGCCATGAAGCTGGCCGCTGCCGAGGCCCTGGCCATGCTGGCCCGCGAAGACGTGCCCGAAGAAGTGAGCCGGGCCTATGGCGGCAAGAAATTCAGCTTCGGCCCCGACTACATCATCCCCAGCCCGCTGGATCCGCGCATCATCGAATGGGTGACGCCCGCCGTGGCCCGCGCCGCCATGGAAAGTGGCGTGGCCCGCGCCCGCATCGAGGATCTGGACGCCTACCGCGCCGGTCTGCGTGAGCGCGTGGCCCGCATGCACCGCCGCGCCGACGCCGCGCGCCTGGCCAACGGCCAGGACTGACAGGACTGACGGCCCCGCTCTTCTGGGGCCCGCACGGGGAGGCAGCCCGGCTGCCTCCCCTTTTTTGCGTCCCGCTGCCGTCCTGCGGCCTCCCCGGCCCGCATGCGGGCCCGCGGCGCCCCGGAAGGAACGCGGCATCCCCCGGGACCGTCATCCCCCTTGCGTCCGGGAGGCGGACAGGGCATGCTGGGGCAAACAAAAGGAGTTCCCTCATGGCAGACATCACCGCCAGATATCTCGGCGACCTGCGCGTGGAATGCGTGCACCAGCAGAGCGGTACCGTGCTCGTCACCGACGCCCCCAAGGACAACAACGGCAGGGGCGAGGCCTTCTGCCCCACCGACCTCTGCGCCACGGCCCTGGCCGCCTGCGCCATGACCATCATCGGCATCTACGGCCGGAACCACGGCGTGGACGTGACCGGCACCACCATCGAGATCAGCAAGACCATGAGCGCCAACCCGCGCCGCATCGGCAGGATCGAGGTCATCTTCAACATGCCCGACCGTGATTTCTCCGAAAAGGAGAAGACCATGATCGAACGGGCCGCCCACACCTGCCCCGTGCATCTGAGCCTGCACCCCGATACCGAGCAGGTCTTCACCTTCAAGTGGAGCCGCTAGGGGACACGGCTCACGACATGACAACAAAGGGAGGACGACGTCCTCCCTTTTTTCGTGCCGTGCGAAGCCCCCGGAGGTGGCGGATCAGGCCGCCCTCCCCCCGGATGGCCCGGCGGCCGCCAGATGTCGCCGGCCTTGCCGTGTCCTCGTGCCTCCCTTTGCCTCCCCTCCGTGGCCGTGCGGCTGGAGGCCGCGACAGCTCCGCCGGGAGGCCGCGGCCCGGATACCGGGAGCGGACGGGGACGCACAGGCGCCGGCGGCGTTTCCGTGACGCCACCGGCGTGACGGCCCGCTGCCCGCTGCCCCATCCCCCATTTCATGCAAAAGCCCGTCCCCCTTGCGGAGGACGGGCTTTCGGCATCCATGAACGATCATGCTCAGGCTTCCGCAGGCCAGCGGCGCGAGACCTGCAAACGGCCGTCCCGGCGCAAGAGGCCGCAGGCGCAGCCCGAAAGGCTGTCGGCCAGGGCCAGGGCTTCCCCGGCGGGCAGGACGGACAGGCCCGTGGCCAGCGCATCGGCCTGCATGCAGGTGGCGGCCAGCACGCTCATGCTGCCCAGCACGGGGCTGCGCCCGGTGGACGGATCCAGCAGGTGGTGATGGCGTCCCCCGGCGTCATAGGTCACCTCGTAGCCGCCGGAGGTGGCGATGGCCTGGTTGTACAGCTCCAGCACCTGCGGATAGTGGCCGCGCTTTTCCGGGTCTTCCACGGCCACGCGCCAGGACACGCCCTGGGACTTGTGGCCGCGCGCCAGGATGTCGCCACCGGCATTGATGAGATGGTTCTCGCAACCGGCGCGCAGCAGCACGGCGGACATGGCATCCACGATATGCCCCTTGGCGATGCCGTCCAGGGTCAGGCCCATGCCCTGCCGCCCCAGGCGCATCCCGTCGCGGCCGGCATAGACGGCATCGGTATCCACCAGGGCCAGGGCCTCGCGCAGGTCGCTCTCGGCCAGCTCCAGCTCGCCTTCGGGATTGCTGCGGCTCTCCAGCAGGCGCACCAGGGGCAGGACCGTGGCATCGAAGGCGCCCCCGGTCAGGTGGCAGATGCCGTGGGCCCGCTGCCAGACGTTGAGCAGCTCGGGCGGCACGTCCCGCAGGCTGCCCTGGCTGTTGAGCACGCCCAGGGGGGCCGCCGCGTCATGCCGGGTGAGCAGGGCCTCCAGACGGCGCCCCTCGGCAAAGGCCAGGTCCATGGCATCATGGGCCTGGGTGGACGAGGAGCAGGCCACGGTGATGCTCACCATGGTGCCCATGAACAGGGCCGTCTGCTGCACGGGCGCGGCAAAGCGCGCCACGGCCCGGGCGGGGACGGGCTCCAGGACGGAGGCCGCTCCGGCCAGCAGCAGGCCGCTGCCGGCCAGCGTCCAGCGCAAAAAATCTCGGCGAGAGGTCTTAGGCATTGCAGTTCTCCTGTGCGGGGCGGTCGTTCTTTCCGGTCACAGGCACGGTGCCGCCCCCAGCGGCGCCGTCGCCATCGCTGTCATCCTTCATCCTGGCCACGTTGGCGGCCTCGATGCCCGTGGGGCAGGTACGGCGCAGGATGTGGCGGGCACAGGCCTCCACGCAGGCCTCACCGCAATCGGGCCCGTAAGAGACACACTTGATCTGGTCCACCACCATGCGGCCGTCCACGTTGCTCACGGCCTTGGCCGGGCAGGCCTTGGCGCAGCGGCCGCAATTGATGCAGCCCGCGTCACAGACTTCGGTCACGGCACGCAGCTTGTCGCGCGTGTTGCAGAACACGGCCACGCGGTGACGGCGCGGCACCAGCTCCAGCACCCCGCGCGGGCAGGCCGACACGCACATGCCGCAGCCCGTGCAGCGGGAAACATCCACGCGCACCACACTGTCCTTGACCTGCATGGCGCCGAAGGGACAGACCTGCACGCAGTCACCAAAGCCCATGCAGGACCAGTGGCAGGTATCGGTGCCGCCGCGCAGCATGGCCGCCGCCGCGCAGGAGGGCATCCCCTGGTACTGGTAGCGCAGGGCCACGTTGCCGGCCAGCTTGTCACAGCGCCGCAGCGAGAACAGGGGCTCCGCCTCGGCCACGGTCTTGCCGGTCAGCTCGCCCACGGCGATGGCCGTGTCGGCACCGCCCGCGCAGCATTTGTTGGCCGGGATGTCGGGATCGGAGACCACGGCCGCGGCGTAGCCCTCGCAGCCGGCAAAGCCGCAACCACCGCAGTTGGCGCCGGGCAGGACCTCCAGCACGGCCTCCACCCGCGGGTCTTCCTTGACGTAGAAGACGCGCGAGGCGATGGACAGCAGGATGGCGGCCACGAGCCCCAATCCGAACAGGGTGATGATGGAAACGAAAACCATATATGCCTCTCCTTGCCGCCCAGCGGCAGTCAAAAGCCCGTAGTCCGCGTTATTGCGCCATGCCCTTGAAGCCCATGAAAGCCAGCGACATCAGGCCGGCCATGATGAGGGCGATGGGCGTCCCGGCCATGGCCTTGGGCAGGCGGCAGGTGTCCAGCCGCTCGCGGATGCCCGCCATGAGCAGGAGGGCCAGGGTGAAGCCCACGGCCGAGGCCGCGCCGTACAGTACGGAGGTGAGCAGGTCGTATTCCTCGCGCTGCACCAGGATGGCCACGCCCATGACGGCGCAGTTGGTGGTGATCAGCGGCAGGAAGATGCCCAGGGCCGCATACAGGGGCGGCACCATCTTCTTGAGGAACATCTCCACGAACTGCACCAGCGAGGCGATGACCACGATGAAGACGATGGTCTGCAGATAGCCCAGGCCGAAGGGCTCCAGCACGTACCGCTGCATGAGCCAGGTGCAGGCCGTGGCCACGATGATGACGAAGATCACCGCGCCGCCCATGCCCAGGGCCACGCCCTTTTCCTTGGAGCAGCCAAGGTAGGGGCAGTTGCCCAGGTACTGGGCCAGCACGATGTTGTTGACGAAGATGGCCGAGATGAAAAGCTGGAAGATATCCATACGCGCATCCTTGCGAAAGCCCGCGGGCTACTGTTCCTGACGCTGCTGGATCATGCTGCACGCCTTGCAGCCGCCGCAGCTGGAGGTTTCCACCACCTGGCCGCCCTTGCGACGGGACTGCCAGACATTGATGACGTTCATGCCCGCCAGGATGAGGCCCAGGCAGATGAACGCGCCGGGGGCCTGGACCATGATGGTGAACGGCTGGAAGCCGTCCCACATGACCGGGTTCCCGAACCAGGTGCCGTTGCCCAGGATCTCGCGCAGGGAGCCCAGGAAGGTCAGCGAGATGGTGTAGCCCAGGCCGATGCCCAGGCCGTCGGCCACCGAGGCGGCCACGCCGTTCTTGGCGGCGAAGGCCTCGGCGCGGGCCAGGATGATGCAGTTGACCACGATGAGCGGCACGAAGATGCCCAGCTGCTGGTAGAGCGGGTAGGCATAGGCCTGCATGAGCAGTTCCACCGCCACCACCAGCGAGGCCGCGATGACGATGAAGCAGGCGATGCGCACCTTCTTGGGGATGATGCCGCGCACCATGGAGATGATCATGTTGGAGAGCACGAGCACGAAGATGACCGCCGCACCCATGCCCAGGCCGTTGTTGGCGGAGTTGGTGACCGCCAGCGTGGGACACAGACCAAGCACCAGCCGGAAGGGCGGCAGGTCCTTCCACAGCCCCTTGGTGAATTCTTGCATGACGCTGCTCATGGCTGGCTCCTTATTTGTTGCCCCAGGTCTTGAGGATTTCAGGCTTGAGGGCCTTGTAGGCCTCGGCGGCCAGGTTCACGGCCGTCACCGCTCCCGAAGAGGAGATGGTGGCGCCGGAGACGCCGTCGATGCTGCCCCCCTGGCTCTTGAGGCCCACCGGCGCGGCGATGCCCCTGAACTGCCCGGTGAAGCCGGGCTCCGCGATGCGCATGCCCAGGCCGGGCGTCTCCTTGAGGGTGGTGGTGCCGATGCCCGCCAGCGTGTCGTTGGCCACATTGAAGCCCACCATCACGCCCACGTCACCGCCGTAGCCCTTGCCCTTGGCTTCCAGGGCCACGCCCACCAGCTTCCCGTCACGCATGGCGGGGAAGACCAGCACCCGGCCCTTCCCGGTCTCGAAGGCCTTGCGGTCGGCGATGGGCTGGTTGTCGATATTGGTGAACACCCCGGCAATGGCCGGTCCCTGTACATAGGTCAGCACCTGTTCCTCGATGACGGGCGCAGTAACCATCTTGAGGTAGGACAGGGCAAAGCCCGAAAGGCCGCACAGGGCTGACAGGACGACGATCATTCGCAGGATATCGGCCATGGCTAGCGCACTCCAAAAGGTTTGGGCCGGATGGAATCCAGCAGCGGGGCCACCAGATTGGCCAGCAGGATGGCAAAGGGCACACCGTCAAGGTAGATGCCGTACTTGCGGATGGTCATCACCAGCGCGCCGCCCAGCAGGCCGTAGAGGAACATGGACAGGGGACGCGACGGCGCGTTGGCCGGATCGGTGATGAGGAAAAAGCCGCCCAGCATGACCGAGCCCGTGCACAGGTGGAACAGGGGCGAGGCATCGGTGGCGGGACTGTTCATGCAGAAGAGCGCGGCCAGACCGGCCACCCCGGCAAAGAAGCCCAGGGCGATCTGCCAGCGGATGATGCCGCGGGCCGCCAGCAGGGAGCCGCCCAGGAAGAGCGCCCCCACCTGCCCGGCGCCCAGGCCGCTGATCTGCTGGCCCAGCAGCAGGTCCTGCAGGGGGATGCGGCCGGCATCGGCCCAGCCGAAGAACTTGAGCCGCACCAGCGGGTCCACCATGGACGCGGCATTGAGCTGCACGGCATTGGGCTCCATGAACAGGGGGAAGGAGACGAAGAGCACGGCCCAGCCCACCACGGAGGTGTTGACCGGGTTGGCGCCCAGGCCGCCGAAGGCCATCTTGCCCAGGCTGATGGCGATGAGCGGCGCCATGACCGCGATCCACCAGGGGGCGTCGGCCGGCAGCATGAAGGCCAGCAGCAGGCCGGAACAGACGGCCGTGTAATCGTCGATGGCCAGCTCGCGGCCCATGAGTTTCTGACAGGCGGCCTCGGTGAGCACGGCCACGGCCACGCACAGGGACATGACGCGCACGGCGGGCAGCCCCCAGGTCCAGACGGCCCCGATGACGGCAGGCAGCAGGGCCGCAAGGGTCATCAGGCTCTGGCGGCGCACGGTGCGCCCGCAATGCCAGTACGGCGGGGCGCTCATGGCCAGCAAAACGGAAGATTGAGCGGCAGCGGGCATCAGTTTTCTCCTTCCTTGACTTCGGCGGCAGGCTGCGCCGCGGGACGCAGCTCCCGTTCTTTCAGACGGCGGGCCTCATCGGCCTGGGCCAGCTTGTGCTTGGCCAGGCGGATATATTGCAGCACCGGACGGCGGGCGATGCAGACATAGCCGCACAGGCCGCATTCCAGACAGCAGTCCACATGTTCCTCGCGGCAGCGCTCGTGCAGGGCGAATTCCGCGTTACGGCTCAGCATGCTGGGGCTCAGGCGCGCGGGACAGATCAGCACGCAGGCGCCGCAGTTGATGCAGGGGCTGTGGCCTTCCATGGGCGGCACGGTGCCGGCCTCCACTACGAAGACGCCCGTGGACCCCTTGGTGATGCTGCGGTCCAGGCGGTCGATGCTCTCGCCGCGCAGCGGGCCGCCGCGCACCAGGGTATCGCCGCTGTTGAGCGTAATGTGGGCGAATTCCAGCAGCTCGCCCAGCATGCTGCCTTCCTTGACGATATAGTTGCCGGAGTGGGTATAGCTGCCCAGGGTGATGACCGACTCGATGAGCGGCAGGCCCGTGCGGGCCACGCGCCCCAGGCTCCAGACATTGTGGAGCCCCACCACGCCCACGCCCTCGGGATGCTCCTTGCCGGTGATGCTCTTGACCAGCAGGGCATTGACGCTGGCGGGATAGCGCGCCGTCACGCGCACCACCTCCACGTCGTCGAAATGCAGGTGCAGCTCGCTGGGCACGGCCAGCAGGATGCGTCTGGCCGGGGACAGGCGGCGCAGCACGGCCAGACCGGCCCGCAGCGTGCTCTGATGGGTCAGCAGCATGGGCTCGGCCCAGGTGACGCCGGGATCGGGGTTGAGGCCGTTGATGATCAGGGTCTCGCACTGCTGCCCCAGGCTCTTGGTGTTCAGGCCCAGGCTCTTGAGCAGCACGGCCAGGTCCTGGCCCGTCCGTTCGTCGTTGAGCAGGTCCACCTTCTCCACGCCGGCGGCCAGGGCGCGCAGGTCCTCGTCAGGCTCGATGGCCTCCACGAAGAGGCTGCGTTCGGTCACGTCGGTGATGCGTCCGAAGATGGGCGAGAACGCGTCCCCCTTGAGCGGTGAAGGGTGCACCGCCAGGCGCATGCGCGGATACACGAGCGCCTTCTTGGTCACGCCCTCCACGAGCTTGTAGCCCTCGCGGTTGAGGCGCACACGGCGCGGTTCCGGGCCGTCGCTGTAGCGTTGCGTCACCCCGTACACCAGGTGGAAACGCGGGTCCTTCAACATCTGGAATACTTCTTTCATACCCGCCTCGCTACTTGGTATGGCACTGGGCACACTTGTCCTTGCCGAAGGGGCCCTTGCCGAGCTTTTCATGACAGCCCATGCACTGGCCGTGGAAGGCATCCATGCGGCCGGGGATCAGCTTGTCCGGCGTTTTCTTCGTATGGCAGACCGTACAGTCGGCATACAGGGAGCTCACCTTGCCCTTCACGGCCGCCGCATCCTTGCGCGTGGGCTTCAGCGCATGGCAGGAGGCGCAGTCCCTGGCCTTGCCGAACAGGTCCTGATGGCAGGTCACGCAGCGCGCGTGCACGGCATCGGCCAGCACGGGCGGCGTGCCGGGCTCGGCGGCCTTGCCCGTCGGCCGGGCCCCGGCGTCATGGCAGTTGGCGCAGTTCTGCGGTTCGGGCTCGATGTCCGTATCGGCATGGTGGCACGAGGTGCAGTCCACGCCGAAGTCCTCGCTGTGCTGCCGGTGCCCCCAGTCCCTGGCCGCCAGCTCGTAATGGTGGCAGGTCACGCAGCTTTCCGCCGGATAGCTCTTGGCATGTCCCGCCTTGAAGGCATCGTCCAGGGCCACGCCGTGGCAGCTGGCACAGGCCATGGCCTTTTCGGGCGTCTTCTCCAGGCTCTCGTGATGGCAGGTGGCGCAATCTTCCTTGAGCAGACGGCTGTGCTTCTGGTGGTCGAAGACCACGGGCCCGCCTGCGTTGTCGAACAGGATGCGACGCGTGGCAGGTTCCTTGTCCCCCGCGACCGGGCCTGCCGGCAGCAGATAGCCGGCGATCCCCGTCACAGCCAGGACGGCCGTCAGGATGGCGATGGAAAGGTAACGTTTTTGCAATGCCTTGCCCCTCTTCCAAAAGGTGAACGGGATGGGAGCCTCCGGCGCCGGGCGGCAGTCCGTCATGCCGGTACTGCCGCGGAAGCGCCGCTGCGCCCTTGCCAGCTCCGCAGCCTTCTTTCCGGCGGCCCTTCCGGCGGAAAGGCCGTTTCCAGGGTGAGCGCCAAGACCAGCTCCCTGCTGGCAGGGAGCCCCGGCCCGAACGAAGGCTGCCTTCCTCAGGCGATGTCATGGAATATGTGCAAAGGGTGGGCCCGGGGGCCCGCCCCCCATGCCTATACGACGAAACGTCTGTCCCGGGCCACTTCATCCCGCACGATCTTGAACAGCACGGGACTCAGCAGCAGGACGCCGGTCAGGTTGGGCAGCGCCATCAGGGCGTTGCAGGTATCGGCCAGGAGCCACACGGCATCCAGGGCCAGGACGGAACCCACGCCCACCGCCAGGCAGTAGAACAGGCGGAAGACCATCTGGGCCCGGTCGCCGAACAGATAGATGGCGCAGCGTTCGCCGTACACGCACCAGCCGAGGATGGTGGTGAAGGCGAAGAAGGTCAGGCAGATGGTGACCGCGAACTGGCCCACACCGGGCAGGGCCTGTTCAAAGGCCATGGAGGTCATCATGCTGGCCGCGGAGGAGCCGGCGGTCCAGGTGCCCGTCACCAGGATGACGAAGCCCGTCATGCTGCAGACGATGATGGTGTCGATGAAGACGTCGAGCATGCCGATGGAGGCCTGCACCAGCGGAGTCTCGGCCGTGGAGGCCGCATGGGCCATGGGCGCGGTGCCCAGGCCGGCTTCGTTGGAGAAGATGCCGCGGGCCATGCCCTGGCGGATGGCCATCATCACCGTGGCGCCCACAAAGCCGCCGGTGGCCGCCGTGGGCTGGAAAGCATCGGAGATCACCCACCAGAACACGGAGGGGACCTTTTCGATGTTCATGCCGATGATGAGCAGGCACATGAAGACATACATGATGGCCATGAAGGGCACGATCTTGCCCGCCACGGCGCCGATGCGGCGCACGCCGCCCAGCAGCACGGCCACGCACAGGGCCACCAGGACCAGGCCGCACAGCCACGCGGGCAGGCCGAAGGTGCCGGAGATGTTGTCAGTGATGGCCTTGGCCTGCACCATGCCGCCCGTGCCGATACAGGCGCAGATGCCGAACACGGCAAAGCAGGTGCCCAGCCAGACCCACTTGGGGCCCAGGCCGTTCTTGATGAAATACATGGCGCCGCCCACCCAGTTGCCGGCGGGGGTCTTTTCACGGAAATGCACGGAAAGCAGGACTTCGCTGAATTTGGTCATCATGCCCACCAGGGCCGTGACCCACATCCAGAACAGGGCGCCGGGGCCGCCCACGGCGATGGCCAGGGCCACGCCCACCACGTTACCGGTACCGATATCGGCGGCCAGAGCAGTCATGAGGGCATTCCACGGCGAGATCTCGCCGTGTTCGGACTGATGGGACCGCCCCTGCCACAGGCACTTGTAAGCTCGTACCCAATTGCGAAAGGAGAAAAAGCGCAGCGCTATGTTCAGATAGATGCCCGTGCCTACCAGCAGCACCAGCATGACCGGGCACCACAAAAAGCCGTTAAAGGTTTCCAAAAGCTTGTACAGCTCCACTTTTCCATCCTCCCGGGGCTCGCCCCTGTCCTCTCGTTGATATCTTCCGCCCGGACAGCCCTCTGCATCCTGACGGAATGTCCGTGCCACAGCGGATGGCACAAAGACACGCTAGCACGCTTTCAGCATCGCTGCAAAGGGCCGCTCTCTGCTTCATGCCGATTTTGCAGGAAAAAACGCGTACCTTGTTACGCAATGCACATGCTCACGCCATGACTGTTTACACAAACAGTCAAAACTCTTTCCGCATATTTTAAGAAATAATGAACAAGCCAAACAAATAAACATCATCAAACTGTATATAACACAAAATATACTTTAATTTTTTTTGTTACTGCGTCAAAAGTACATCGAAAATTGAAACAGACATGCGTCCAGCCATCTTCTCCATCAATGTGACAAACTTTTTCAGTCTGCACATTTCCGGCAGCTTGGCGCCATCACATTTCCCGGGACTCCCGGGAAAAATTTTCCGTAAAAAATTTTTACCCTGCTGCCTTTTCCCCCTGTCATCCATGCCGATACGGCGCCGGACCACATACTGGGGCCGCCCCTTGACCTCCTGGAACACCCGCCCGAGGTATTCGCCCACGATGCCCAGAGAGCACAATATCAGGCCGCCAAGGCACAGCGTCACCACCATCAGCGAGGCATAGCCCGGGACCTCCACGCCCCGGACCAGCGTCCTGAAGACCAGGAATCCCGCATAGGCAAAGCCCGCCAGGGCCACCACGATCCCCAGATAGCTCCACAGGCGCAGGGGCAGCGTGCTGAAGGAAGTGATGCCGTCCAGGGCGAAGTTCCACAGCTTCCAGCCCGGCCATTTGCTGCTGCCGGCCACACGGGCCGGACGCTCATACGCCACGATGGCGCTGCGGAAGCCGACCCAGCCGTACAGGCCCTTGGTGAAACGCACACGTTCCGGCAAGGCGTTCAGGGCATCCACCACCACGCGGTCCATAAGGCGGTAATCCCCGGCATTGGCCACGACCCGTCCCCGGGTCAGGCGGCTGAACAGGCGGTAGAACAGCCCGGCGCTCACGCGCTTTGCCCAGCTGTCCGCATCCCGGCGGGCACGCACGCCGATGACCATCTCATATCCTTGTTCCCACCGGCGCAAGAATTGTTTGAGCAGGGCCGGCGGGTCCTGCAGGTCCACGTCCATGGGCACGACGGCATCCCCCCGAGCGGCCTGCAGACCGGCCGCCAGGGCCAGTTCCTTGCCGAAATTCCGGGAAAAGGAGATGCCCCTGACCCGGGGGTCCCTGGCATGGAGGCCCTCGATGATCTCCAGCGTCCTGTCCGTACTGCCGTCATCAATGAACAGGATCTCCACATCATACGGCTCATCATGCAAGACGTCCTGCACGGCATCGTAGAACAGCGGGATGGCCTCTTCCTCATTGAGGACCGGGACGATCAGGGAAATCAGTTTCATCTTGTCTCCTCATATGTCTCTGCGTATAGTCATGGGTTATACGGACAGAGGGATACACGATACCAAGCCTGGATGGGGGACCTGCCTGCCATGCGTCAGTCCGCCGACAATGTTCTTGCCCTGAGCCTGTTTTTTCTCTTTTTTGCAGACTTTGTCCATTCAGCGATCTGCTTTTACAACGCGTTCCCCAACGGCTACGTCTGGGGAGAGCTTTTCATCAAGTACACTGACGGCCCCGTGCGCCGGGGACTGACCGGGTATCTGCTGTACAAGAGCGCAGCTTTTTTGAACATCCATGTTTTCTGGACGCTTTTTGTCTCAACGGTCTACATGCTCTTCTTCATAAGAGCATATACGTTCATCCGCTCATCCGTAAGCTATTTCTTCACCATCATCCTGTTCTTTTCCCCGGCCCTGCTGGCCTTCCTGGTCAAGGATCCCGATCTTTACGGCCGCAAGGACATCCTGTTCCTGGGCCTGCTGACCATCATCATAGCAAAGGCCGGCGCCATCATCATCGCACCGGAAAAACAGGGAAAGGCCTGGCTGACCATCGCGCTGTGCTATCTTGTGGCGTTCCTCGTCCACGAGATCACACTGTTCTTTTCCCTGCTGCCGGCCCTGCTCGTCCTGCGGGCCGGCGGGCGCCACAGGCTGCCCGTGCTTGCCGCCATCGGCAGCGTTTTTCTGCTGAGCGTCCTTTTTGCCGTCCATTTCCAGGGGACGGAAACCATGCGTGAGGCCATGTTCCGCGACTGGCAGGCCCTCATCCCGGATTTCACCACACAGGGGGGCATGCGCTTCATCGGCAAGGACCTTTCTTCCCATGCCACGCCCTTCCCCTGGCTCCAGAACTACAGCCTGCGCCTTTCCTACATCGCCGCCTGGCTGCTGGCCCTGCTCCCCCTGGGGCTGCTCCTGTATGTTTACCGCTTCCACAGGGTCTGCTCGGCCGTCCTGGGCCGCAGCATGACCTGGCTGGCCTACGGATGCGCGCTTTTCCCCGCCGTGGCCCTAACCTTCACGATCAACGATTTCGGCCGGACGATCTCCTACAGCTGTCTGATGTTCCTCTTCTTTGTCCTGCACATCCTGCGCATCTACCGCGATGCCAACGGCGACCTGCCTGTCCGCCCCTGCTTCACGAAGCTGCATTTCGCCAATACGCCTGTCCTCATCGGCAGCCTGTATTACCTGCTCTGCTGGAAGCTCTACCATTATGTCCCGCTGAGCATGGAGCCCCGCATCATCTCCCTGTCGTTCTGATCCCGTGCCGTCAGGGTATGATGGGCGCGGCCCTTCACGGACGGCCCCCTGCCGCAGCCCGCTGCGGGGCCGCCCTGGAGAGCGGCCCGACGCCGGGGGCCGTGCTTCCCGCCGGGAAGCACGGCAAGCAAAAAGGGCAGCCCGAAGGCTGCCCTTTACCGATCAGTGTATGCCTGTCCGGGACAGGCCCCGGCGCGGGAGCGGTGACGGCCCTAGGCGCGGGCCATCTCCACCAGTTCCTTGCGGGTGAAGAGGGAGTGCAGTTCGTAGCCGGCTTCCTTCAACTTTTCGCGGCCGCCTTCCTCGCGGTCCAGGATGCAGCACACGGCCACGATGTCCAGACCGGCGGCGCGCACGCGGTCGCAGGCCTTGAGCAGGGAGCCGCCGGTGGTCACCACGTCTTCCAGCATGGCCACCTTGTCGCCGGGCTTGAAGTTGCCCAGGCCTTCCACGAACTGGCCGGTGCCGTGATCCTTGGCTTCCTTGCGCACCAGCAGGCCGTTGAGGGGGCGGCCCAGCTCGTGCGAGATGGCGGTGGTGGCGGAGACCAGCGGGTCGGCGCCCATGGTCATGCCGCCCACGCCCACCACGGGCACGTCCTTGAGCAGGTCGTTGAACAGCGTACCGATGAGCCAGGAGCCTTCGGCATGCAGGGCGGTCACGCGGCAATCGAAGTAATAGTCGCTGCGGCGGCCGGAAGCCAGGACGAAGTCGCCTTCGCGGTAGGACTTTTCCACCAGCAGACGGGCCAGACGACGCTTGATCTCCAGGATGGACTGCTGCACGGGGGCCTCCTAGTTGCCGAAGACGCGCTTGTAGATGACGTCTTCGTATTTAAGGTAGTAGGTGGGGTCGAAAAGTTCGGCCAGCCGGGCATCGCCCAGGCGTTCATGCATGTCGGGATCGGCTTTCACCAGTTCGGGGAAGGACTTGCGGGTCTCCCAGCTCTGCATGGCCAGGCGCTGCACGGCCTCATAGGCTTTCTGGCGCGGCAGGCCGGTGGCGATGAGGGCGGTGAGCACGCGCTGGGAGAAGTACAGGCCGTAGGAACGTTCCATGTTCTCCTTCATGCGCTCGGGCTTGACCACCAGGCCGTCCAGCAGACGGCACAGGCGGTTGAGCACATAGTCGGCCAGGATGGTGGAATCGGGCATGATGACGCGTTCCACGGAGGAATGGCTGATGTCGCGCTCGTGCCACAGGGCCTGGTTCTCCATGGCGGCCAGGGCATTGCTGCGGATCAGGCGGGAAAGGCCGGCCATGTTCTCGGCGGAGATGGGGTTCTTCTTGTGGGGCATGGCCGAGGAGCCCTTCTGGCCCTTGGCGAAGCCTTCTTCCACTTCCAGCACCTCGGTGCGCTGCAGATGGCGCAGCTCCACGCACAGGCGTTCGATGCCGCCGGCCATGATGGCCAGGGAGGTGAAGAAATGGGCGTAGCGGTCGCGCTGCACGATCTGGGTGGAGTGCGGATCCACGGCCAGGCCCAGATGGGTCAGGGCCTTTTCTTCCAGTTCGGGGGAAAGGAAGGCGTAGGTGCCCACGGCGCCGGAGATCTTGCCCACGCGCACGCTCTCGATACCGGCCTTGACGCGCTCCAGATGGCGCTGGAACTCGGCATGGAAGCCGGTCATCTTGAGGCCGAAACTGGTGGGTTCGGCGTGGATGCCGTGGGTGCGGCCCATGCAGAGCACGCCCTTGTGCTTGCGGGCCAGGGCTTCGAGGGAAGCCAGCACCTTTTCGATGTCTTCCACGATGAGCTTGCCGGCCTGCATGAGCAGATAGCCGTTGGCGGTGTCCACGATGTCGGAAGACGTGCAGCCCAGATGGATGTAACGGGCGTCGGGGCCCACCTTCTCTTCCAGCGAGGTGAGGAAGGCGATGACGTCATGCCGGGTGGTCTGCTCGATCTCGAGGATGCGGTCCACATCGATATCGGCCTTTTCCCGGATGGTCTTCACGGCCTCGGCGGGCACGCGCCCCAGTTCGGCCCAGGCTTCGCATACGGCCACTTCCACGGCCAGCCAGGCGCGGTAACGGTTCTCCAGGGTCCAGATGCGGCCCATGTCGGGCCGGGTGTAGCGCTCAATCATAGATACCTCACGCGGAAGGGGTCGACGAAGAGGAGGCGGAAGGAGCCGTGCCTCCCGAAGTGCTGCTGGCAGTGCTGGCGGAAGAAGCGGGACTCGTCGACGGGGAAGCGGCAGAAGAAGGGGCGGACGTGCTGTTCTCGTCCTTGATGCCCTTGCGGTAGCCGTAATCACTGACATACCAGCCGCCGCCCTTGAGCACGAAAGAGGTGTGCGACATGACCCGCGGCGAGGGGGTGCCGCAATCAGGACAGGGCTCCTGGGCCTGCATGTCGGTCACATGGGTCCATTCTTCAAAGACTTTCTGACAGTTGGGACACTGATATTCGTAGATGGGCATAGCTGTAACGCCAAGAACGGCCACGACAGCCCCTTCGGTATCCGGGGCCATCGGCCGTTGTGCTGAAATTCGCGGCTCCCCGCAGGGAACCGGCAATGAACTGTCCGCGGAAACTAGGCCTTGGCGGCCTTGGCTTCACGCACGCGCTGCTTCAGACGTTCAGCGCGACGATGACGACGGCGATCCAGTTCCTTTTTGCGCTCAATTTTCTTGTGAGCCATGATGTCCTCCACGGGGGGATGACCCCCATTAATTTTTGGTAGGAAAGTATATCCCAAAGGTTTTGCAAAGTCCAGCGTGCTTAACGCGGACCACGGCCCTGCCCGCACATCCCCCGCCGTGCGGCCCCGGACGTGCGCGCGGGCACACCGGCGAAAGGCCCGTTGCCAGCGTCCCGCTTCTTGCCTACACTGCGCGGTCATGAAGAAAGTCATCATCTATACGGACGGTTCCTGCCTGGGCAATCCCGGCCGGGGCGGCTGGGCCGCCATCCTCTGCCTGGTGGGCAGCACGGCCCGCCGCGAGCTGGTGGGCGGCGCCCGCCTGACCACCAACAACCGCATGGAGCTGGGCGGCGTCATCGCGGCCCTTTCCGCCCTGCGCGAGGCCTGCGAGGTGGACCTCTACACCGATTCCAGATACGTCTGCGACGCTGTGGAAAAAGGCTGGCTGGCCGGCTGGCAGAAGCGCCACTGGGTCAAGAGCGACAAGAAGCCCGTGCTCAACGTGGACCTCTGGAAACAGCTCCTGCCCCTGCTGCGCACCCATAACGTGACCTTCCACTGGCTGCGCGGCCATGCCGGGCACCGCGAGAACGAACGCTGCGACGAACTGGCCCGCGCCTTCGCCGCCGGTCCCGACCTGCCCGAGGACACGGGCTTCACGGCCGCCCAGGCCTGATCCCGCGCCCTGCCCATGAACGACATCCTCTCCCCTGAAAGCCTGCACTCCCTGGCCCTGCTCTGGCAAGGCCTGCTCTGGCCCCTGCTGCGCCTGCTGCTGGGCCTGTGCGCGGGCCTGCTGCTGGCCAACCTGCTGGAGGCCCTGCGCTGGACGCGCCATCTGTCCCGCCTGGCCACCCCGCTGGCCCGGGCCGCCCATCTGCGCGATGTGGCGGGCGCTGCCTTCTCCCTGGCCTTCGTCTCCCCGGCCGCGGCCAACGGCCTGCTGTCCGGGAGCCACCGGAAAGGCGAGATCGGCGGACGGGAACTCATGCTGGCCAACCTGTTCAACAGCTTCCCGGCCTACCTGGTCCACACGCCCACCATCTTCCTGCTCACCTGGCCCGTGCTGGGCTGGCCCGCCGTGGTCTATGTGGGCCTGACCCTGCTGGCCGCCGTGGGCCGCACCGGCCTGACCATCGTCCTTTCCCGCCGCCTGCTGCCCGTACCGCCGCAGGAGCGCACGGCCCGCACGGCCGCCGCGGACGACGAGACAGGCTGGCGCGCCGCGATCCGCAAGGCCTGGAAGCGCTTCCGCCGCCGCGTGCCCAAGCTGGTCTGCTTCACGGTGCCCGTCTACATCATCATGTATCTGCTGCAGCGCTACGGCCTGTTCACCGCCGCCGAGGACTGGCTGGCCACCCACATGGACTGGCTGGCCTTCCTCAAGCCGCAGGCCGTGGGCATCATCGTGCTGCACCTGGCCGCCGAGCTGGGCGCGGCCCTGGGTGCCGCGGGCAGCGTGCTGCAGACCGGCGGCCTTGAGGCCCGCGACGTGGTGCTGGCCCTGATGGTGGGCAACATCCTGTCCACGCCCATGCGGGCCATCCGCCACCAGCTGCCCGCCTATGCGGGCTTCTACCGTCCGGCCCTGGCCCTGCGCCTGATCCTGGCCAACCAGGGCCTGCGCGCCGCCAGCATGGCCGTGGTCACCCTGCTGTACTGGTGGATCGTGTTTTAGTAAGGAACAGGCGAGGGGGAGAAGGAAACCGTTTTGAAAAACGGTTCTCCCTCTCCCCCTCGCGCTCCCCCGTTCCCTTCCCAAAACTTTCAGCAGGGGGACAGCGCAGGGATGGGGCTCGTGTAGCCAGTCCCCTTCTGTTGCCCTACTTTTCCAAAGGACAGGCCCGGTAAAAACTCCCCGGCGTCCCTTCCCGGAATCCCCGGCAGCCGCGCTGCCTGACTCCAACCACAAGGAAACGATATGAGCGAGACCCCCCGCCACCTCCATTGCGTCAAGCCCGAACACACCGGCGCGCGCGTCACCGTGCGTCTCCAGCCCGAGGACCTCTGGCTCTCCATCCCCCGCCCCAAGACCTCCCGCCAGCTGCTGACGGCCCTGGGCTTGGCCGAGGAATGCGCCCTGGTGGCCCGCAACGGCGAACTGCTCACCCCAGACCGCCAGATCTGGCCCAACGACGAGCTGCTGGTCCGCAAAGTGGCCAGCGTGGGCTAGGCCGCCGGAGAACGGCCATGTCCTCGCGTGAAAGCGTCTTCGCCTACGTCAGGAAAAAGTTCGGTACGGAACCGGAATACCCCTGGGCCCGGTATCCCCGGTATGCGGTCCTGCGGCACCGGCAGGAACGGAAGTGGTACGGCCTGATCATGGACGTTCCCGCGAACAGGCTGGGACTGTGCGGGGACGGGCAGGTGGAGATCATCAACCTGAAATCCGGCTGCGCGCTGGACCTGCTCATCGGCGGGACACCGGGCATCCTGCCCGCCTACCATATGGACAAAAGGAACTGGGTCTCCGTCCTCCTGGACGGGGGCATCACGTCCCGGGAACTGTTCGCGCTCATCGACGAGAGCCACGCCCTGACCGGCGGCAGGTAAGCTGCCCCTGCCGAGGCGGGACGGTCTTCACGGCATGGAAGCCCCCCGAAACGCCGGGGACGTGCAGCCGCACGGGCAGGCGGGGCCGGTCCCGCTCCCCGCGTCTTCCTGGGTGCCCCGCGGGCATGGCGGCACGGAGCATCCGGGGACGGAAAAGGCCCTTCGCACGCAGCCCGCGGACGGGAACCGCAGGGGCCGTGCCCGCCGGCCGCCGGCATGAAGGGCACCGGCAGCAGGGCCGGGACAGCCTTTCCCGGAGCCTCCGCGCACCCCGCCCCGCCCCTCATATCGACATTTGACCCGTTGCATGGTACTTGCGGCAGATGTTCGATTTTGCATTCAACGCGCAGCGTTTCGCTGTCTACCTGATCCCCACCCTGCTCGGCATCATCATGCATGAAGTGGCCCACGGCTGGATGGCCTCCCGCAAGGGCGACCAGACCGCCCGCTTCATGGGCCGCCTGACCCTCAATCCCGTCTCGCATTTCGATGCCCTGGGCGCGGCCGTGTTCCTGCTCACCAGCCTGGGCACGGGCTTCATCTTCGGCTGGGCCAAACCGGTGCCGGTCAATGTGCGTAACCTGCGCGACCCCGCCCGCGACATGATGTGGGTGGCCCTGGCCGGGCCCGTGACCAACTTCCTGCTGGCCATCGGCTTTGCCCTGGTCCTGGGCGCCGTGGTGGCCCTGCTGCCCGGCCCCGATATCTCGGACACCACGCGCTACTTCCTGCTCATGCTGGTGGCCGGGGTGAACATCAACCTCTGCCTCGCCTGGATCAACCTGCTGCCCATCCCGCCGCTGGACGGCAGCAAGATCGTGGCCTATTTCCTGCCGCCGCGCGCCGCCTGGGCCTACATGAGCGCCGGGCGCTACGGCTTCATCATCCTGGTGCTCCTGCTGGCCACGGGCCTGCTGGGGCGCATCCTCGGGCCTCTCATCGGCGGAGGCAGCGATTTGCTGCTTTCGCTTGTAGGTATCAAGTAAGTAACGGAACTTCCAAAGGAATCTTGAAATGAGTACTGTTCGTCCGCGTACGGTTTCGGGCATGCGGCCCACCGGGCCGCTCCATCTGGGTCACTATTTCGGCGTCCTCAAGAACTGGGTGGAACTCCAGCACAGCGAGGAAGCCTATTTCTTCGTGGCCGACTGGCACGCCCTGACCAGCGATTATGCCGACCCCTCCAACATCGCCACCAACGTGGAAGAGATGGTCAAGGACTGGGTGGCCGCCGGTCTGGATCCCGAAAAGTGCGTCATCTTCCGCCAGAGCGCGGTCAAGGAACACGCCGAGCTGAGCCTGCTGCTCTCCATGATCACCCCTGTCTCCTGGCTGGAACGCAACCCCACCTACAAGGAACAGCAGCAGCAGATCACCAACAAGGACCTGGGCAACGCGGGCTTCCTCTGCTACCCCGTGCTCATGGCCGCGGACATCCTCATGTACCGTCCCCACGGCGTGCCCGTGGGCGAGGACCAGCTGCCCCACATGGAGCTGACCCGCGAGATCGCCCGCCGCTTCAACTACCTCTACGGCGGCAGCTTCTTCCCCGAGCCTCAGGCCATGCTCACCCCCGCGGCCAAGTGCCCCGGCCTGGACGGCCGCAAGATGTCCAAGAGCTACAACAACGGCATCTTCCTGCGTGACACCATGGCCGACATCGAGCCCAAGGTGCGCGGCATGTTCACCGACCCGGCCCGCCTGCGCAAGAGCGATCCCGGCAATCCGGACGCCTGCAACCTCTTCCCCTACCATGTGCTGCTGGCCAGCTCCGAAGAACAGGCCGAGATCCGCACCGGCTGTACCGCCGCCAGCTTCGGCTGTGTGGAGTGCAAGAAGCGCTTCCTGAAGAACCTGGAAGCCTTCCTGGCGCCCCTGCAGGAACGCCGCGCCGCCCTGGCCGCCCGTCCCGGCGCCGTGGCCGAGATCCTGGACGCCGGCAACGAACGCGCCCGCGCCTTCGCCTCCGCCACGCTGGCCGAAGTACGCGCCAAGATGGGGCTGTAAGCGCCTTGAAATGGGTAGGTATTGATTACGGCCTGGCCCGCACGGGCCTGGCCGCCACCGACCCGGAAGGCATCATGGCCTATCCGCTGACCACCATCCGCCTGGCCGACTACGCCAACCGCAAGGAATTCCTGGCGGCGCTGGCCGGGCGGATCCTCGGGGAGCGCCCCGACGCCGTGGTCATGGGCCTGCCCCTGCTCGCCGACGGCACCGAGAGCATGACCACCCGGCAGGTACGCAACGTCACCGAGCGCCTCAAGCGCCGCGTGCCCCTGCCCTTCTATTTCATGTCCGAGCTGCTCAGCTCCGAGGCCGCCGAGCGCGAACTGCGCGAGGCGGGCCGCACGGGCCGCCGCTGCAAGGCCGTGCTGGACCAGCAGGCCGCCGTGCGCATCCTGGAGTCCTTCCTTTCCCTCAGCCCTGACCAGCGGAGACCGGCATGAAGACCGTACTGCGCATCGTGGCTGTCCTTGTCCTGCTGGCGGCAGCCGCTGCCGGCTGGGCGGGATACGAGGCCTGGACCTTCCTCAAGACGCCCCCGGCCACACCGGGGCAGGAGGCCTTCTTCGACGTGGAGCCCGGCGCCAGCGTGCGCCGTGTGGCCGACAGGCTGGAAGAACGCGGGCTCATCACCGATGCGCGCAAGTTCCTGCTGCTGGCCCGCTACAAAAAGTGGGACAGCCGCCTGCAGGCCGGGCGCTTCGCCCTCAACACGGGCTGGCTGCCGGAACAGGTGCTGGATACCCTGGTCAACGGCCGGCCGGTGCTGTTCCGCGTCACCGTGCCCGAGGGCCTGACCTGGTGGCAGACCGCCAGGGTGCTGGAGGACGCCGGGCTGGTGCGCTTCGAGGATTTCCGCGCCGTCATCACGGACCCGGCCTTTTTGCGCCACTACGGCATCCCCTTCGATTCGGCCGAGGGCTTCCTCATGCCGGACACCTATCTGCTCAAGAAGGCCGACGTGCCCGACAGGGCCCAGGCCCGCGCCGTGGCCGGGCGCATGGTGGACAACTTCTGGCGCAAGGGCGATGCCCTCTGGCCCGGCGGCAAACGCCCCTCCCGCGACGAGCTGCGCCGCCTGGTGATCCTGGCCTCCGTGGTGGAGAAGGAGACCGCCTTTGCCGACGAGCGGCCGCGCGTGGCCGGCGTCTATGCCAACCGTTTGCGCATCAACATGGCGCTCCAGGCCGACCCCACGGTCATCTACGGGCTGGGGCCCAACTTTGACGGCAACCTGCGCCGCCGCCACCTGGACGACGCCAACAACATCTACAACACCTACCAGCGTCCCGGCCTGCCGCCCGGCCCCATCTGCTCGTTCGGCGCCAGCGCCCTGGCCGCGGCCATCACGCCAGAGGAGCACAAGTACCTCTATTTCGTGGCCATCACCGATGGCGGCCGCCACGCTTTTTCCACCAACCTCGACGATCATAACCGCGCCGTGCGCCAGTACCTCAGGAACCGTCGCGCCCAGCGCCAGCAATAACAGGAAGGCAGGTCATGAAGTATTTGATCATGGAAGATTTTTCCGGCCAGCCCGTGCCCTTCATCTTTCCCCGCCGCGTGGACCACGCCGACATGCGCGACCAGCTCCCCTACGGGCAGGTCATCTCCGCCGGTGTGGTGGAACACGGCCCCGAGGGCTTCGTCTGCCACGGCGGCAACGCCGAACTCAATGTCAAGGCCCGGCCGGAGGAAGACGCGGCCATCATCACCGAGGCCCTGCGCGTCCGGTAAGGCCCTGTCTGCGAAGGACGGGGAGGAATCTTTGAGGGGGGACCCCCTCATCTCTGCTGCCGATGCCCGCAGCTGCCTGCGTCGCAACGGGCACGGCCCTGCGGGCTGCCATCCGGTCGCTGCTGGCGCGAGAGGGGTTCCCCCCTCAAACTCCCCCTTCCCCAGCGCGCTTTCATAACAGGACATCCCTCCAGCTCATTGGAGGGCATATCCCTGTCAAAAACAAACGCGCCCGCGAGAACTCTGTCTCGCAGGCGCGTTTTATCTTTTCCGAGGGAAATATCCTCCCCCCTTTATCAGGGCGCCGGGGAAGGCCTTCGTGTACCGCAGCGACCGGGGGCCCAAAGGCCGAGCCCGTTACATGACGCATAAATCTGCGAGCATCGGCAGGAGGGACGAGGGGTTCCTCAAAAAACATCACCTCAGCGGTCAAAAAAGCCGCTGACCGTCCCTTCCACGATTTCGGCGCCACCGAAGCCGTGGGCGTCCAGCACCCGCATCACCCGCGGCCGCAGGCCGTCAGGCAGGGCAGCCACCTGCAGGACGGGCGCCGGCGTCAGGCGCAGGCGAAAATCCCCCAGACCGGGCAATGCGGCCAGATCCGCCTCGGCAGCGGCCAGACGGGACAGCAGGGCCGGTCCGGGATGCATGCCGTAGGCCAGCCGGGTCAGCAGACAGGGCCGGGCGGCCTGCTGCGGATCGTCCAGGCCCCAGGCCGCGCCCAGATCGCGCAATTCCTGTTTGCGGAGCCCGGCCAGGGCCAGGGGCGAGAGCACGCCCGCCTCGCGCACGGCCCGCTGTCCGGGCCGGAAGGCGGTCAGGTCGTCGGCATTGCTGCCGTCACAGAGGATGCGACAGCCGCCCGCGGCGGCCAGGGCCTCACGCAGACGGCGCATGAGGGCCCGCTTGCAGGCATAGCAGCGCTCCCGGCTGTTCACCGCCACGTCGGGAAGGGAAAGGGGATCGTGCCGCACTTCCCGCAGGGGCAGCCCCTGCGCCCGGGCCCAACGCCGCGCCGCCGCGCTCTCGGCCTGCGGCACATGCGGCCCCGTGGCGTGCAGGGCCAGCACGTCGCAGCCCGCACGCCGCAGGGCGAAACAGAGGAAACGGCTGTCCAGCCCGCCGGAAAAGGCCACGGCCAGCGGCCAGGGCCGCAGCACGGGCAGCAGGGCCTGCCAGCGGGCTTCGGGAGCTACCACGTCAGGCGGACCTTGGCGCCCTTTCCAGCCATGACTTCCTTGCACTGGCGGATGGTGTACTGCCCGTAGTGCACGATGGAAGCGATGAGCGCCGCCGAGGCACCGCCCTTGCTCACGGCATCATACATATGCTCGGGCGCGCCCGCGCCGCCGGAAGCGATGACCGGGATGGACACGGCGTCCACGATGGCCCTGGTCAGGGTCAGCTCGTAGCCGTCACGGGTGCCGTCGGCGTCGATGGAGTTGACGCAGAGCTCGCCCGCGCCCAGCTCCTGGCATTGGCGCGCCCATTCGATGGCGTCGATGCCCATGCGACGGCGGCCGCCCTGGATGACGATCTCGTAACCGGAGGGGATGCTCTCGCTCACGGGCACGCGCAGCACGTCCATGCCCACCACGATGGCCTGCGAGCCGAAGGCCGCCGCGCCGTCGGCCACCAGATCGGGATCACGCACGGCCGCGGAATTGATGGAGACCTTTTCGGCCCCGGCATTGAGCACGGCGCGCATGTCGGCCACGGACGAGATGCCGCCGCCCACGCTGAAGGGGATGAAGATCTGCGAGGCCACGCGCTCCACCACGTCCAGGAAGATGCCGCGTTCCTCGGCCGAGGCCGTGATGTCGTAAAAGACGATCTCGTCCGCGCCTTCCTCATAATAGCGGCGGGCGCTCTCCACGGGGTCGCCGATGTCCACGTTGCCCTGGAACTTGATGCCCTTGGTCAGGCGGCCGGCGCGCACGTCCAGGCAGGGGATGACTCGTTTGCTAAGCATGGCGCACCTCGTCACAGTAGTCATAGAAATTGCGCAGCACGGCCAGGCCGGGGCGGCCGCTCTTTTCCAGATGGCACTGCACGGCCCAGAGGCCGTCGCGGCCGTAGACCGAGCAGAACTCCTTCCCGTAGACCGTGGTGGCCATGACCAGCTCGGGCGCGGGCTCCACATAGTAGCTGTGGACGAAATAGAATTCCGCACCGGGTTCGATGCCCCGCAGCAGACGACCCGGGCGCACCACCTCAAGGCTGTTCCAGCCCATGTGCGGCACAGGGGCGGGGCTGCCGTCCTCTTCCTTCATATGGTCGGGAAAACGCACGCAGCGGCCGGGCACGATGCCCAGGGTGCGCATATCGTTCTCCTCGCTGTGTTCCAGCAGGATCTGGCAGCCCAGGCAGATGCCCAGCAGAGGCTGGCCTTCGGCCACGGCACGGCGCAGTACGCTGTCCAGGCCGGCGGAGGTCAGGGCCTCCATGGCCTGCCCGGCGGCGCCCACACCGGGAAAGATGATGCCCTGGGCCTGCTCCAGTTCCGCGGGGTCGGCGGTGATGCGGCAGGGGATGCCCAGATGCTCCAGCGCACGGCGCACGCTGGTCTGGTTGCCTGCCTTGTATTCGAGAATGGCGAGCATGAAGAAATCCTTTGCTGCACGGTGATGGGAAAGCCTGAAATATACGCGTTTCGCCCGGCACAGGCAACGTGCCCCGGGGGGCCGCGCTGCGTGACCGGGCCGCAGGCCCGGCCCGCCAAGGACAGCGGGCCTCCGCAGATCCCATTTAATCACTATTTTTTAAAAAAACGTGATTGAAATACCTTGAAAAATCACGCTTGTTTTATTTTTATTCCTTTATTTTCCATAGGTTAGTAAAAAAATAAAACGTGACAAAAATATCCATATCAGTTTACTCTGACTTTATCCCGTCGCATAACCTGTGGAGGTGGTCCATGTACTTTCCCGTTTCCGGTATCGACTGTCACCCCCTGGTGCCCGTCCTGGCGGCCATGGGCATCTCGTTCGTCACGTCCATGGGCGGCCTGTCGGGAGCCTTCCTGCTCCTGCCTTTCCAGATGAGCTTCCTGGGCTACACCAGCCCCGGCGTCAGCGCCACCAACCATCTTTTCAACGTGCTGGCCTGTCCCGGCGGCATCGTGCGCTACGCCCGCGAAGGCCGCCTGCTCTGGCCCCTGGCCCTGACCGTGGCCGTGGGCACCCTGCCCGGCATCGTGCTGGGCTCGCTCATACGCGTCTACTGGCTGCCGGACGAGAGCCGCTTCAAGGTCTTTGCCGGCCTGCTGCTGCTCTGGATCTTCTGGCGCATGTTCCGCGACCTGCGCAGGCCCGCCGCGCCCGCCCGCAAGGGGGGCGGCATGGCCCGGATCCACGTGGAACGCTGGGACCGTTCCCGTCTGGTCTTCACGTTCGGCGAGACGCGCCATTCCGTCAGCTGCCCGCGCCTGGCCGCCCTCAGTCTGGGCATCGGCCTGGCGGGCGGCATCTACGGCATCGGCGGCGGCGCCATCCTTTCCCCCTTCCTGGTCAGCATCTTCGGCCTGCCCGTCCATGCCATCGCCGGGGCCCTGCTGCTGGGCACCTTCCTGGCCTCCCTGGCCGGGGTGCTGGGCTATGGCTTCCTGGGCCTGTTCTCCTCGCTGGACGGCATCGGCGCCGACCCCCTGCTGGGCCTGCTGCTGGGCCTGGGCGGGCTCATGGGCAGCTATCTGGGGGCCCGCTGCCAGCGCTTCGTGCCCGCGCGCCGCATCAAGTGGGGGCTGGCCCTGATCCTGCTCTTCACGTCCCTGCGCTATCTCTGGCAGGGCCTCTAGGGCGCGGCGTTCCCGCACCGTCCGTGCCGCCCTGACGGCGCGCCGCGGGGAAAGACGCGGGCCTCGGTCCTCCGGGGCCCGTTTTCCCTTGCCCTGCCGCGCGAAAAAAGCCATCCTTCCGCAGTCGGGACTCCGATGCCCCTGCCCTGGACGCCCCCTGCGGGGACGGCGCGCCCGGGGGAGCGACTGGCCGCCGCGCCCCTCTTGGCCGTACTCTACGGCGGGGACGGCACGTCCAGAGGCAACGGCGCCCGTCCTACCGGCAGGCAGGGGCGCCCCGCGCCCTTCTGTCCCAACAACGCGCCGGCCCGGGGAGGCCCGCCGGCGCCCGTCCCCATCGAAGGAACGTCATGAATCCCCCAGCTTCCCTGCCCATCGGCATTTTTGATTCCGGCATGGGCGGCCTGACCGTGCTCAAAGCCATTTCCAGCCGCCTGCCCGGCGAGAACCTGCTCTATCTTGGAGATACGGCCCGCCTGCCCTACGGCACCAAAAGCCGTGACACCATCATCCGCTACACCCTCAAGGCCGCGGGCCGTCTGGTGGACGAGGGCGTCAAGATGCTGGTGGTGGCCTGCAACACCGCCACTTCCGCCGCCCTGCCGGAACTGCGCGAACACTTCGCGCCCCTGCCCGTCCTCGGCGTCGTGCGCCCCGGTGCCGAGGCGGCCGTGGCCGCCAGCCGCAACAAGCGCATCGTGGTCATCGCCACCGAGGCCACCATCGCCGGCGGCGCCTATCAGCAGGCCATCGCCTCCCTGTGCCCCGAGGCCCGCGTCCAGGGCCGGGCCTGCACCCTCTTCGTGCCCCTGGCCGAGGAAGGCTGGATGGACGGCCCCATCGTCGAAGGCATCGCCAGCCGCTATCTGGGCGACCTGTTCGCCCCGGGCAAGCCCGACAGGCCCGATACCCTGGTGCTGGGCTGCACGCATTTCCCCCTGTTCCGGGGGGCCCTGCGCCATGTGGTGGGCGATGACGTGCGCATCGTGGATTCGGCCGAGACGGCCGCCGCGGCCGTGGAAAACCGCCTGCGCGAGCTGGGCCTGCTGCGCCGGGAAGACGGCCCCGGTTCCCGCCGCTTCCTGACCACGGACAACGTGCTGCGCTTCATCCGCACCGGCAGCATCTTCCTGGGGCACCCGCTCAAGAGCGCCGAGGTCAGCCTGGTGGATCTTTCCTGAGCGGGCACGGCACGCGACATGGCCGCCGCCCCGCCCGGCAGGGAACGGGACACGGTGCCGGGAAATGGTCCGATGCCCGGAAAACTTTGATATCTGGGCATTTTCCATTGACACGGGCCAAGCCCATAACGTATGGATGCCCTGTCTGGCCTGCATATTGAAACCCGAAACTCTTTTTTTGGAGTATAACTATGACCAAAGCTGAGCTTGTTGAAAAGATCCATGCCAAGGCCGGCCTGCCCACCAAGGCCAAGGCCGAAGAAGCCCTCGACGCTGTCGTGGCCGCCCTGCGCGAAGCCCTCGCCTCCGGCGAATCCGTGACCTTCACCGGGTTCGGCAGCTTCAAGGTGGTGGAACGCGCCGCCCGCAAGGGTCGCAATCCCCGCACCGGCAAGGAGATCACCATCCCCGCCAGCAAGGTTGCCAAGTTCACCCCCGGCAAGGGCCTGAAGGACGCCATCAAGTAATATTTCGCTCAGCGGATCCGGCGGCGTCCTCTTCCGGGGGACGCCGTTTTTTTATGTCCCGGCGGGCCCTTCGGCCGTTTGGCCTTTGCGCTCCGGGACCAAAAGTGCTATATGTTCTCGGCTGTCCCGCCGGCGGGCTCTGTACCCCCTGGCCCGGCAGCCCGCAGACGGAGCACCGTCCCGGGCCAAAGGCCCGCACGCGCACGCACGCGACAGGCGGCGCGGTCTGCTCCGCACGGAGGGGTGGCAGAGCGGTTGATTGCGGCGGTTTTGAAAACCGCTGAAGGTTCACGCCTTCCGGGGGTTCAAATCCCTCCCCCTCCGCCAAACTAAAGTTCACTAAAGTTCGTAGAAGTCCGCAAAGCCTTGAGCTGCGCGGACTTTCTTCGTTTTTGTGGTTCGTTGAAGTCCGCCAAGGTTCATAGACAGCCGCGAAAAAGGGGGGTACTTTTATGGGGTATCTGAAAAAACATACCCCCTGAAAGTCAGGAGTACCCCCAATGGCCAAGAAGCTGACGGATACCGCTGTGAAGACGGCGAAGCCCAAGGAAAAGCCCTACAAGGTGGCGGATGGTGACGGGCTGTATGTGCTGGTCAACCCAGGCGGCGGCAAGCTCTGGCGGCTCAAATACCGCTTTGAGGGGAAAGAAAAGCTCCTGGCCATCGGCACCTATCCTGCCGTTTCTCTCAAGGAGGCGCGGGCCCGGGCGGTCACGGCAAAGGAAATGATCGCACGCGGCATAGACCCCTGCGCCGCACGCAAGGCAGCCAAGGCGGAAGCCCTCGCCAAGAGCCTGACCTTTGAAGTGGTGGCGCGGGAATGGCACAAGAAGAAGCTGGCGGGCTGGACGCCCAACCATGCCCGGCAGATCATCCGGCGTCTGGAGACCCTGGCCTTTCCTGATCTTGGCAGCAGGCCCATTGCCGAGCTTGGCGCGCCTGACTTCCTGGCTGTGCTGGGCAAGGTGGAGCGGCAAGGCCACCTGGAGACAGCCCGCCGCCTTGCCCAGATATGCGGACAGGTGACGCGCTACGCACGCCTTGCCGGGATGATCGTCGCCGATCCGGCAAGCCACCTGACCGAAGCTCTGACCACAAAGCCGGTGCGCCACCATGCCGCCATCACCGAACCGCGGGAAATCGGCGCTCTGCTCCGGGCCATAGACGACTATCCGGGGGACGTGTCCGTCTCCTTTGCCTTGAAGATCATGCCGTATGTCTTTGTCCGCTCCAGCGAGCTGCGGCGGGCAACCTGGTCAGAGATCGACCTGGACAGGGCGGAATGGCTGATACCTGCCGAACGCATGAAGATGCGGCGGCCCCACCTTGTCCCGCTTGCCCGGCAGGTGGTTGAGATGTTCCGAGCCCTGCACGCCATCACCGGCAACAGGGAGCTTGTCTTCCCCGGTACGGCTTCCGCCACGCGCTGCATATCGGATGTTGGTCTGCTCAATGCCCTGCGCCGTCTGGGCTATGGCCGGGATGAAATGACCGTCCACGGCTTCCGCAGCATGGCTTCTACCCGGCTGAATGAAATGGGCTACCGCCCTGACGTGATCGAGGCCCAGCTTGCCCATGCCGAAAAGAACAGCGTGCGGGATGCCTACAACCGCGCCCAGTATGTAGAAGAGCGCCGCCGCATGATGCAGGAGTGGGCGGACTACCTGGACAGCCTGCGGGCCGGGGAAGGGGCATAGACAGATTATGCCCCCTGCCCTTGCCGGCACCTCTCCCTGCCTTTATTGTTTTCGACTGTCCCAACCGTCCCAACTGTCCCACGCCCTACAGCCACAAGGATTCACGGGTGGTACAGTCGTGGGACAGTCGTTTTTGCAAACTGTCCCAACTGTCCCAAAGGGAAAAGTGGCCCAAGTGTGGACAGATGACTGCAAAGTTGGGCCCCCTGCCTTGCCGGAACCTCTCCTGAGTTTATCCGTTTTTGGTGTTCCTGGTGTTCTTCATGTTCCCGTCTTACAGCCACAAGGGTTTGCGGATGAAGCACCTTTAAAAAGGCTTTGTGTTCCTTCGTGTTCCCGTGTTCCCTGCGGCCCAGGCTGAAGCCACCACCCTTGCCGGAAGGCGGAACCAAGGACTTTTCCCTGGCCAGGCATGGACGAGCCTGCCTTTGCCACCCTGCCGGTTAACCAACAAGAGAGCAGCAAGGGAGACGATATGCAGCTATCCCCTGAAGAATCCCGAAAAGCTATAGAACGAATCAGGAAATATGGAGGATTTCCCCCCGACAAATATTTCTTCTCGGCTGTCGAGCTGGAAGAATTTTATGGACTTCCCATACTCATGCTATGGGAATGCATGTCAAAAACTGATGAATGGAGTTTAAGAATCCCGCCAAATACAGACTTCAGGATAATATACAAGCGCCCATTCACCAAAGAAACAGGCGCTTACCTCATCCGCTGCAAAGATTTTGAAAGAAAGCTCATCAAAGACGTTGGGCTGCCGGCCTATGCAATTGAAGAGCATATCAAGATTTGCCACCAGGGGAATTGCCCTGTAGCCGCTGAGACCCCGGAAGACCGTATTGCCGATCTGGAAGGTCAGCTTGCCGCTCTGAAAGCGGAACTTGAGCTGGCCCGGCAAGAGAAGGCCGTTTTGCAAGCCGAGCTGGAGAAGGCCCGGCATGGCCAGGAGATCAGCGCCCTTGAAGATCACGGCCTTTGCGGACGCGTCATCATGCTGCGGCGGGAAGGGAAGACGGAAGAAGAAATAGCAGCCATCCTGTCCAATTCCGGCAAGTGGTGTTCAATCCCGCAAATCGGGGCCTTGCTGCACCCTGGAGGGCACGCCTCACGGGATGCCATGATAAAGCATGCCCAGCGGCTCCTGGGAAAAGCCTGATTGTCCTGGGCAGGACAGGCATTTGTCCTGCCCTGTCCTTATTGTGTCCTGCCCTGCCCCCTCTTGTAACCTCCGGGAAAGTCCAATTTCATCCCCGGAGGTTTTTTCATGCCCGCTACTGTCCAAAAGCCGTCCGCCCCTACCCTGCCGGAAACCGGATTCCTGCGCCTGTCAGACGTGCTGCGGTTCGTACCTGTCTGCCGGACTGCCTGGTACAACGGTGTGAAGTCCGGGCTGTTTCCCCAGCCCGTGGCCCTGGGCAAGCGTGCCCGCGGCTATCGTGTGGAAGATGTGCGCGCCCTGATCGACCGTCTCAATGCCGGTGAGGGGGCTGCCAATGCGTAATAAAAAAGCCCCCAGCTTGGCGGCGGTGGGGGCAGGTAAAAAAGGCGGCAAGGTGAGGGATCTTGCTTGTCCTCATCATGCCACACCGCCCCGCCCCGCGCAATCCGAATGCCGCGCCAATTGCCAGTTTTTCCGCGTTGTGGCCCTGGCTTCCGGCCATGATCGCAAGCTCTGCATGATGACCGGCGAAAAGCTCCGTACCGCCGCCGGGTGGTGTGACCTGTTCGCGCCCGGCAAGTGGGAAGAGACCTGGGCCGATCCTGCACCGGCCCCCCGTCAAAGCTGGCTCTGCCGTGTCTGTAGGCATGGCATCGTGCCGTCCTTCCGGGCCGCCATCATCGGCCATGTGGGATGCCGTTCCCATTACCTGCCGGACGGTCGCGGCTGGCCTGTCCTCTGCCCCGGCTTCAAGGTGAAGGAGGGCTGCCATGCTGCGTAGCAATACCGCTGGATCTTTGCGGCCCTTGACGCGCGCCCGCTGTCTGGGGCAGACTGAACTTCCCCAAACAGTGCAAGGCGTAACCGACGCCTTTACCGTGCCCCACGCGGTGAAAAGAGCGGTCTTTTTTTCTGCCAGCAATACGCGAGAGGTGTACCCTTTGCGCGGTGCTATACATTGGCGGAAGCAACGTCCGGGTGTTCGTGAGACCCCGGCGGCCTTGCACTGGCCGGGGAGCGTTGTTTCCGCCTTTTTTTGTATCCTTAATCCCCCTAAACAGTGCAGGTGCTTCATGCATTCCATCCCCCTTTTCCGCCCCGCGTCCTGCGGTGGCCGTGCGTCCCTGTCCTTCCTTCTTCGCAAGCTGGCCCGTGCCGGTGAAACTGCCGCCCTTGTGGCCCTGCTGGGCACGTCGTTGTCCACGTCGGCCCGTGTGCGCTGGGCCATGCTCGGCCATGTCCTGACCGTGGTGGAGGTGCGCCATGCGTAACTGCTGCGCCCGCCTTTCCACCATCCCCCGGAGCCTGCGGCACGTCTCCCCCAACAGCGCCCTTGAAGACGCTGCCCACCTTGCCAATTTCCTGCGCAATGTCGTGGGCGACATGTTTGCCCAGGACGGCAACGGTCTGCCCTCTGATGAAAGCAATATGGGCCTTGCCCTCTGCTTCGACCTGCTCCTGGACAAGATCGCCATCGCCGGCGGGGAGCTCTCCTTCCCCCTTGCCGGGCTGCCGCATGAGCGCGACCTGCCCCCGCTGTGGGATCCCGAGCGGGAAGGGGGCGACCATGAATAGTGACATCCTGAGCGCCTTTGAAGAGAGCCTGCGGGTTGCCGGGCTGCTGGTGGAACACGTCCAGGCAGACGGCGTGCTGCACCGTTGCGGCACCACGGACAAGCCCCGCGGCAAGGACGGGGCCTACCGTATCCACCTGGATGATCCGGCCTGCTGCTGGTGGAAGAACTGGATCACCGGTGATGAAGGATCGCGGTCTACCAGACCGGCCAAAGACCTGTCCCCTGCCGAGCGCAAGGCCCTGCGGGAACGCATCGCCGCTGCCCGGAAAGCTGCCGAAGAAGAACAGGCCACACGCTGGGCCGCGTCTGCCAAGCTGGCCCGGGCCATCTGGAAAAGAGCGGGAAGTGCACCGGATGCACACCCTTACTTGCAACGGAAAGGTGTCCCTGCTCTTGGTGGCATCCGGCAGCGGGAATGTCAGGGCATTGTAGAGCTGTTGCTGCCTGTGCTGGATGATTCCGGCACGCTGGTGAGCCTGCAAAGCATCCTGCCGGACAAGCCCGCTGACGGGCCGGACAAGCTCTTTCTGAAGGGTGGCAAAACGGCGGGCGGCTATTTCCCCATTCCGGCAAAGGACGGAACCAAGGACGGCCCCCTGCTCATAGCGGAAGGATACGCCACCGCCGCAAGCCTGCACCTTGCCACGGGCCACGCCTGCCTTGTGGCCTTCAATGCGGGAAACCTTGAGGCCGTGGCCCGCATGGCCCGGGACAAGTATCCCGACAGGGAGATCATCCTCTGCGCTGACAACGATTGCGAGACCATGAAGGAGGGCAAGGCATGGAACCCCGGCGTGGAGGCGGCTACCAAAGCCGCTCAGGCCATTGGTGCAAAGCTGGCCGTCTGCCCTGCCCTGGACGGCGCCAAGGCGGACTTCAATGACCTGCACAGGGCCAGGAGCCTTGAGGCAGTGCGCAGGGTGGTGGAGAAGGCCCGCTTGCAGGACGATGCCTGCCCCATGCCGGAAGGCTTCTTCATGGTGGCCGAGGGGAAGCGTGCCGGGCTGTACAAGCAAGAGCTCAAGGCGGACGGGGAAAGTAATGACATCCGCCTGGGCCCGCCGCTCTTTGTGCGAGGCATGACCCGCGACGCCGACGGCAACGAGTGGGGCCTGATGCTGGAGTGGAACGATCCGGACGGACGGCTCCACCGCTGGGCCATGCCTGTGGAACTGCTCAACCGGCAGGGAGGGGAGTGGTTCGGCACACTGGCGTCCGGGGGCTGGTTCGGTGTGCCCGGCACACGCGCCAAACTGGCCGCCTTCCTTGCCAGTGTGCGGCCTGTACGTCGCATCCGCTGCGTGCCCCGCGTGGGCTGGCATGAATCGGTCTACGTCCTGCCGGATGCCGTCTTTGGAGCTACGCAGGGGGAAAGCGTCGTGCTGCAATCCGCCTACCATACGGGCCTCTACGGCACTGCCGGGACGCTGGAAGGCTGGCAGGAGATACCGGGCTTGTGCGCCGGGAACGTGCGCCTGGCCTTTGCGCTCTGCATCGCTTTCGCCGGGCCCCTGCTGCGTCTTGCAGGGATGGAGGGCGGCGGCTTCTCCTTTGAGGGCGGCAGCTCTTCCGGCAAGACCACGGCCCTGCAGGTGGCGGCATCCGTCTGGGGCGGCCCTGGCCACGTCAAAAGCTGGCGCGTCACGGACAACGCTCTGGAAGGCGTGGCGGCGCTCCACAATGACGGTCTGCTCATCCTGGACGAAGTGGGCCAGGTCAATGCCCGGGTGCTGAGTGAGGCGGCCTACATGCTGGCCAACGGTTCCGGCAAGTCCCGCTCCGGACGCGACGGCAGTTTGCGCCGCTCCCATGTCTGGCGGCTGCTCTTTCTGTCATCCGGCGAGCTGGGCCTTGCGGACAAGCTGGCGGAAAACGGCATGAAGTCCCGGGGCGGGCAGGAAGTGCGCTTCGTGGGCCTGCCTGTGGACAAGGCCATGCTGACGGATCTTCACGGCCTCCCCTCTGCCGGTGCAGTAGTGAACCGCCTCAAGGAATTGTCGGAACAGCACTACGGCCATGCCGGAAGGGCCTTCCTGCACTACCTGATCCGGGAGATGCCCACGCTGATGGAACAGCTCCGCCCCTCGCTTGATTCCCTGGTGGGTCGCTTTTGCCCTGCCGATGCCGACGGGCAGGTGCGGCGTGTGGCCCAGCGCTTCGCCCTCTGCGCCGTGGCAGGAGAGGTGGCACGGCAGGCTGCTGTCCTGCCCGACTGTTTCCAGGCTGTGACCTGCGCCGAACATTGCTTCACGGACTGGCTGGCCGCCCGCGGCGGGGCCGGCGCTTCGGAAGATGCGGCCATTCTTGCCGCGGTGCGCCTGTTCATCGAGCAGCACGGGGCAAGCCGCTTCCAGGACATGGACACCAACGCCACCACCTGCATAGGCCGGGTGGGCTTTAGGCAAAAGGGAATGGACGGGAGGACGGAATACCTGATCTTGCCGGAATCCTTCGGGGCCGAGGTGGTCAAAGGATACTCCGTGCGCAGGGCTGCGCGTGTGCTGGCGGATGCCGGATGGCTGGTCATCGAACGTGCCAACCGCATGAAGTCCAGACGTACACTTCCTGATCTGGGGCGTATGGACTGCTATGTGCTGGTACTGCCAGAGGACTGATACCATCTTGTTCAAAAAACACTGTCCCAACCGTCCCAACTGTCCCATTGCTTACAGCCACAAGGGTTTACGGCGGGACAGTCCCACAAAAGCAAACTGTCCCACAGGGAAAAAGTGTCCCAATTCTTGAGGCACCAATGCCCTTTGGGACAGTTGGGACAGTTTGCAAAAACGACTGTCCCACGCTCTGCCCACCTTCAAAGCCTTGCAGTTCAAGGCATTGGGACACTTGGGACAGTTGGGACAGTCAAAATATTCTACAGAGAACAAGAGACATGACTGGCATGCTTGATCTTCGTCACCTTCAACAGCCTACCACGACGGGGCATCCGCATCCGTGGCCGGTACTGCACGAGCTGAACGAAACATTCAAGGTGGGGGCCCTGCCTGCCGATGATGGGAGCGGACTGGTACTGTGGCCGGCACCGGGCCTGCTGCGATCTGAAAAGGAGGCAGCCCTGCGCTATGCCCGGGACAATCTGGAAGCCCTGCTGCATGATCTGGATCTGGAGCATCTGCCCCGGCAAGTGTGGCTGGCTGTGCCCGTCAACGCACCGTCCAAAGGAGGGCGTCCCCGCATCCTGCCGGACTGCCCGGAATGCGGCGGCAAACTGCTGGTGCAAGGTACAGCCAGGCAAGGACATTGCCTGAACCGGCAAGCGGTGTGTGCCAAGTGCGGCAGGCATAGCCGATGGGTGGAAACGCCGGACGGAAAAATCTACCAGGCCAAAAAGGGAAGGAGGGGCAGCGGTGCGCGTGATTGTGGATAGCAGGGAACAGGCTCCTTTTCCCTTCCGGGGGCCGCGCTATGAAGGCGTGACGGTGGAAGTGGGCACCCTGAGCGTGGGCGACTATTCCCTTGCCGGACTGGCGGACAAGGTGGCTGTGGAACGCAAGGAGCTGTCCGATCTGGTGGCCTGTCTGGGACGTGAGCGGGAACGCTTTGAACGGGAGCTGCAACGCGGGGCGGCTCTGGATGCCTTTGCCGTGGTGGTAGAGGCGAGCTGGGCCGATCTGGCGGCGGGGCAGTATCGCAGCAGGCTGAACCCGCATGCGGCCTGTCAAAGCGTGCTGGCCTTCGCCGGACGGTACCGCCTGCCCTTCTTCTTTGCCGGGAGCCGGGCTGCAGCGGAGTACACGGCCTGGGGCTTCCTGCGGCAATACCTGGAAGGGGCCCGGAAACGCTGGGCCGCCATCGTGAAGGCCCATGATGCTGCGTAACAAAGTCAACGGTCAGTCAACACCGTTGCCTGCAAAAAGGAAAGATGCACGGTATGCCGGTACGACCCCCAAAAGGAGAAAAGGGCATCGCTGAGTTGTGGGCCAACATCAAACGGCTTGCGGAACGGGAAGAAGACGAGGCACAGCTGCCTCCACCTCGCACCTTGCCGGGCCAGACATGAGGCGCCAGGACAAGGGCCGGGATGCCCTGCAAGCGGAAAGACCTGTACGGCAATGGCCGGTGCCGCCTGCATGGCGGACTGTCCACAGGGCCGAGGACAGAGGAAGGCAAGCGGCGTTCCGCTGCCAACGGTAAACGGCCCAAACGGAAGCGCAAAACAGATGGAGAAAAGCAAACCCCATGAGAGGGTAAGAAATGTTGAGGTCTGACTATGGCAAACACGCCGGATAATACCATCCCTGCCGGGGGAGTGAGACAGGGGCGACCTTCGGGGCCGCCCTTCTGTTTTTTAATCCGGGAAAGGGGCCCCTTTGGCATGCCGGGGCGGGAAAAGCCATGCGTCCATGCCGGGGAGTTATGGTGCTGGCGCAGAGACCAGGGGAAACGGCAAGAGCGTGCCACCCGCTCCCCAGGCCGAAGCTGGAGGCGGTACGCGCTGGATCTGTGCAGGATGATCTGCCTGAATCCTGTCCGTCATGCGGTGAGGAAGACGGTATCGTCAACGCTGGGTGCTGCCGGCATGGCAAGGCAGCTGGGGGAATAGAGATACGCAACAGCGTCAGGCACCGGCGAAGGATGCCTGACGCTGCCAAGGGGCCGGGGATGATTCCCCGGATGTGGCTGAAGACCGGCATCCGCAAGATCATCAACAACCAGCTTCAATGGAGCCGGAGATCGCTCCCCGGATGTGACGCTTGGCCTCGTGGAAGGTGCCGCCCTCGTGGAGCCGCTTCAATGGGGCCGGGGATAGTTCCCCGGATGTGACTTCATTGTGGACATGGCCTGCGCAGCCGTCACGGTGCTTCAATGGGGCCGGGGATTACTCCCCGGATGTAACCGGTTCTTGATTGACGTATAGATTTTATAGCCGATGCTTCAATGGGGCCGGGGATAGTTCCCCAGATGTGACGCCGTAGTTGCGCAGGCCCGCCACACCGTAGAAATAACTTCAATGGGGCCGGAGATCACTCCCCGGACGTAACGTTCATGTGGGCATGCCCCCACACGACGCACATATGGCTTCAATGGGGCCGGGAATCGCTCCCCAGATGTAACGCTCGAAACCGCCTTCCATCAGATCATCAACAACGAGCTTCAATGGGGCCGGGGATTACTCCCTGGATGTAACTTGTAGCGGTTCGGTGAAGGTGTGGCCGTGGCAACGCTTCAATGGAGCCGGGAATCACTCCCCGGATGTAACGTGATACCCGTCGAGCTGGTCAACATTGTGCTGCAGGCTTCAATGGGGCCGGGGATCACTCCCCGGATGTAACCACATCCCCCCCGTGAACAGAGAAAGCATCATCTGGCTTCAATGGGGCCGGGGATCACTCCCCGGATGTAACGACGGCAGTGATGGGGAAATGGGCAGGTAGCGGTAGCTTCAATGGGGCCGGGGATCACTCCCCGGATGTAACGTCGGTCAGCATGGGCCGGGATGTCCCCTTTCTGGCTTCAATGGGGCCGGGGATCACTCCCCGGATGTAACCACACGCTGGAGCTGGACGGTACCTGCTGTGTCTGGCTTCAATGGGGCCGGGGATCACTCCCCGGATGTAACGGCTCCTCCGTTCTAGCAAGGCCCGGCGCGGCCTGTAAAGGCATGGATCGAAGACCTGTCGTCCTTTGCCCTGCAGCAGACAGCCTGCCGTGCCCGCTGCAAGAAAAAGCCCTGTTTTTTCAGTCCGGTTGCACCAGCGATGAAGGTGCGGTATTTTGAAGTATGTTTCCGGTCCTCGCGGGCAGGCCCGCCCGCGCCATCTTCCAGCAAGAGGAGTCCCGCGTGCCATCCTTGTCTGACTGGTATTCGGCAGCGCTCGGCGTTTCCCCCTATCCCTACCAGCAGCGTCTGGCGGACGAGCCCTGGCCCGACGTGCTGGAGATCCCCACCGGCCTCGGCAAGACAGCGGCCATCCTGCTGGCCTGGCTCCACAAACGGCAGCGACAGGATGCCCACACGCCCCGGCGGCTGGTCTGGTGCCTGCCCATGCGCGTGCTGGTGGAACAGACCGCGCGGCTGGCACGGCAATGGACCGCCACTCTGGCCGGTGCGGGCCTGCTCTCCCGTGCGCCCGCAGTGCATGTGCTCATGGGCGGTGACGTGGCGCGGGACTGGGACCTGCGCCCCGAAGACGACGCCATCCTCATCGGCACCCAGGACCAGCTTTTGTCCCGCGCCCTCAACCGCGGCTACGCCATGAGCCGCTTCCGCTGGCCGCTGGATTTCGCCCTGCTGCACAACGATACCTTCTGGGTCTTCGACGAGGTACAGCTCATGGGCGCGGGCCTGCCCACCTCCACCCAGCTGGAGGCCTTCCGGCAGCGCTTCGGCGTCGCCCTGCCCTGCCGTTCCCTGTGGTGCAGCGCCACCCTGCATCCGCGCTGGCTGGCCAGTGTGGACTTTGCCGCCCGCTGTCCCGCCCCGCAGCTGCGGACACTGGACGCGGTGGATACGACCTTCCCGCAGGTGATCCGGCGCATCCATGCCGCCAAGCGCCTTCAGCCCCTGGCCATCAGAAAAACCAAAGACCTGGCGGCATCCGTCCTCAACGAACACCGCCCCGGCACCCTGACCCTGGTGATACGCAACCGGGTCAAGGATGCCGTGGATCTGTTCGCGACCCTGAAAAAAGACAAAAAAGCCCCGCCCTTGTGCCTGCTGCATTCCCGCTTCCGCCCCGCTGACCGCGGCCGCGTGCTGGAAGAGGCTCTTTCCGTACCGGGAGAGGCAGGGCGCATCATCGTCACCACGCAGGTGGTGGAGGCCGGTGTGGACATCTCCGCCGCCACCCTGTTCACGGATCTGGCCCCGTGGTCATCGCTGGTACAGCGCTTCGGGCGCTGCAACCGGGCCGGGGAACTGGAAGATGCCCGCATCTTCTGGCTGGATGCCCCCTGCAAGACGGAACAGGCGGCCCGCCCGTACACGCCGGCAGCTCTGGCCAGGGCCCGCGCGCTGCTCTCCAGGCTGGAGGATGCCGCGCCCGCCCTGCTGCCCCGCAGCGAAGACCGGGACGATGCCCATGCCGTGCTGCGCGCTCCTGACCTCTTCGATCTTTTCGACACCACGCCCGATCTTGCCGGGGCGGACATCGACGTTTCCCGTTTCATCCGGGAAAGCGATGATACCGACGTGCAGGCCTTCTGGCGCACCTGGCCGGGAGACATGCCCGGCGGGGACATGCCCGGCCCGGCTCGCGAGGAGCTGTGCCCCGTGCCGCTGGGCGAGATGCGCGACTTTCTCAAAGACAAAAGACAGCATGCCTGGGTCTGGGACAGTCTGGAAGGTCACTGGCAGGAAGCCCGCCGTCTGCGGCCCGGCATGGTCGTGTTGCTCAGGGACACGGCCGGCGGCTATGCGCCGCACAGCGGCTGGGACAGCGCTGCCACGGCCCGTGTAGCACCCGTCATCCCGGCGGCTCCAGCACCCGTCCCTACGGGACTGGACAGTGACACGCACAGCCATGCCGCATGGCAAAGCCTGCAGGAACATGGCGAACGCACACTGAGCGCCCTGCAGGCCCTGCTCTCGAATCTGGACGGGCCTGTACCCCCGGACTGCCTGCCCGCCCTGCTCACCGCAGCACGGCGGCATGACTGGGGCAAGGCACATGCCGTTTTTCAGAATGCCTGTCAGGCCCCGGATGATGGGCAGGTCTGGGCCAAGGCCCCGCAGATGCGGGCCTATGCCCGACGCGGTTTCCGGCACGAGCTGGCCTCGGCCCTGGCCCTGCTGCATACAGGGCACGATGATCTGGTCGTGTATCTGGCGGCGGCGCATCACGGCAAGATACGCCTTTCCCTGCGGGCCCTGCCCAATGAACAGGCCCCTGCCGGGGTACGCCGCTTCGCGCGCGGCATCCATGAAGGGGACAGCCTGCCCCCGGTGGACGGGATGCCCGGCGTTTCCCTGTCCCTGGCCTGCATGGAGCTGGGTTTTTCCGAACAGGGCGCCAGCTGGGCCGACCGCATGAGCGCCCTGCTGGAACACTGGGGGCCGTTCCGTCTGGCCTTCTGGGAAGCACTCTTGCGCCTTGCCGACTGGCGGGCCAGCGCGGAGGATAGACACCATGCCTGACATCCTGCTCGAAGGCTGCGCCTCGCGTCCGCTGGCAGCCTATCTCAAGGCCCTGGGCATCCTGCGGCTCGTGGGCGAACAGGCCGATGCCAACGCCCGCGGGGCGTGGCAGAACGGGGCCTTCCTCCTTTCCTCCAGCCTTGACCGGCAGGCTCTGTGCGACTTTTTTATGGAAACATGGCAGCCGACACCGCTTGTCACTCCGTGGAACGGAGGCAGCGGCTTTTACCCCGGCGACAACAGGGAAGGCATCGACGCTCTGGCCCAGTCCACGAACCCCCGCCTTGCCGTTTACCGGGAGGTCATCGCCCGCATACGCAACTGGCCGGAACTGGTCGCGCCCCCCAAAGAAAAGAAACAGCTGGATGAACTGCGCAAACGCTGCAAGGAGACTTTTTTGCAGCGCTGTCGTGCCGAACTGCCGGAGAGCTGTCTGCCCTGGCTGGATGCCACATGCATCCTGCGTACCGATAAGGCGGTGTTCGCTCCCCTGCTGGGGACGGGCGGCAATGAAGGCCGGCTGGAATATAGCAGCAATTTCATGCGCCATGTGGCCAAAATATTCGCCTGCCCGCCGGAAGAATCCCGCGCCTGGCTGGAAAGTGCCCTGTTCGGCCTGCCGGTCAATGGCCTGCCCAAGTCCGCCGCAGGCCAGTTCGACCCCGGTCATGCCGGTGGCTGCAACCAGGATACGGGCCCCTATCGTGCCGACGTGCCGGTCAATCCCTGGGATTTCCTGCTGCTGTTCGAAGGTACGCTGCTCTTTGCAGGGAGCCTGACCCGCCGTGCCCCGGAAGATCCGAACGACGTTTGCTTTCCTTTCTGTGTAGAAGGACTGGCAGCAGGCTTTGCTTCTTCCTCCCTGACCGACAAGGGCCGGGGCGAGATATGGATGCCGCTCTGGTCGCGTACAGCCTCTCTGCGGGAAGTACGCCGCCTGCTGGGAGAAGGCCGGGCGAGCCTGGGCCGCCGTCAGGCCCGGAACGGGCTGGACTTTGCCCGCGCCATCGCGTCCCTTGGCGTGGACCGGGGCATCGACGGTTTCGAACGCTACAGTTTTCTGGAACGCCGGGGACAAAGCTATGTGGCCCTGCCGTCCGGGAGCCTGTCCGTACAATATCAACCACAGGTAGCCCTGCTGGACCCTGTAGCACGCTGGGTACAACAACGCTGCCGCCAGAAAGAAGAGCCAAATTCGTTGACCGCTGCCCGGCGTCGTCTTGCCGCTGCTGTTTTCGCGTGTATCCGCACCCCGGATGCTCCCCGCTTTGTGGCCGTGAGCAGGGCCCTGGCCCGGATGGATGCCCTGCCGGGCCTGCCCGGCCTGCTGGCCGCCCCCTGTACGCCCCTGTCAGCGGACTGGATAAGCGCCTGCGACGACGGCGGGCCGGAGGTACGACTGGCCGCCGCCCTGGCCTCCCTGCGCGGTTCCGGCAAACTGGGGCCGTTCCGGGCCCATCTCTCACCGGTCGCGCCCCATGCCCTGTACCGCTGGGAGGATACGTCTGACCATCATGTGCCGTGGCGCGGCGAGACGCTCGAAGGCCTGGGCAGGATGTTCCTGTGCCGCCTCGTCCTGGCCCAACACTACGGCGAAGATCCCCTGCGGGCCGATCTGCGCCTGTCTCCCGCCGACCTGCTGCCCCTGCTGGACGGCAGACTGGATGTGGAGCTGCTGCGCGACCTGTTACGGGCCTTTTCCCTCGTAGGCAGGCCGCAACGTCTGCCGGAAGCCTGGTGTGCTCCCCTCCGGCAGGCACGTCTCCCCCATGCTGTGGCTTTGCTCAAACTGCTCTATACACCGCTGCCACAGGATGCAGGTCTGGACAGGGAGCGCCTGCGCCCGGAACAGCGCATCCTCAGACTGGTACAGGCCGGCCGCCTTGCGGAAGCCTGTGCCCTGGCTGCCCAGCGTCTGCGCATCGCCGGAGGCGGGGGGCTCTATCTTCCTACGTCCTTTGCCGAAAGCGTCCGCGCCCTGTCCCCTGCGGCTGTCCTGGCCTGCCTTGCCGTACCTGTGGACGGACGCGCCCTGCTCCACCAACTTCGCCAGCCATCCTGACAAAAGGAGTTCCCATGATTCTGGATCGTTGCTCTTCCGGACGCCTGCTTGTGGAAGCCGACCTCGTCCCGCTGCAGGGACAGCGCTTTCAGCCCACCGGCTTCGCCGATCTTGGCGCGGCTGTCTATACCCTGCCCGACGGCACCCGTATGCTGCTGGTGGAGTCGGCCCAGTCCATGGCCAACCGTCTGGAACAGACCATCGTCACCCCGGACGGTGAGGTCATCCCTGAGCTGGAAGGGCTCTCCTATGTCGCGGCCGAACTGAAAGGCAAAGATGTGGGGCCCCTTTCCACCACAACCCTGCTGGAGGCCCACCGTCTTGCCTCGCCCTTCATCATTGCCGACAAGGCCTTCCAGAAACAGTTCTGCGAAGAGGCCGCCTACAGCAAAAAAGGCGTCCTGAACTGGAAGCGCATCCATGCCACCATCTTCAAGTATGATGTGAATTCCCTGCTGCACGGGGTGTTCCTCTCCATCGTCGATGGCGGCCGTATCAAGGTACCGCGCCTCATCTCTGCTTTCATCGAGGCCCGGAACGTGCGTGAGGCCATCTCCGGCGGCGTCAAGAACAGCTTCGATCCTACCGGCAGCCTGCGCCATGCGGAGTACGACAAAGACGTGTACAGCAATGTGCCCTATCAGCGCACCGAATACACGGCGGAACGCATCACGGCCTATTTCAATCTGGATGTGGGCGGTATCCGGGCCCTGGGCCTGCCCAAGGAAGCCCAGGAGCTGTTGTTCTGCCTGGGCCTGTACAAGATGCGCCGCCTGCTGTCCGGCAGCCTGCGCCTGCGTACGGCCTGCGACCTGCGCCTGGACGGGGAGCCGCGTCTGTCCGGCATGGACAGCCTGCCCACGGAAGCAGAGCTGCTCGCCGCCCTGCAGCAGGCCGTGGCTGCCTGCGCGCCCCTGTTCGCCCAGCCGCCGGTCACCCGTTTGCAGGCCCCCATCACGGTCAAAAATGACAAGAACAAGGACGCTGCCAACGACAGCACCGACAGCGAGGAGGCCTGATGCCTGTCCTTGAGATCACTTTCCCGGCGGGGCGCTATCACGCCACAGCCTGGGGACGCAACGTCAATGAAGGGGATCCCGAATGGCCGCCTTCCCCCTTCCGTCTGGCCCGGGCCCTGATGGACATGCGCTATCGCCGCTTCGAGGGGATCTCGGACAGCGAGCTGGAGGCAGCGCTCCTGCCGCTGGTCGGCACGCCCCGTTTCAGCCTGCCACCCGTCAGCAAGATGGCCGTGAAGTGCTATCTTGACCAGGGAGCCAAAGAACTCGACAGGCAACCCGTGCTGGATGCCTTTGTCTGCCTGGGCAAGGACGATGCGCTGTATATGGAACTGCCGGAGGCTCCGGCAGCGTCGCTGCGGCTTCTGGAGCCGCTGGCCGGAGCGCTGCCCTATCTGGGCCGCTCGGAATCCTGGGTCACGGCCCGGCTGTGCGATGCCTTGCCCCCGCACCGCCACTGGAACTGCTGTCCCGCACAGCAGGATGCCCCGCTGGACAGCCTTGTCAGTGTCCAGACGCTCCTGTCACCGGAGGCCTACAGCGGCTTGCCCTATCTGCCGTCCACGGGTTCAGGGAAGAAAAAACGCCCCTGCTCCTGGCTGGAAGCGCTGGCCCTTTCCACAAAGACCCTGCTGACGGAAGGCTGGAACAGGCATCCGCTCCTTGGGCCATGCACCTATGCCCTCCATGAGCAGGAGATGCCCTCCAAGGCTCTGCCCCTGTCCGGGGATGGTCCTTGCTGCGTGACCTATGCGCTGCGAGCCACGCCCCTGCCGCCGGTCACGCATGGGCTGATCCTGGCGGAACGCATACGCGCCGGGCTCATGAGCCGCCACAAGCACTGCTGCGGTGATCCCGACGCCATCTCGCCCCTGTTCAGCGGCAAGGATGCCTCAGGGCGTCCCCTGTGCGGGCATCAGCATGCCAGTTACTGGCCCTGCGATACGGACGGGGACGGCAAGATCGACCATGTACGCGTCTTCCTGCCGCGAAGTTTGACTCAGGATGAACGGGCAGCCCTGGAAAGCCTGCGTCATGTCTGGGCCCGGGGCGCCAAGCTGGCGGAACTGATCTACCTGCATTGCCTGCCGCTTGCCGCCTTTCCCCGTGCCCGGACAGTGGTCAGCGCGACCCCTGTGGTCTTTGGCCGTCACTACAAGGCCCGGCAAGGGGCACACAGGGACTGGCTGGAAGCGGAACTGCGTCGGGCCTGTGCTGTCCAGGGCTTGCCGGAACCTGTGCGGGTCGAGGCTTTCCCCTTCCTTCCCATCCGGGACGGCGCGGAACTGCCCTGGAGCAGCTTCGTCCGGCAACGCAAGGACAAAGCTCCCCAGCCTGGCTACGGCTTTCGGCTCCATTTCGACAGCCCGGTTCCCGTCCCCTTTGCCATCGGCAGCCTGGCCCATTTCGGCCTGGGGCTTTTTGTCGCCGACGGCGTGTAAGATACAAGCAGGATGGCAAGAAAAGCTATGTGGTTCGAATAAACGCAACGCCTGCCGGAAAGAAAATCCTTTTTGTCTGCGGTGATATGGAAAGGTTCAACGCAAACGCAAGACCTGAACGCAAGGGGGACAGGGGCTGCGCATTATGCAGCTCCTTGACGGCAGTGGTACGGAGAAGGGGAGCACGCTATGGACGCCGTGGAGCATGACACCCAGTGCCATCTCTTTAGGCAAAGTATTTGAGGCGGGGCCGGAAGTGGATTCCGGCCCTCTTGTGTTCAGGCATATGGGCTGCTGGTTGCGGAGATGGGAGCAGGAGGCTACCTCAAAAAAGCCCTTTCTCCTTGCCGGGAATCCCCTTGGATGGTATGCACGGGCCATGCCATAAGCAGGGCCAAAATGGGCAGCAAAATTTTTTGGGGGTATATTTGGGGGTACGAGCTATTTTACTGAACGACACAAACAAGTGTTTTCAGTATGTTATGATGTAAGCTAGTATCCCTCCCCCCCGCATTGCCACAAGGACGTCCTGCTTCCGGCAGGACGTCTTTTTTTTCATGCCGCCCGGCACCGCCGGGAAAGATTTTTGCCGGATATGGCCGGGACGCCGCAGGCCCCGCGGCCTTCCCGGCCAGGGAGACGCTATGGAGCACACAACCCTCGTGGACGCCGTGGTCACAGCGGAATGGGAGATGTTCAGCAACGTGCGGAACGTGGGCGGCAAGGCCTCCTGCCAGATGGATCCCGGGACTTTCCGCATCATGCGTTCCAGCCAGATGGACAACTGGGACGACGAACTGCTGGGCAGCTATCTGGAAGACCTGCTGAACGCCCGCCTGGAAGGGCGCAACCTGGTGACGGAAAAATACGCCCGCATGATGGAATCCACCTTCCCCGAAGAATATGCCCGGCTGGCCGGCAGCCTGCCGCCGCTGGACCCTGAAGCCGCGGCCCGGGTGGACGACATCGTGGCCGCCCATGTGGCCTGGAAGGAAGACCTCGACAGCCGCTTCCCCTCGCTGGCCGACAGGGGCCGCCCCCTGCGCAGCCGTGACGACCGCCCGGGCCGGGTCTCCATGGAGAGCTATCTGCGCGCGGAACTGCGCACCTATTCGCCCAGGACCATCGCCCTTTACCACCGGGCCACCATGGAACGTCTGCGCAAGGGCGAGAGCGAAGCCGAACAGAACCTGCTCCATCAGGTACGGCAGTACGGTTTCGGGGACATCGAGAGCGCGGAAAAACATTTCAGCGCCCGCCGCTGAGGCCGGGAACAGCGCCTGACGCCGCTCCACCGGGACGTCCCGCACCATACGCTTCCGGCAGGGCGTCCCCGCGCCTGGGAACGCCCTGCCGTCGGGGGCCCCGGGAAGGACAGACGTCCTGCCCCCTGTGGCCGGGACATTCGCCCGGCGGTCCTGTGGGCCCTGCCGGGATTCGCGACGAGAGACAAAAGCCCCCGTACGTGCGGCTTTGGGGGCTGCCTGGCCGGTACACGAACGGATGCCGCAAAAACGAAAAGGGATGCTTCCGAAGAAGCATCCCTTTCCTCTCTTTTCGGGGAAAAAACGGACGGCGGCTAGGCGTTGGCAGCCTTGAGCATTTCTTCCACCATGGCAAGGCTGGTCGCGCTCCGGGCATCCATGCCGCACAGACCGCGCACAGCCAGCATCAACAGGGCAATGGGCATGCGCACTTCAGCTTTGCCGTTATGGATGATGCAGGTCTCGTCCTGCACCTTCAGGCGATAAGCCCGGCGGCTGTGTTCTTCCGGCCCGGTGCGCATTATGTAGTAGATCTGGTCCTTGTTCTCCGTCGCATACAGCTTCTGGCGGCACAGCAGGCCGTGTTCCTCGTCGTACCAGGAACACTCGGAGGAAAGGCTCCCGCGAAAGTGCATGTCCTCGCCATTATCGTGTGTGAGGCTGATATCTTCCAGCGTATCCAGCATGGCATCCTCCCCTTGAGCTGCAGCGTGACGGCAGCCACAGCACAGGGCGGCAAGGCCAGCACGACACCCGCTGACCCTAGCATCGGGAGAAAAGCTTTGTCAATCCCGCCTTTCGGCGGCCGCGACGTCTCACTTGCGGGGGTCGGGCAGCTCCATGCCCAGGAAGCGGGCATAGCAGCGGGCCACGGCCGATTCGGGATCCATGAGCCCCAGGCTGGCCCCGGAAGGCGCGGGGAGCTCCTCCTGCGGGCGCCCGGCGGAGCGCTCCAGCACCGGGCTGGGCGCATCCAGATCCTGATGGTCCAGCATCAGGGAGACTTTCACCGCCGTGAAGAAGTCCTCCTGCAAAAAGTCATTGGCCCGGCGCACTATCTCCGGCCCCATGTAATAGAGTTCCTGCAGCAGCACGGCATCTTCGGCGCCGATGAGCAATTTGTCGTCGTGATGGCCCAGCGGGCGGGCCAGTGGCGCCAGATCCGGCCCCAGCACGGCATCCCAGCTGCGCCACAAACGGCTCAGTTTCGCCTGCTCCGGGGACGCGCCCAGCGAGATGAAGACCTTCTCCAGCACGCTCCCTGTCCGGGCCGGGCCGGGCCACTCCCCGAAGCGGGCCTCATGCCCGGGCTCGGTACTGCGCCGCCGCGTGACCCAGGCCCGCGGGCGCGGGGCCTCCGCCGTGGC
>OGXX01000060.1_pt1 | contig 97190 bp, 102 predicted proteins | sample 1576301 | NCBI WGS metagenome assembly OGXX01 (sample SAMEA3541469, study PRJEB24748) | human gut metagenome | biome: human gut; feature: human-associated habitat; material: faeces | place: China | collected 2012
TTGGTGAGGAACATTATGAAGCCATAGAAAAGGTGGTGCTTGCGGCCGCAGGGACAGTCGCCGGGGATGATCCGGGTGAGATCGCGGGTCCGGTAGCGCAGGATGGGCATCCCGTGGCGGCACAGGGTCGTGAGCACCAGTTCGCCCACTTCGCCGTCCGGAACCAGCTTTCCGGTGTTCGGATCAATGATTTCCAGCAGATAAGCATCTTCCCAGAGATGCAGGCCGTTCTGGTACTGGCACTCGAAGGCCACGCCGGGGCCGTTCATTTCGGACAGGCCGTAGGAGTTGTATACCTTCATGTCGAACAGGGCTTCGATGCGGCGGCGCGTCTCTTCGGTGTAGGGCTCCGCGCCCACACAGGCGATGCGCAGGGAAAGCGCCTTGGGGTCTTCGCCTTCCTCAATCAGGGTCGTGCCGAGATGCAAGGCATAGGAGGGCAGGATGTGGGCCACGGTGGTCCCGAAATCCTTCACCAGCTTGAGCTGGCGCTTGGAGTTGCCCGCGCCCGCCGGAATGGTCATGCAGCCGAGGCGCTCGGCGCCGAAATGGATCCCCAGGCCCCCGGTGAACAGACCGTAACCGGACATGTTCTGGAACACATCATCACGGCGTACGCCTACCATGTACAGGCAGCGGGCCATGAGATCAGCCCAGCAGTTGATATCGTTCTGCGTATGGCAGATGGCCACAGGACTGCCCGTGGTTCCACTGGAGCAGTGCATGCGCACGATCTCGCTGCGCGGCACGCACAAAAGCCCCGTGGGATACTGGTCCCGCAGATCCTGCTTGGTGGTGAAGGGAATGCGCCGGATATCGTCCAGCGACGTGATGCTCCCGGGCGTCACGCCGGCTTCATCCAGACGGCGGCGATAGAACTCGCTCTTGCGCACATGGGCCACCGTGGCCCTGAGACGCGTCAGCTGGGTGTGTTCGATCTGATCCCTGCTCCACAATTCCGCTGTATCGAAAACTTCCATGTCAAAACCTTGTTGCTGCTTGTCCATCTTTATAAACGCCCGGCGTCATCGCCCCTGTGCGCCCATCCCCAGAGCAGGCCAAAACAGCCCGCCAGCATCATATCGCCATACGGGGCCAGGAACTGTCCCTGTCCCTGCAAAAATTCCCGCTTCGGCCCCAGGATATAGGTGGGTTCGTAGCCTCCGGCTTCCTCACAGTAAGGGCCAAACGCCGTACCGTGCCCCCCGTGCGCAAGGACCTCCTCGCACGGCAGCCAGGAACGCCGGAACTGTTCAAGATCCGCAAGGTATTCCTGCAGGGTGCGCATGCCGGTGTGGTGCTCGTAGATACCGCGTACCTGTCCCTGATAGACCAGCGCCGCCACGGTATGACTGTTGCCCACATTGATGATGGTGATCCCTTCGCGCCAGCTCCGCTTCATGACCTCCGGCACACACAGGGCTCCCAGCAGCGCACAAGTACCGGTATCAGCCACCGGGCCTCCTGTCCTTTTCTGCAAAGCCAGCAGACGGGTACATTGCGCCGGTGGCTGCTCATAGATCCAGTTGGCAGGCAAGGCCGAGGACTGCAACAGGGCCGTCCAGGCCTGCATGCGTCCCATGCGGTTGCCATTGGGATGAAAGCCATGATCCTGACAGCCCGCCAGCACCAGATGGGGCAACGGGAGCCCGGCCTGCCGCAGCAGTCCGGCAAAAAATTCCGGCGAATAATCCGAGAGCGGCACCGGCACAGCCCCGGGCGGGCATTGCTCCGCTATCTGCACGCCCATGCTTTGGACCACCGCAGGATTGTCGTGCAGGGCGCTGGCAGCGCTGGCCGTACTGCAGACAGTGAAGCCGGCCTTGATATGGTCGCGCACGGCAAGACCAAAACCGCCGCCGATATTTTCTCCATAGAGCCATACCGCCTGCTTGAGCAGGGTCAGTTCGCGTATGCGCTGTGCTGCCATCCGGGCTGGCGAAGGCAGCACAAAACGTGGCCAGTTATGGACCTCGAGTCCCGGGCGGGCCAGAAGGACGTCCTGCGTGCCGCTGCCGATGTCAACGCAAAGGACAGGGCCTGTTTTTTGCAAAAATGAGCGAACAGCGTCATCCATGATCTTTCTCCAGGCAAAACAATGGTAAAGTTTGCCGTTTCTTGGTGTACCGGTAAGCTGTGCCCAACGCAAGCCCCCAGCCTCCTGGACGGACAGGACAAAAAAAATTTCCAAAACGAAAAAAAGTTCTTGCCAAGGCCAGCGGTTTTCTGTATCACTCCACTTGTGCCGAGGTGGTGGAATTGGTAGACACGCTATCTTGAGGTGGTAGTGGCAACCGCCGTGCGGGTTCGATTCCCGCCCTCGGCACCAGCAAGACATCAAGGGTTGTGGCAACTAGCCGCAACCCTTTCTTTTTTTCCTGTTTCGAGCAGCACTGCAAGCCAAGCCTCTCCCCTGTTTTTCCTGCCTTTACGAATTTGGGTCAAACAGGTGGTACAAAAGGTGCCTCAAATGCCATCCGCTGCCACTTCTTCCGCTCACCCGCACAGCGATTCCCACTCCCACCCAGCAACCCGCCGTTCCGGCCAGCATCTTCTTTGTGTGGGACGCATCTTCTATTTTCGTTGCGCTCTGCCTGCTGCTGCCAAAAAACGTCTGGGGAATGCCGAGATACGCCTGAGCCTGGGAACCTGTTTCCGTCAGGAAGCCAAACTGCTTGCCTGCCGGCTTTTTGCCTTGCTGCATGCTTCGTTACCTGGCGTACCTGATCTTCCCACGCTGCGGCATATCCTTATCCAGCATCTGTCTTCCATGCAGGGAAAGGATGTCAGTGAATACGGGAAACGTGGTCCCCGAAAAACGGCTCTGCCCTGCTCTTTTTCCCAAGCACCAGCAATGACGGTCACAAACAGCATGGATGCAGGAGATGCAAAAGGCTTCACGGCTCCTTCTTTTGCTTGTGATCGGCAACCAGCATATTCGGCCACAGGGTTCACTCCATTTGCCAAGAAACCTGTTTGTCAGGATACCTGTCTTCACCCACTATCCCAACCAGTTACAGCAAACATTTCCCCACTTTTCACAGCAAGATTTCCTGGGAAACACGTAGCTGCCATATCACCTGACGGGGCTTTGGCTTCCTCTTCGGTGACTTCCTGTTCCGCTGAAAACAGTATCAGGAGAGACCATCCTCACGGGATACTCTGCCCTGATACCTTGCTGTTATTGCGTGAAGAACTTCTGTCCCGAAATGATCTGAACCCGGATACCATCCGTGAAATATTCAAGCGATACTTGAATAAATATCCCCTTACCACTGTACCTGTGGAACCTGAAGCCTCACCGGTACACGTTTCCCGTAAAAAACGTGGGATTCGACTTTCTACCTTCATCCGGCGCTATACAGAGAGCAAACTGGCGGATAAGCGTTGGACTGCGGATAATTTGACTACTCAGCAAGGACGGCTGGAAACCCTGATAGAGATCCTGGGAGACAGGGATATCCTTCAGCTGCAACGAGATGACCTGCGATACTATCGGGATACGCTACGCAAACTTCCGCCCAATAGGAAAAAATCTTCGCTGTACAAGGGGAAAAGCATCTCGCAAATACTGGCCATGTCTCCTGCAACAACTTTGAGCATCAAAACCGTCAATGTGACTGTGGAAGCTGTCGCCAGCATGTTTGAATGGGGCATCCGCGAGGGACTGCTCACTACAAACCCTGCGAAAGCCTTGCAAATCAAGGATACACGACGAGATATCGAGTTACGAGAAGCTTTCACACAAGAGGACATCACCCTGCTCTTTTCTCCCAAGACATTCACGGAAAGCAGCGTCAAGCATCCTTCCTTCTACTGGGCTCCGCTTATTGGGCTCTATACTGGTATGCGCCTTGAGGAGATATGCCAACTGCACTGTTCTGATATCCGGCAGGAGCAGAACATCTGGTATATCGATATCAACACTGACCATCACGACAAGCGCCTCAAGAACAGAAATGCATTCCGCAAGATACCTATACACAATGATCTGCTAGCCTATGGTTTTATCAAATATGTTGATAAGATGAAGCTGAATGGCCAGGAACGCCTTTTCCCGGAGCTGCGTAAAACTGAGAAATGTCCCAAGTACGGTCATATGGTCAGTAATTTCTTCAGTCGATATATTGAACGCTGTGGAATCACAGGTAAAAAGAGTTTTCATTCTTTACGCCATACGTTCAGCGACTTTTTCAAACGCCTCAACCTGCATACAGATGTGTTTCGGCAGATATTCGGTCACGAGATTACCCACCTGGCTACACGACAATACGGGAGCGAGTTTCCTGTCAGCCAATGCTATCAGGAGATAATCAGCCATTTGGATGTACACAAAAAATGAAAGCCAGCCCGGGGAGGGATATTCCCTCCCCAAGCAGGCTATAATGGTATTTATCCAGACAGTTAGTTGCTATCCTTGCACTCGTCCATGATGACTTTGATAGCTCTCAGCACAGCAATGGCGATAAGGACCCATCCTGTTGCGGAGATAGATTTCACTTCCTCAGTCATACCGCGTCTCCCTGAGCAAAGCATGTTGCAGCACTTCGAAAAGGGCTGGTGAAAGTTCTTCGAATCTGGAGATGACTTTGCTGCTGGTATCTGGCAAGAGACTTGAAATACAGTCGAATTTCATGCCTATGCCGTAAACCTCCACACCAGTCTTTCTCAGTGCTTCCAGTGCCTGCAAACATTGGGTCACGTCATCAGGAACACCATCTGTCAGGATCAGCACGACCTTTCTGTTTTCCTTGAGTATGAACATCTGGCGCATGACCCACCAAAGAGCTTCCGCCAGAGGAGTTCCTCCATGAGCCTGCATCTGCATCCTGTCAGTCATTTTCTGCCCATGTCTGACCAGAGGGAACACACCGATCTTCCCCTCTCTGTAGGCTGGAAAGGAAGTGATCCCAAGGGATATACCGGACAGATGTTCCAATGCCTTACCCACAGCATAGCAGGCTTGTACTGCCAGTTTGATGGATTCACCGTGCATACTCCCACTACTGTCCAGGAGGATATGCACTGCGGTGTCAAGTTTGTGTACGCTGGCCCTTTTCTGGAAAACTCTGGGGCTTCCCGTACTCAGTCGGTACAGCTTTCCTGTCTCCAGTTTACCCTGCCTGCCGGAAATAGCATGACGCAGAGTGTGTGCCTGGAGCAGACCCAGCATTCTGGCTTTCAGAGCCGTTGCCATGCGCACAGCTTTTTCCCTGTCCTGATCCGGTAACAGATGCACCTCACAGAAGCCTTCCACAGCCATCTCGACCTTTCTTCCAGACTCTCCCTCTGCATGTGCTTCCAGTTGCTTCCCCAGCCAATTCCCCATGTCTACTGGCAAAGTGTCCACGATTGACGGGATACCAGAAAGAATATCCTGTCCTGTTTCCTCTGCCGGTGAGCATGAGTTTTCCGCAGATGATGTTCCATGAGCTGAAGCCTCGGGTGTGCTTGCTTCTCTGGCTTTTTCCGGTGCGGAGGTGTTTTCCGTCCGGGTTCCACGCTCCTGGTGTTGTTCCTCCTGTGACGGGGATTTCCAGGACTTGAGGCAATGTGCCAACTGGCGGGCATAATGGATGGCACTGGACGTATCTGGGCATCCCTGTCTGATCTGTGCAAGGATGAGATCCAGAGACTGTCGCATACCGGGGAAGTGAGTATCCAGAGAGGTCATTTCCTCTCTCAGTGGTTGTGACACTTCAGGGACATCCCAGGAACGCACTGTCAGCAGCACATAGTTCAAAACAGAAAGAGCGAGGGATATTTCCCCCGCTCTTTCTCTGGTCGCATCTTCCACGAAGAACCGATGTATCAGCTCGTGGAAATTGTGCCTACATCCCGGGAATACCGCAGCCAGTCTGTTTTCCACCCTCCAGTCTTCGATGGCATTGAACAGATTTTTCGTCACCGCATCCAGAGCAGCCTCCTTGAATGCCTTGAAATCCGTATACCGGATATGGGCGGATTCATGGTCGATAAAGCCCCTGACCAGAAGCAGCAGCTCTTCCCCACAGTCTACGGGCAATGAAGGTAACTGAATCATGTTCCCATCCGTACAGGCATCAGACCCACCAATACGCACATGCACACCATAGGTATTCCCAAGTACGGAAGCCAGAAGAGGCAAACAGCCCAGGATATCTTTCTCTCGCAGCTGCATCACCACAACCCCATGCTGGGAATCTCAGGAAGTACCGGTGCAGAAACGACTTCCGGCAATACAGGCAACTCAGCAGTCCCGAAAGGATTGTCCTCATCCACCAGAACGTTTTCATCCTTTTTGAGCAACGCATCCAGAACGGAACCGGTCGAATTTCCTTCGATGACTTTCTGGGCATGAAGGATGAGCGCATGACTGTCCTTGAGAAGACAGACAAGACCTTGCAGGAGGATCAAATCGCTTCCCGTGATATTCCCTCTTTTGGGCATTCTATCCAGAGCGGACTGGATGATATCAGCCACAGGGCTCACATGAGGTTCCACAAAGCTGAGGCCTACCAGTTTGGATTGGAGAGTGCGCAAAGGTGACAGGGCCTTGTGAGTCACTTCTGTCCTTCCCTCATAAACACGCTTCCAGATATCCTTTGCAGTCCGGGACAGATCATCGAAAAGAGTGTTACCGAGCCCTTCCACTTCTTCCGCCAGACCAGATTCCAGCACAGCTTTTTCATCAGGATGCTGCTCCAGGGGGGATACCTTGTACAGCTGCCAGCGAAAGTCCATGCGAGCCCGAACATATTCAGGACTCACCGTGGAATCGCGGATGATTTCCGACCACTGGGAATGCTTGTCTATCCAGGCTTTGACGGATTCATCATAATCCGCCAGGAATGCTTCTTTTTCCCGCAGGAATTCGTCTCGGATGGCCACCAGTTCCTGGATGATGGCACCAGCTTTATCTTCCGGAATAGCCCAGCCAGACATAAAACGTACTCCATGCCTGTCCAGAAAACTGAAAGCACGGGCTTTCAAGGTGGAGAAGATCTTCAACGAACTGGGATCGGCGATACGCTTGGAACCCAAAGAAGCCAGGTCTTCGGGAGGAAGTTCAGCGCCACCGAAGTCTTCCACGGTCATTTTTTTCCGAGCTGACCAGAGACTGATATCCAGGTTCAGAGCCAGCAGATTGTCCAGGATGCGGATATCGGAAATGATCTGGGTCATATAATCCTCCTAAATGGAGCTTTTGGTTTTGATGAGGGCATACCCTTCACGCAACTTTTTGGCGGCTCGGGATGTCAGTTCCAGTATGGGGCTTTTGTCTTTGCAGGTATCCACGGGAACGAAATGCTGCTGTCCGCTTTGTCCAGTACGTCCCCAAGTAATGGTCAGTCCTTCAGCACCAGCATCGCCTACCCAATCCTTGGTCAGAGTTTGCCCATCCAGTACGTATTCCTTGCGCAGGAAGATACGGGGATAGAGAACAGGACTACTCCGCTGGCAATGCAGCTTCACGAACCCGAGTGCTTCCTCTCCCATGAGCAGATCACTTCCATTCCCTGTCAGATGCGGAAACATGCGTTGAGCCAGTTCATGCAGCATGGCTCTGGTCTCACGTGAAGCCCTGTAGGCAAGAGCTCTGTCCAAAGCATATGTCACCGGCTGGATTCCCTGTTTTGCCAGTGGCTGGAAACGCAAGGTCAAAGCGCCCCAGCGCAAAAGACTGCGCGTGGAGAACGTGATTTCGATGCTGCCGCTCAGACTGCTTCCACTCACCTCTCCCATGAACAACCTGCGGACTTCATTGGCATAGTCCACCATCGTTTCACACAGGGATACGGGCAACGTCGGATAGCGATCCCGCAAGAGCTTCTTTTCCACAGAGGGATCAGGGTAGCCCATCTCGCAAAGGATGAATCGATCCGTGAAAGCCAGATTCTGTCGCTGAGTTCCCTGGTAAAGACCGGTGTCATCCCCTGCGCCATTGGTATTGGCTGTGGCCACGAATCGGAACATGGGATGGGGGATGATGAGTTCCCCACCATTTTCCGGGATACACAGAGGAGAACCGTCCAGGATACCATGCAGTCCTGCTGCGACTTCCGGTGAAGCCATATCCAGCTCATTGACCAGACAGATGCCTCCGTAACGCATAGCAAGCGCAAGTGGTCCGTATTCGTAGGACATACTCCCTTCATGCACGGTCAAATGTCCTGTGAGATCAGCGAACTCCAGCCTGCCGTGTCCCGTCACTTCGAACAGAGGATAGTTCAAGCGTGCAGCCAGTTGTTTGACACACGATGTTTTCCCACAACCGGAAGGGCCAAAGATGTACAGGGGTTCCTCCGGGGAAAGCAGCCAGACGATGATGTCCCTGCTGGATTCATGGAACAGGTAATTGGGGTCCAGCCTGGGGGTATAAAGAGAGGGGGTGGCATATCCCTTGATGGGAGTACCGGAAGGATTGCCGCTAAAAATCTGGCCAGCATCCAGTTCGATGACCTGAAGCCGGCTCAATTCGTCTGATATGCTTTGCATCGTCATCTCCTTGAAAAAAGATCCCTGGCCTCCGTATGGGAAACCAGGGATCTTGGGGTGAATAGGAAAGGTGTACAGATCACGCTTCAATAGCTTCTCTCATGGAGATGCCACGGGACACCTCCATCTCAAAAGGATTCTCGCACCAGCTACCGTCTGTCTCCACATCATCGAATTCCTCTCCAATCCGAATGAAGTAGAAGTCCTGGGCATCGAGTTCGTTGAGCTGTGCTTGCAGCCAGTTGATCTCGGGAAACGTGCTGTACCACTTGGTCCAGTTCCAGAACCAGAGCTGATCGCCTTCTTTGCTCGTGTAGTGGGTATCCGCATGCGCCAACAGGTTTTCGACAACTGTGCGCAGTTCCGAATCTTCCAGCGTTGTCAGTTTTCCAGTGAGCTGCTTGTAGCCTGCGGCAGAAATGGTGAGGCCAACTTCAGAGTAATATCCCATGATGTCTCCTTACAGAATGAGGGGGTTAGTGGATGGGAGTGATGGACAAACGGGCAACAGGCTTTCCTTCCTGCTCATGCCGCTGGAACAATGCATCCACATCGATATGATCAAGACCTTCCTCATGGAAGATATGCGCCAATTCCTGTGCCAATCCCTTGCGATCCAAAGTACGTCGGCCAGATGACATACCCAGACGAAAACGATGCTGTCCTGTACTTATCCAATCCGTAGTGGATGCGAGTTGATGCGCCTGTTTGAGAGCGCTCTCGATCTCCTTGATACGGATATCCAGGGTGGAACGTTCTTCCTTGAGCTGTTCAAGTCTGGTCACAGCAGGTTCCCATTGCGGTTGAAAATCCCCCTGACGGAATTTGGGACATCCCTCATTGAATGAGCAGGTAGCGCACAGAAGATGGAATCCCCTGGCATAACGGATAGCATCCAGTTCACGTTGCTGTTGTCTGCATGAACAGGTATCCATCCAGAATTGTTCAGCTATTTTACCTACAGCTTCCAGAGTCCCTTTTTCCGGAACAAATGGGCCAAATGCCCGACAATCTTTCATGGACAGGTAGAGCAACCAGCCTTCCAGATCGATTTCCTCTGGAGTATCCGGTATGATCAGTCCCCATTGCAGCTTGCATATCTCCGGAAAGGTTCGGGCATGGCATATCTGTTCCCCGGAAGTGTTCCTCACGGAAAAAACAGGGTGATGCCACAAGGCAGCCAGAAGACTCGTTTGACCTTTGACCTGGATCAGATGTGATGGGTATGGTTCTGTAGGAATGTTTTCCGTACTTTTTACCTCCAGAATACGAACCGCCTTCCTGGGGGAATCCCATATCAGGGTGAAATCCAGATGTGCCCGGATGGGTGTATCCTTGTATATCCAGTCGATCTCCAGCTGAGGGAGAGCACGCAGGCCAAGCGCAGATAATCCTTCCCCGATACCCTGTTCAAACCAGTGACCACGTTGCAGAGGAAGCAGGCGATCAAGGTTTTCCGGCTCAGGAAAGATCCTGGAAGCCACCGCAGCCCGGGGACATTCCAGATACTTGCCCACATCGCTCATACCGACATATGAGGTACGATCTCCAAGCATGGTATGCGTCTGGGAACGTGAAGAAACGAGAAAGCCCTGCCGAATCACTTCCAGCAGGGCTTTCTCTCGTACAAGAGATGAGGGGGTCATGTCCTCTCCTTCAGGTTAGGCAGTTCCGGCATACTTCCACCAGAACTTGCGCTGTGCGTTCCAACGAAAACCCGCTCCCGCTAATATTTCACTACGAGTCTGGGTATCTCCTGTAGCCACGATGCACTCCCTTCCATCCTGTGAGCTGACTATCTGATAGCTCACGCCATCCAGCTGGGGGAGATCAGCGAAATGTCCATATTGCCGTTTTGAGGTGCCTGAAACTTTATCCGCCTGTGTTCGTCTGTCCTGAAAGCTTTTTTGCACCTGAGCCCCATTTCTAGGCTGTTTCACGCGTCCAGATGTTTTCGGTTGCATTTTTGCGGCTTCTCCATCGTCATCCTCCTCTGTGATTATGCCCAGCATGGCTGTCAGAGCATACCGTCTGGCATAGGTGATGGCACTGCCCATCCCCTGCGGATCAGCTTTTGGCAGAGGAACGACTGCCAATGAGCTTTGCCACTGGCCGGATTCCGCATGTGTGAGTTTCGTCAGCAAACCGATATGTCCCGGACCAAGCTCCACAGGTGCAGGAACAGGAAGCTGGGTCATCCAGATACCATGTGCGAGAAGGACATCACGGCAAGCCTCCATGACCGAGTTGAGCGTGGCGTAATTGCTTCGGGTGAAAGGATTGGTGCCATCTCTGGCCGCAGGCAACAATTCGCGCTGTACCGCGATAAGAGCCTTGGCCAGTTCCGATATTTCAGCAGAACAATATTCCAGCATGAGACCTCCCTACGGAAAAAAAGAAGCCTCGGAAGATGAATCCTCCGAGGCCACATGTGTTTCTTTTTGATAATATATATTTGAAATTTTTTGATTTATTTATTTCAAACGCTGGATGATCTTTTCCGCAAGGAAAATGATTTCACTCCTGGTGACGGTCGGCAGTTCTTCCTGCTTTGGGGACGAAAAGTTGATCCGGTACTTCTCCAGATCTTCCTGGGTCATAAACAGCTCGGCGACAGAACATTCCAGGATTTCAGCGATCTCTTCCAACCGTTGAAAACGCGGAGCGACAAGGCCACGTTCGATTCTGGAAAGCGAATCTGCTCCCATCCCCAAACGTTCGGCAAAAGCCGCCTGATTCCATCCCAGCAGTTTTCGTCGTGCGGTAATGTTCGCACCTACTATGACCGCAAGTCGCTGCTTTTTCGTCCCAGCCACGTATCCCTCCATTTTTGCGTACAAAAATAAGGGAAAGCGCGAGCTTCAAAAACAGCATAAAAACCAATTCTTGACATTTTATGCAATTATCACTACCAAAAATTGCTGGACCTCATTTTCCTCAATCAAAGGAGAAGTGTATGAAGACCCTTTACGCGATTCTCGCTGTCCTGTTTGCTTTTGTTTGTGCGTATGCTGGGGGGGATCACATGCGTCCCCCTGTTCATGTCAATATGCTTGGTCGCATCGGCATTTTTATCCTTGCTGCCCCCTTGGCCTACATCGGTGCCCTTATTGGCGATTTCATCAGGCAACTGGCAATACCCGACAGCATCATCACAACTGGTGGCATGGCCAGTATCTTAAAGGAAAAATTTTTCTGGTTCATCGTACCTCAATTGGTTGGATGTGTTATTGGTGGGGCTCTTGGCGGAGTGATCATCATCAAGGTTTTCTTTTAATAAATAAAAAAGGAAGCAGGTCAGCAGACTTGCTTCCTTTTTTTAACCTTGATATATTAATGATTACCATTTATCAGGCAAAAGGAGGTTACAATGAAACATCTATTTGCCATTTTGATTTTCTGTCTTTCGACAACGGTTTTTCCAACAAAATCGCATGCATTAACAGAAAATGAATACAATGAGTTATTACAAGTTCCCTACTTCAAACAGGCAGACCAAGAGCTCTCAGCTGTTTGGAAAGAAGTCTATAATAAACTTAGCGGTGCGTATAAAAAACAAATCTTGAATGACCAGCGTCAGTGGTTGAAGTCTGGGCGTGACACTAGCGCGAAAGCCTTGATGGAGGAAGAAGGATTCACCATAGAGGACGCCTATACCATAGCTGTTTATCTGAGAATAGGAGACTTATATGTCATTCAACATAACAACTCCCTATCTCCAGACCAGTATGGCAGCGCAAAAGCTGATGGCTATTACTATGACACGATGTATGAAAAAGCAGTCAATTTAATCAAACAGCATAAAAATTCTGACAGTCAAATTTTGGCAATCCGAAGTACACAAGGGGAATATCTTGGTTTCATGGAGGAAGAAGGCATGATGGTCGGCTTTACCATTCGGAAACCAAGCTATGCACAAGTTTTTATCAGCTGCCCAAAAGAAAAAACTCTTGAATTTTTTGGCTCGCTTTCGGCTGGTGGTAAGGTAGAGGCCACATACCAAATCACCTATGTCGAAGAAGGCCCTGACGGCCCAGAGGTATATCTTTCATGCAAGGCTGGCAGAAGACTGACAAACTAATCCATCACTAAAAGAGCCCGACTGGTCATCCCAGCCGGGCTCTTTTAGCAACTTATCCTTCCTGCCCCTCTTTTTCCATACGCTTCGCAGCTCTGGCTTCCTGGGCACGTCTGGCATTATCCGTCATCTTTGCGAGATATTCCCGAGCCATGAGTTTTTGTGTCGGCTCATAGCCACAAAGTTTTTTGTAGTCCTCTACGCTGATCTCGTGATGGGCCAAGTGACGAGCAGTCAAAGTCAGAGCTTGCTTACCGCAAAGGCAACAGGTGATGCTTTTATCCGTAATGGCCGTAGCAGGAGCGAACTTCAGATCCGCCTGCGTATACTGCTTCTTCTGAGGAACAGGCTTCTTCTCGATCTCAGGGATGAGTGCTACCTGCTTGACCGGAGCAGCCACAGACTTACCAGAGGCTACAGGTTCAGTCTGCTCCATGAGCCTTTTTTCGATCTCCATATTGAGACGTTTGGCCTTCTCGTATTCAGCCATAACGTATTCGATGGGTTGATTACTATGTTTTGCAAAAATCGCCGCAAAAATATCCTTATCATCGAGTGCCATTTCTCTAGCTCCTTCCGAAGAGTAAATTTAAACTTTGATATTTCTAATATATCTTGAATAGATTTTAATCTAAACATGATTAGTTTGCAAGATTTTACATAATATCCGCCTGAATGGATTTAAGGAGCATATTCGCAGCTGAATAGGAGAAATACGCGAGGGCCAAAGGAATCCCGCTCGATGCTTGGTAGTTACGGACATTTGCCTAGCTGAAAGGTTTGCGTAGCATGCACACGCGTTACTGTTGCTACCTCGTCAATTTTATAAGTCTACTCCAAACGATCATCCCCAAAGAGAAGAAAGGGCGTCTACACCTTCCCTTTTCAAGCATTCACGGATAAAATCATACCGCTATTTTCTCCAGGAGAACGCCATGACCTTTCGTGATATTCTTGCCAAGTTCCGCAACATCTCTTTTTCCGAACGGGATAAGGGGGATCGCTTTGAACGCCTAATGCAGGCTTTTCTGCAAACTGTTCCCTGGTATGAAGGCAAGTTCCAGCATGTCTGGCTCTGGAAAGAGTTCCCCTACAAGAACAACTTGGGTGGCAAGGATACCGGCATCGATCTGGTGGCCCAAACGGTGGAAGGTGACTTCTGGGCTATCCAATGCAAGTGCTATGACGAAAAAGCTCGAATCGACAAACCTGCTGTGGACAGTTTTCTGGCAACATCCAGCAAGCAGTTCGTCAACGACCAGCTGCAAACGACTTCCTTTGCTCTGCGTCTCTGGATCTCCACGACCAACAAATGGGGTAGTGAGGCAGAAAATGCCATCAGGCACCAGGAACCCCCTGTTCAGCGAATTAGTCTTGCTGATCTTGAGAGCGCTCCTGTGGATTGGTCTGCACTGGAGAAAGGGATCAGTGGTGCTCAGGCAAGGCAGAGCAAAAAAACGCCTCGACCGCATCAGCAGGCTGCAATCACAGCATTCCATGAGCATTTCCAGAGCAACGATCGTGGCAAACTGATCATGGCATGCGGTACAGGCAAAACCTACACCTCCCTGAAGATCGCGGAAAACCAAACCGGAGGGAAAGGTCTCGTCCTCTTTCTGGCTCCTTCCATTGCTCTGGTGGGACAAACCCTGCGTGAATGGACAGCGGAAGCCAGCAGCTCCATTTTCCCCATCTGCATCTGCTCTGATCCTGAAGTCAGCAAAAGCAAGACCAAGGCTGATGATGAGCATGATGGATACAGCGTCACGGATTTAGCATTCCCTGCCTCTACCGATGTGGATGAAATCGTTCGTCAGCTGCGCTTGGCAGAGAAATTCCATACGGATGGATTGACCGTCGTTTTTTCCACCTACCAGTCCATTGCCGTCATAGCTCGTGCCCAAAAGGAATTTCAGCGGGAGTTCGATCTCATCATCTGTGATGAAGCACATCGCACAACGGGTGTTACCCTGAAGGATGAAGAAGAGTCCGCCTTCGTCAAAGTTCACGATGAAGCCTTCATCCATGCCAAAAAGCGCATGTACATGACGGCTACTCCACGTCTGTATGCGGAAACCAGCAAGAAGAAAGCCCAGGAGGCGGATGCCTATCTTTGCTCGATGGATAATGAAACCATGTACGGGCAGGAAGTCTTCCGTATCGGCTTTGGTGAGGCGGTGGATAAAAACCTTTTGGCTGACTACAAGGTACTGGTACTGACGCTGAGTGAAAGTCAGATTCCCGCTGCCCTGCAAGCTGCTGTAGCCGATAGAACCAAGGAGATCGATACAGATGATGCCAGCAAGCTCATCGGGTGTATCAATGCTCTCTCCAAGCGGATGCTCATCGACGAGGGACTGCTGAAAACATCCGATCCCTCCCCCATGCGTAAAGCTGTCGCTTTCTGCCAGAACATCAAGATTTCCAAAAAGATCAGTGCCGTCTTCAATGATTTCAAGGACAGCTATTACGATAGTCTGACCCAGGCGGAACGGGATGAAATGGTGGGTGTGGCAGCACAGCATGTGGATGGAACCATGCCTGCTACGACTCGTGACGAAAAATTGTCCTGGCTCAACGCATCTCCCTCGGATGGCAATGAGTGCCGTATCCTGACGAATGTGCGCTGTCTTTCCGAAGGGGTGGACGTACCTTCCCTGGATGCCGTTCTCTTTTTGTCTGCCAGAAACTCCCAGATCGATGTGGTGCAATCTGTGGGGCGTGTAATGCGTACCGCTCCCGGAAAAAAGTTTGGCTACATCATCATCCCTGTCCTGATTCCCTCCAATGTGAGCCCGGAAGAAGCCCTCAACGACAACAAACGCTTTGCTGTTGTCTGGACGGTATTGAACGCTTTGCGTGCCCATGATGACCGCTTCAGTGCCACGGTCAACAAGATCGATTTGAACCGCCACAAACCTGCTGGGGGTGGCAGTGTCTTGATTGGTCCCATCGGTGGAGATTCTTCACAATCTGATCAGGATGAAAGCGATATCGGACACAAAGGGGATGGGAAACGGCCTCCAGCCCAGCTTCCCTTGCCCATACCGCAGCTGGAAGAGCTAAAAAATGCCATCTATGCCCGCATGGTGCAAAAGGTGGGGAACAAACGCTATTGGGAGCAGTGGGCAGCGGATGTCGCCAAGATCGCGCAAGGCTATATCGAGCGCATCAATCGTCTGATTGCGGTTCCTGGTCCTCACAAGGATGCTTTTGACGAGTTCCTTTCCGGCTTGCGCAAAAACATCAATCCCTCTGTCACTCCGGGGGAAGTGGTGGAGATGCTGGCCCAGCATCTGATAACCAAACCAGTCTTCGAAGCTCTGTTCAAGAACTACTCCTTTGTCCAGAACAATCCGGTTTCTCGTGCCTTGCAGGGAATGATCGATTTGCTGGAAGAGCAGGCTCTGGAAAAGGATACCGTTGTCCTGTCACGCTTTTACGAATCCGTGAAGATGCGCGTTGCCGGGATCGACAACGCTGAGGGCAGACAGCGTATCATCGTTGAGCTGTACGACAAATTTTTCCGCACCGCCTTCCCTTTGACTGTGGAAAAACTGGGCATCGTCTACACTCCGGTGGAGATCGTGGATTTTATCAACCGTTCTGTAGCGGATGTTTTGCAGGCGGTATTCGGTCGTTCCCTTTCTGATGAGAACGTGCATATCCTAGATCCCTTTACCGGAACAGGAACTTTCATTGCCCGTATGATCGAAAGTGGTCTCATCACACCGGAAGCATTGCCCCGCAAATACGCATACGAACTCCACGCTAACGAGATAGTCCTGTTGGCCTATTATATCGCCTCCATCAACATCGAAAACGCCTACCATGCTACCCAGGGGGAAAATACGGCCTACACACCGTTCAATGGCATCTGCCTGACGGATACTTTCCAGCTGGGAGAAACAGATGATACCAACCGGCTATATACTCCTGCCTTAAAGCAAAATTCTGAACGCGTACAGGCACAGCAAAAATCTCCCATCCAGGTCATCATCGGCAATCCTCCATATTCTGTGGGTCAGAAATCAGCTAATGATGATGCCCAGAATCAGTCCTATCCCCGCTTGGAACAGCGTATAGCCAGCACCTATGCTACCAGATCTGACAAGACTAACAAGAATGCGCTCTATGATTCCTATATCAAGGCATTTCGTTGGGCATCTGACAGGCTGGATAAACAGCAGGGAGGTATCATCGCTTTTGTTTCCAATGGCTACTGGCTGGATGGTAATGCGATGGACGGTTTCCGCAAATGCCTGGAAGATGAATTCAGTGCTGTTTATGTCTTCAATCTGCGTGGGAACCAAAGGACAAGCGGAGAAACTTCTCGTCGGGAGGGTGGAAAAATTTTTGGCTCTGGTAGCCGGACTCCCATTGCCATCACTGTCCTTGTTAAAAAGTCTGGCCATCAGGGAAAAGCATTTATCCAGTACCATGACATCGGTGACTACCTGAGCCGGGAAGAGAAACTTGCCATCATCGCCCAAAAGCGCAGCATCCTTGATTCCAGCATGGAATGGACACAGCTCCACCCCAATGCACATGGAGACTGGCTCAATCAGCGTAATGATATTTTCGGGAGCTTCATCCCTCTGGGCGATAAGGATAACAAGGGAAACAAGCAGACGTTTTTTGTCCCCTACTATTCTAATGGCCTGAAAACCCAGCGAGATGCATGGTGCTACAATTTTTCCCAGAAAAAGCTACAGAAAAATATTCAAGAGACTATTGATTATTATAATCTCATGGTGGAGTTAGATAGAGATATACCTGTACTTGATGCGACAAAAATAAGCTGGTCTGCGAATCTTCAATCAGCCTTCTTCAAAAAGCGAGGAATAAATTTTGAGAAAAAAGGCTGTTGTATTGCTTTATATCGTCCATTTAATAGATTGCATGTCTATTTCAATCGAGAACTCAATGAAAGAGTATATAAAATCCCCCAACTCTTTCCAACAACAAAAACAAAAAATCTTGTAATTTGCGTGCCGGGAGCAGGAGATAGAAAAGGTTTTGCCGTTATGATAGCAAATGAGCTGCCAGACTTGGAACTTATGGAAAAAGCTCAGTGCTTCCCTCTCTACTATTATGAAAAGCGCAATGCCTATCAGGCAACGCTTTTTGACACTGGTAATGAGGAATACACGCGCAAGGATGGCATCACCAGCTTCATTCTGGAACGCTGCCGGGAAAGCTATGGCCCCAAAGTGACCAAAGAAGACATCTTCTACTACGTCTATGGTTTGCTGCACTCCCCTGACTACCGGAAAGCCTTTGCTGCGGACCTGAAAAAGATGCTGCCTCGTATCCCCCTGGTGGAGAAACCTGCGGATTTCTGGGCATTCAGCAAGGCAGGAAGAGCTCTGGCAGACCTGCACCTCAACTATGAGACACAGCCTGCATGTGGAGAAGTGGTTGTCGAAGGAGCTGAACACGACAATTTCCATGTGGAGAAGATGCGCTTCCCTGACAAGAAAGATAAATCTGTCATCGAGTTCAACCCCTGGATCAAACTGACCAACATCCCCCTGGAAGCCTACGATTACGTGGTCAATGGTCGATCCGCCATCGAGTGGGTCATGGAGCGCTATCAGATCAAGACCGACAAAGCCAGCGGTATTGTAAACGATCCTAACGACTGGGCACAAGAACAGGGTAAGCCAAGGTATATCCTCGACTTGCTCCTGAGTGTGATTTCGGTGAGTCTTGAGACGATGAAGATAGTTACAAATTTGCCTGTATTAAATTTTAAAAATAATTAAAATATATATCTAGAAAACTGTAGTTAGTAATTTATTCAGATTGTTGCGCAATAAAATTTTATCAATCGAAGGAAAAAATTTTATAACATCCCATGGAAAAATTTCTTTTCCATTTAACTTTGCAAATGGACCATCTGATTCTAATAGTATACACTCCTTAGGAATTGATAAAAATATTTCTTTTCCTTTTTTTGATTTAAGCATTATCGGGTTTATACTAAAATAACATCCTAGCTTTATAGCTTCCTTTAATTCTGCTATCCCACCAGAGAACCAATGTAAGATCGGAATTCCGCAATTTGGATATTTTTTTATATATTCTAACACAACAGAGATAGAATTTCTTGAATGAATGCTCAGAATTCGCCCTCCTAAAAGGGAAGATTCACTTAACACAGCTTCAAATATTTTCTTTTGTACCATAAAAAATTTTGTGTATTGTCTAGAGAAGTCAAGACCAATTTCACCCACAAATTTTGTTTTAGCTATCCCTTCGATAAGAAGATCGATTTCGTTACTTTTTTTTGCTACTATCTCTGGATGTAATCCGATAGCTACTTTTATATTTTTATAATTCTGTAGGAAATCTTTTTCATAAAGCCATGCTTTTGGACTAGTTGTTACAGCTAGGGTAAATATATTTTTGGAATTAACAATTTTTGACACTCCGAACATATTCTTATATAAATCAAGATGAACATGCATATCTATCATAGAACACCTTTTTTTTGAAGAAATGTATAGATTTCTTCAATGCCCTTTGCTATCATTCTTTCGTATTTTCTTCTTTCATTGTGAGCGGAAAAATATAAATTTCCTGCGATAATACTGTTAACTCCTCTCAATTTAGCTTGCAAACACGCATAGGCAGCAGCGCCAACTTCATCAGAACTTCCGTGGCTAATTCTTTTTAATTGTTTTGAAAAATAATCACCTTTTGTTCTATCTTTTTTATTCCAGTAATGAAATGCTGCTCTTCGAACTAGGCATGGCAAGCATCTTCCACAGTGTTGCATCTTATACGTTTTATATTTTCCACAGCTAATGGAGTCGAAGACTAAATTTTCAAGCTGCATTTGATTTTTACATTCTCTTAGCATTTCTCCTTTTGTTTTAAATTTATATGGAAGTCTTAAATTAAAATTTATACCAACTGCTCTCCATATAGACTGAATATGCGAGATATATATAGGATGAGTCGTTTTTGTGCTTAGGCTACCCATTCGAAGAGGCGTGAGGGGGATATTTAAACTTATAAATCCATTCTCTGGTATATAGATATCAACAGGGGTAGTTGAATAATTTTGGATGGCTGAAGCTGCCAATGCAGCAAATGCAAAAAATATAATTGAACGCCCTCTAGTAGAGCGTTCGCTTTTTTTTATGGGTAGGTGTAGATTATTACTCCATTGAAAATGATGACTTTGTGGGGCAATCTGATAGGCATATTTTTTTTGAATAACGGCATCACCTCTCATTATCTGCGAGCTAAGTATTGGATGATGGCCAGTTTCTACAAGATCAATTGCTCCAATGAGGCTATCGACACCGCCTGATAAAAGACATACACAGTCCTCTGTAAATGAAGTCTTTTCGTAAAGTTTTAATTGTCTGTTAATATGCGTTGGACATCTTATGCCCTCACATTCAAATCTGAGTTCCCAAAAATCTCCTGTAAGAAATCGTAGTGTATTTTGTAACAACGTTCTGATATTATTCCAAGGAGATGGATTATATAAGTATACTGTTAAATCCATCTGCCGTGTCCAGCCATCTGGACTATCTGACCTTATTATGGAACGATCAGCTGCGGCAATAGATAATGCAATAGTTGTGAAGTCCCAAACAGACTCTTTTGGATATATATCAAGCTTCTTAATATGTTTTATTAGGCTTGTTCCAAAATATCCTACTGAATTTCTTTTTGGATTCGAATATGTAGAAAAATATATAGTATCGTTATTTAAAACTTTCGGGATCAAATGTGCTGGAGCACAAACAATCTTTTTCATAAGTATTCCTCAAAGACTAGAAATGTATTTTTAATAGTATTAAATATGATGCTTTTCATTTCAATTTCATCAAAAACTTTTTTTTCAAGCCTTATTGAAACTATTTGGCTTGATATTTCCATCTCTAGATAGTCTTGGATTTCCTTGTTTTTTTCAATAATGTCATAAACAGAATAGTTTTTGCTTTCAAAAATTCTTCCTATATCAATGCATATCCTATCGAAAACTTCATTACAAATAAACTTTTCAATGATAGTCCAGATATCATTTTCGCTAAGACTAGTAAGATCGGCATCATTTTCTGCCATAAAATCTGATAAAGCTTGACTCATTGACCGTCTGCAAGATTCTTCATCAAGGCTACCACCATGCTGTATGATACTACTCACAACTACGTCTGCAACTTCATGAATATTCAGATGTTCAGAATGCAGCTGTTTAATCCAATTTTTGAATCTGTCGGTAGTAGTAGCATTTTTTAAGAATGAAAAGAACTCAGCACCAATGGTTGAGCTATAACTCATGCGATGCGCTAGCCGCGTAGCTCCTCCCATCCCGTGTTGAGAATAAGAACCTAATGCCTTCCGCAAATAAGATATATCACCCCTTTTTAGATATTCACCTAAATATCTACGAGAAGTGCTAAATCTTCGAAAGCAAGATATATCTTGATCGTTTTTCTCAATTTTTTTATGTTCAGTATCTATTTCTGATAGCCACGGAGGATCGAAAGCTACTCCACCTTTGGGTCCTGCACTAGATGATGATGTGCCCATATTTTCTATTTCAGTTTTGTTTGAATTGATTTGATTGTTGGCTTAGGAGTTTCAGGATCATTGCTCCAACTGAGCAATAACTCGTTAAAATACGAGTGCCTTGTTAATATCGGAATCAAGCTAGCTACCCGCTTTGATGCTGGTATTTCTTGTAGCATCGCAATAAAATCTGTCTTTAATTCTGGAAAAGATTCAATTATATTTAGAGAGCCAACAATTAATTTGTGAGCCCACTGTTCATTTTTTATGTGCCTATTTAATCTATAGAAAACTCTTTCTGCATCCAAAAAATCTAGCTGTTTAATCTTTTCAACTAAAGCTATATTGATTCTATCTGTGGCCAAAATCTGCTGATAGATTTCATTTCCCAAAGTTGATAATTCATCAAAATGATGTGTTTTTATGATTTTATTCCGGCTTAAATACATGAGGGGTCTTAAGTCGATGCCTGTCAACATTGGTTTAAGCTCAAGCCATTCAAGGATAAATTTATCATTTCTCCATGATTCAGGAATAGCTAAAAATTCCTTTTTCCCCTCTTCAATTTCCTTCTCTGTTTTTGCTATAAACTCTGGCTTACCATCCTGGGAATCAATAACTTGTTCGATGAACTCTTCGAGAGCTTTCCCAGTTGCGCATCTCTCAAAAAGTTGCATTTTTACTAGTAAATCAAACGAAAAGCTCATACCTTGAGCGCTTGCTATTGATTCTCGGATAATAAGATTATTCAAAAAGCGTTTAATGAGACGTGGATTTCCAGCAATATATTTTGATGTTACCATTATACTAGCAATCTGATCGGCAATATCAATCTCCATTGCGATATTATTCGCAGTCTTTCCATATGCTATCTCAATATCTTTCTTTGTAAATGTTTTCCAACCTTGTTTGATTTTAGTAATGATTTCACTATATCCTAGGTCATATTCATCTTTAGTTATTTTCCCGCGCCGACATGCTAAATCTGCTAGTAGTAAAATTAAATACCCTTTAGCCTCATTTATACCTATTCGGGGAACAGTAATAGGTATCTGGATTAGTTTATCAAAATAGTTTGTTACAAGCTCATCGGTAAGATCTATACCGCTAAAATGAGATCGCACCGCACTTCGAATCATTCGCTCATCAGCAGCAATAATGAAGGCAGTCTGTGGAATAAAAAGTAATAGTCGAATGGCTTCAAGAGTTGATATTGCTGTATCTGGTAAACAGCGATCAAGATCATCCACAAGTACAATCAATTTAATATTTAGCTCTTTCAATATCCCCTTAAAAAGATCCCTTAGCTCTGAAATTCCTTTTGGGATAGATTTCTGTTCATTATCTACAATTTTTTTTAATTCTGGTGATAATTGACCGTACGCATCTTTAATATTGTTTATATCATCCGTCGTAATATTATCACCACTAGATAATTTATTCAGTTTTTCTATAAATATTCCAATAGGACCTGATATTCCGCCAAAGAATAACTCTGCAACGGGTAGTGCAAAAAATTTTATCCCCTGTAACCAGTTTATTCTTTTTATAAATTTTTTAGTTTTATCTATGCACGTTTGTTTTTTTTCTGAAATCTCAATTATATTATCAGCAACCGTTTGAAGCAAAGCATTTTTAGCATCATCATAACCTTGATACAGCCATGCGTTAAATTCTATAAATATATATTCATTGTTTTTATCATTGTTCCTTATTGATTCTCCAATCATTTTTACTAATGAAGACTTTCCAACTCCCCAGCTTCCAGAAATACCTATTGACATAGGCTCATTATTTGAATTTATAATAATATTTGCAATACTATCTGCAACAACTTTAAAATTTAGTAAATCTTTTGTCGTCTCAGTATCGCTCCACATATTAACCTCCTTTAGTATATTCAATTATATAGTGATGAAATAGACTTAATTGTTGTAAAATGATACATGATATTTAATTTTTATTCACCAATTCTTTCGCCTCGTGGATGGCTTCCTCATGCCCTGTCAGGGCAGCAAAAGGAGAAAACTGGGCAGCTCTGTTGGCTCTGGGCATACGGGGATACTTGGACTCAGGTCGTGGCAGATTGATGATATCATCGTACTTGTTGCTCATGCCTTGTGCCCCCCTATCTGCTGGTTGCGTTCCCTGGTCGTCGCTCCTTCTTCCAGGTTCATGCCCTTCAGCAGGGCATTTTTGCCATAGCGTTCACGGATCTTCAGGATGGCCTCCTGCCTCTTGCGTTCTCTTTGGAGCTGTCCCTGTTCCTGCTCTTCCCGCTTCTGCTTTGTCGCATAATCGGTAAAAAGGTCAAGTTGCCTGGGCTTTTTGTCTTTGCCTATCTGGCTTTCATGCAAAACATGGGCTGCTACTAGGTTGATACGCCTGACCAGCAATTTTTGGTCCACGATGCGACCAAAAAGCTCCAGAACAGCATGTGTCATCCGTCTGCTGGAAGATGTGAACTGGCCTAGATTGACCGTACCATGTGCATGCTGAGGAAGCTGTCGTCCATAGCTGTCCGTAATCACCAGACCGGTATAACCACGCTCAGGAGACAGACTCTCGATATCATACCCCACCGTCAGTACCAGCTGATCCGTCACCAAACGCTTGTCCACCAAATCCAGAGCAAGCGAGTCCACCATCTCCTTGACCACCAGACGAGCTTTTTCCACCTCATAGGGAGAATGCAGCACCTGTCCTGAACCTATGCTCCTGGAAGATGGCTGGTATGCCTTGATATCTGCCATCGTACACGGTTCATAACCCCAGGCATGATCTATCAGCAGCTCTGCATTCACCCCAAACAGACGAAAGAGTAAATCTTCGCTATGGATGGAATAGCGGGCAATATCTCCCATCGTTTTGATGCCGTACTTTTCCAGCTTCTGGACATATCCTCTGCCAACTCTCCAGAAATCCCTCAAGGGGGTGTGATGCCACAACTGCTGACGATACGACATCTCATCCAGACAGGCTATACGCACACCATCCTCATCTGCTGCTACTTTTTTTGCCATAATATCCATAGCCACTTTTGCCAGATAGAGATTGGTGCCTATACCTGCTGTAGCTGTGATACCAGTGCTGCGTAGCACATCAAGAATGACGCTCTTAGTGAGTTCATGTACGGATGTACGATAATTTTTCAAATAGGAAGTAGCATCGATAAAGACCTCATCGATGGAATAAACGTGGATATCATCAGGAGAGAAATACTTCAGGTATACGCTGTAAACTCTGGTACTGTACTCGATATAGAGAGCCATACGAGGCACAGCTGTCAGATAACTTATGGCTAGGGAAGGATCAGCAGCCAGCTCAAGAGCATCTGAGGATTCTCCCGTGAATCTCCTCCTTGGAGCTTTCTGTCTGCGCAAGGCATTAGCTGCATGTACCTTCTGGATGACCTCAAAATAGCGTGCTCTACCCGGAATGCCATGAGCTTTCAATGAGGGAGAAACTGCCAGGCAAATAGTCTTCTCTGTTCTGCTGGGATCAGCTACCACCAGGTGAGTAGTCAACGGATCAAGACCACGCTCCATGCATTCCACAGAGGCGTAAAAAGACTTGAGATCGATGGCTATATAACTGCGTGCTGGCATATGAATCATGCTGCTCTATCTGTGCCTAGTAGTTCTTCGATAAATTTCATATATCATCTTTATATTTTTACTAGTCAGCAGCTTAAACTATAGCAATATCAAGAAAGGGTTCCAAGGTGATAAAACATATCAATTTGATAAAGCATTCGTCAAGGAAATCTGATGATGTTTTTCTCTGACGATATAAAGACAAATAAGATGAAAATATATTATGCAGATGAATCCTCTTGCAAGGATAAAATTGATCTTATACAGATAGTTTTTCTCCCGTAATACTGTGATGATAAAACTCAACAAAAACACGCTCTATCATTTTGATAAATTTTACAGGGAAGGAGAGAACCCATGAAAAGATCATCTCCTTCCCCTTTTTATACTATCTAGCCTTTAGGCTCTTTTTAAATGCTTGATCATCTCGTTTGCCTCAGCACCTGTCATATTACTACTACCGTGGCTAAACATATCCATACACAACTGATCTATATGTATACGCTTTCTATCAGCCAACTGCTTTATAAAATCTTTCTGTTTCTCACTAGCCAGTTTGCTCCCACCTCCATGTTTATTCTGAGCAGGTGGTAACGCTGTTGTACTAGAATTGCTATTAACTGGATATGTAGAATCTTTCTGACCTGTAGATACTGCTGGATGACATACTGTTTGAGACGACATGAAATTCATCTGATCTTGAATCTTTGCCTGAGCATCATTTCTAGCAGCATTGATAATATCGACTGTGTTGTAAGAATTCACTGTAGCCTGATTTGCACTACCAAAGTTGGATACTGTCATCGTACCATCACAGAGAGATACAGATACGATAGCAGTATGCTCATTTTCAGAATTTGGTGACTGCTGCACTGAAAAACTATAAGATTTTTTGTTTTGAGTATCCATGATAATCCCCTTAATTATTATCAGAATTATGAGAATCTATGTTTTTATTTTTAGGTAAACGTGACATGCCAAAGTTTCTCTGTCCATCATGAATAGAACCTTTGGTATATGCTTTTGCTAAATATAAAGCCTGCTGTTTCACTTCATCTAATCTTGAATCAAACTTTTCAACATCAGATGTCCTGGTAATCATTTTGCCATTATAATCCCTATTGGATTTATTCGTGCAGTAGTCTATCAATCCTTTTGAATCTCTATCTATATCTAGAGTAGAATTCCAAATTGTCTCAACACTCTTAAAGACATGGTTATAAGTCTTAACTCTAGTACCATCTAACAAGAACAAACAATGGTAGTGGGGATGATCACTTTTGTTTTGTTCACGTACCCAAATATAATACGGATCACATTTACGACGTTTATACTTTTTGACAATATGTGCCATGCAATCAGATATATTTTTTGATGATGTATCTCCAGTATAATCTTGAGGGTATCTAACATCAAACCTGATGGATAATGTTTTACGATGACTTCCTGTATAGAAGTCTAGCAAGTCATTGACACTATTTTTGATATTATCCAGATACTGTACGTTTTTGTTTTTCATATTTTCACCTCATATTTAGATAAAAAACATCAAATAACAACAATCCAATACTCTGCAAATATGTTGATGACATGTTTGCAGTGTATTTGATAAATATACCTTCACATTCCATATTGCTTTTTTTGTTAAATCAATTATCTTTTCTACACTCGACATTCGATCAGTATACTTAGCCACTATTTTAATATTTAAACAATTACTCACTATTTCCTATATAAAGTTACTATTTTAATATATTATATTAGTATTACATACCCCCTATATGGTTGAGTGTTACAAACCTTAAGAGCAGAGACCATGAAGAGCAAAACTTCATATTATGTATGTCCGAATTATTTTATACATAAAAAAAGAGCATAGCTTAATACTATGCTCTTTTTATTCTTATTTGACGAAAACTATATCACAAAAGAACGCTCTTATATAAACAGAGATCCTTTAAAGCTTACCTATGCACCATAGCTGACTAGCAGTTTGAGGAGAGGAGACAGCATTTTTTATCCGATTTTTCCGCTAAAAATTCGCTCTACATCATTTTTTCCCTGATCGAGAGAAGATTTCCATAGTTTGAACTGTCTCTTTGGATCATAAAGAGCTTCTATGGAATCCTTGTAACGCTACTTGCATGTCTGCTTCTGAAGGACATTATTCTAATACAAACCTCAAAGGTTTTCTCATTCTCTATTCGTCTACCAGAAGCTCAGTTCACTCTCGCTATGAGTCTCCCCTTCAAGTAGCAGTGATGCCCTCTTCTGTACGGCAATTTCAATATACTTCAAACGCTTTGAAGAAAGGTTATAACGAAGATGTTTCTTCAGCTTAAAGTTTAGGAGATGCCGTAATCCTTCACGATGTCTTGACTTCATACAAGACTTAGCTACAGAGAAAAAGTTGCTGTAACACACTGGTGCTTGGACATCAGCAAAATTAATAAAAACATCCTTACTCTCTATTTCTATGGGAGAGGCAAAATTAAATAGTGAGTTCCCGTGATCAAACAATGGTGCAGGAGCTTTGAGAGTATTCGTTGCAGCATCCACAAGGAAACCAAAGTTTCCAAAGTGGCGATCAGTATTGGCAATGACAGCATCAAAGACGAACATATCCTCCAGCATGTCCCTATACTTAGAATCAAGCGTTCCATAGTAATCGATGACTGCCTGCATTCCTCCTTGCTTCACAATATTGCCCACAGGAACAAATGAAATATCCTTGCTGGTGAAAATTTCACACTTTGAACAAAGTCTAGATTTCCATTTGGCGATATTATACTCGATTGCATTCACACCGAGTATCTGGGCAATCTGCCATGCATAGTATTCTGAATAGGGCTCATTTCCTGTATTTGATGCCCCTACAGTACCACCTTTATAAAGGTATATTTTACCAGATTGCCTGCGCCAGCACTTCGGAAGCATACCGTTCGTTGTAAATTCAGGACTCGATACTACAGATGTACGAACAGAGCTGCCATAGCCGGTAAAAGCAATATTGGCTAACAACTCACTAAATTTATTGTCATAAAGATTGCACTGGTCAAAGGTTTTGGAATCCCCTTCCCGTACAACCCAGTAGCTATCGTTGAGAGAAAGCCCCTTGCTGACATCTATGATGCCCATTGTGCTATTCGCAGATAGACCAGTCTTTGCCAGAAACGAATGGATGTACGCTCTGTTCCTGGGAATCTTTCTGTGCTTCAGCCAACGGGCAAGGCCCCTATCCGACACTTCCATTCCAAGCGGCATGAGTGACAGAGCATCCTGATCTATGTGCGTTATGGAGATCTCAGGAATGTCACCGGTATCCTTAGCGGAAAATCGAATCAGCTCCCTGTCGAAGAGCTTCAAGATGTAATCAGCCATGCCTGCTCCGTTTCGGGCTACTCGCTTGCTTACCTGAAATTTTTTCCATGAGACGAGCTGGGGACAGATGCGCACAAAAACACCTTTCTCCTCTCCGTCACCTGGATGAGCAAGCTCCGTGAATCATCCTAAAAATTAGGAGATACCACAACTCCTACACACTCTATGTCTCGGACATACCACGTTTTCCTTAAATCAAAAAGCGTGCTGTTCCTCCCCCAATGTCATGGTGTTGCAAGTCCCGTTTTAGCAATATTTCTCTCGTGCTCCTCCGGAGGAGTCTGGTTAGTGTTGGTTGAGGGAGTAGAGAGAATCCAGGAAAGCACATGGCCAGGAAAAGTCGCTATCCTCCCAAGGCATCGGAAGGGTAAAAGACCAGCCTATCTCAGCAGCAGATGGAATACAGGAGCACCAGGCGAAGAGGAGTTTCAGAAGTGTCCTTTACAGAAAATTATTTCTCCCCAGGCATACTAGATTATCATACTGAAATATATCATCTTTTTTAGAAAATAGAAAATTATTCGCTTGATTTACGACGCATTGGGCACGCAAACGAAGCGTAAACGGAGACAGCATCTCCAAATTTTCGCCTCAGTTCGGCCTCATTCAGGCGAAATTGGTACGGAAGAAACCAGAAAACCCCCTTGGGGGCTCGAACCTCCCAAGGGGGTTTTATAGCTCAACTGCGCTGTTTCCCAGTGGGGTTAGCGGGTAATCGGGGTATAGTAGGTCCCCTTGCCTTGACCGCACTTTGCCAGTCTTTTCTCTGAAACCAGCTTACTAAGGCACTGAATCGTTTTGCTCTTGCTCAGTCCTGTGACATCCTCGATCTCCTGCCTGTTCACGGATATCCCTTCTTCAACTGCCTTCAGCACCTTGTTGGCATCAGGGGAAAGAGAGGCATCCTTGCCCATCTCCTGCTGAGTTTTGACTACCTGCTCACGGGAATTGGGAGTGCTTTCCGTATCAGGGTTTATCGGCTGCTCGAAGTGCCCAGGAGCTCTTTTTTCCCATGTGCCTGCAAGCAGCTCAAAGCGCTGTGTGTTCTCATCATGTTCCAGCATCAGAGTAGGATGCCATGCCCCCTGCTTCCATTTTTTCACGGACAACTGGACCACAGCATTTCCTTTTTGAAGAGCCTGCCTTACTGGATTCGAGAAACAGTCGTCAACATTCTCCAGGTCGCCTTCACCGACAGTCTTGACGTAGAAAATCGTCTTGCACAGATTTTCCAGCGTGTTGTCTCCACGAGCTTGCCCTGTTTTGTTGGCATGGTGGACGAGCAGCATCGCAATCCCCAGTTTCTTCAGCTCTTCGGCAAAGTCAGTATAAAATCCTGTTCCTCCATGTGTCGCCTCAGGAATTAGCGAGCTGACGTTGTCGATAATGACGATATCAACGTTCTGCCTGCGTAAGTCCTCAAAGATTTTCTCCTTGTTCTTGAGGAGGTTCATATGGGCTTTCTGGAACAGGAGATTTTCGAGAGAGGAGTTTTCTCCGACCCTGGCAATGATTTCGCACAGTGCCTCTTCATCGTTTTCTCCATCATAGTAGGCTACCCTGTGTTTCCCCATTGTGCTGAGGCCAAACACCTCATGTCCTCCAGCAAGCCCACGGGCGATCTTGGCCGTAACGTGAGATTTGTAGGAATTGGTTGGCCCCCACAGCATGACATACGACGACTGAGAAAACAGCCTCTCCCAAGACAGTGGCTGTTTAGGCATCATCTGTCTCGTAGCCATTATTTCGCTCATAGAGGCCAAGCAGAGTTCCCCAGAAGCCTCTCCGGGAGCTACCTCAGGTGTGGTGATAGCCTTTCTCCATTTCTTGTACTCATCTACGGAGAGAGCCTCCCTCTCGATTTTCTTCAGCAGCAGGACCGGATCTTCCAGATTTGAGAAGTAGTCGTTCTTTTCAGCTCTTGCGTACATGATGCTGTTACTGTGGAAATCCTCTCTCGAATAGGGCAATTCTGTAATGAGCCAAGGGTAAATATACAAGTAAGTTGCGTCCTCAAGTACCTTGATGATATTTTTTAACCCATCAAGACGCTCATCTTCATGAGAAGCAACCAAAACAACTTTCTTCCCGCACAGAATATTTTTCAGATCTACATCCTCATAGTGCCTGTCATCGAATATACCAGAGACTATATATCCACCGTCATCGAGTAACTTATATTTTTTATCAATGAGGCACCATTCTAACGCAACTTCACTAGAAGCAAAAAATATGATTGTCTGAGTATCATTTTTTTCAATCTTCTCTTTATTGAGGCAGGTTGCTGGTAGAGGAAGTAGACCTATAACTTGCCTTTCTAATGCATGCATTGCTGGAATCCACAAGCGCTTTATACTATTTTCACTTTTATATTCATACTTAATATAGTATATTTTTATTTTTCCAAATATAGTATCTTCGATTTCATCAGAATACTGCATTAGTTTATTTTTATATTCAAAACAGCCTATCTTTTTAAGGCTATAAGGTTTGTATCGATATGCATCATAATTTCTAGTTAAGATGTCACTGATTACAGCAGTTCCTTTTATTTTATGAACATCGAATATTGAGGAACTGCTAATCCCCATTGACTTAAGTGCTTCAAGTAATGCTTGATACAATTCACATTCATAATAAGCCATACAGTTATTGTAGAAATTTTTTTCCTTATCATAATTATTCGTGTAACGCACATAGGCAAAAGTATTTTTACGCCAATAGGTTATATCATCAAAAACAGTACGATACGGAGCGCAAGTAGACTTAATATGTCTTGCGGAATCTAGAATAAATTCCTTTAAAAATGCAAACTTCAGAAACTCGTAATCCTTATCACGCAGCATTGTATTCTCCTATAGGTAACTAGAATTTATTTCTTACTAAAACAGTTCCTTGAAATCCCTATCAATTTTAAAGAGCAGCAGTCAGGACTCAATCCGTGCTAAAGGGTGAAAGGGGAAAAATTCTTACGATATTTGTAGGATAGCTATCCAGAGACTCGAGTGGTGGGTTAAGGGGGGTACAGATCTCTCATGATGGTTTCTCCTTCGCTGGGCTAGTTCACCGTTCACGACTCAGGGGGATCTACAACTATGGATTTCCAGTTGCAGGAAAAATTTTGTGCTCCTTCATGAATGCCTCGACATCAGCTAGGGCATAGCGAACAGATTTCCCAAATTTCGTGTAGGGTAAACCACACCTCTTAAAACGGTGGGCACGGAGTGTCGAAAGGCTCATTGCCGTCAAAACACTTACCTGCTTTTCGGTCAGCCACTTTTGCGCAATTTGTTCGGTATCCACTTCATCTCTCACCTTAGGACTCCTTCAGGCTAAGAACCTTTTTCCTGATGACTACTTGTACTGAATGTACCCAAAATGACCAGACTCCCTTTTGATGAAAAAGGGAGTCTGGTGGAAATGAGGCAGACCAGGTGCTCTAGGGAGATAGCGAGAAACGTAGAAGGTTGTGCCACGCCAGACAGTATTGGGTATGAAGGAAACAGGGATATAACGGGACTTATGGGGATATTCCGGTGACAACTAGCTTGAATGTCAATATGTTATCACATCTTCCAAAGTAGGAAGGATGTTGTCCGAAACCTGATACCGCGCCATTTATTTTAGGGAAAAGCCCGCTGTTCTTTTCCCGTGCGCCACACAGTCTTGGACAAAGAGCGCCCTCCGTTGCGTGTCGATTCTGACACAAAACGGAGGGCGTTTTCCGTATCGAAGCGGCAAAGAGGCTGCCAAGGCCACTCCAGCCTGGACGTTACTTGTCCATGCGTGGACACCGAATCACGTCATTGCTTGGGATGGGCGGCCGCTCTTCAAAAACATCCGGCACGCTGCCTTGCCTTTCTTCCTGATCTACAATCCCCGGTTGTGGAGCGGATCGCGCCACCGCTCGCTCTTCAAAGCGGGCACAGCGTTCGCGCAGCTCGGCATTTTCCTTCCATAACCGTCTGTTTTCTAGCGATAATTCCCGGCGTTCATCGCGTTCTGCCCTTAATTCAGCCTCTAGTGCGGCACAGTGCGGACACTGGCTTGACGAAGGACCTTTTCCAGCCGCCGCTGCTGCTTCCCCACCACTGTCGTCCCCAGGACACATTGGACCACGACCAAAAACGATCCAGTCCATGCAGAGGTTATGCCGCTCGGCGGCTATCCTTACCCATGAATCAGGTAATTTATTGTTATTTTTAGCATTTGACACCGCTTGTTGGGAGACCCCTAACAGGCGGCCGAGCTCAGAATCGCTTTTAGCAGCAAGAGCATTTTTCAGGCGCAGCAGAATCGCACTGGCAGTTGTATCTTGCATGAGTCAGTCCACAACCAAACACACAACTAAAAATGTCTGCATTTGGCTAACTATCCCGCTATCTTACATTAAAAATGTATCATTCTTAACTTACAACTATTTTTAGTGTTGACTTCAACATAAAAAATAGTAAAAAAGAATCACGGGCGGTTTATGAATGAATTGAGAACTCAACCATACCCGCCCGGCGAAGCAAGTTCAACGTCCACGGCCTGGCCGAATTTGGACAAGTCTACGGAACAAGTACCATGCCGGATTCTCTCGAATGCGCCATCATCCAGTACGCCCCCCATATGTATTCAACCAAAGCGGCCGCCATGCGCGCGGCACGCGCCTACTCACAAAAGACCCTGTCCGGCAAGTCCTGGGGAATGCTCTGTACTGACGCAAAGATCAACCTCGGATTCCAAGGTCACATCAAATTTTCTGAAGCCATGATCGTCATCGAACGACATGAACATGGCTGGCGCTGGGGCGCTATCTGCAAGCGAGGCGACGTCCTGGTGTGGGTACGACTGCAGAACATGAGGATGGCCCAAATTCCTTACCGTGAGGCCATTGGACGATGGAAAAATTCGGAAACTCCGATCATGGGCTAGCAAGGAAAGGACAGGGGGCCATCATGCATCAGCTTTCCTTAATAGATAACACGCTTCGACTATCAGGAGTGCTGGCAGGCATCAGAGCCGCCATGCGCGATGCTGCCGGGGCTTCGGAAAGCGAAGGTAGGAAACTCCTTGCAGACCGTCTTAACGACATCGCCCAACGTGCAGACATCAAGCTGACAGGCGGGAATTCGCCGGTCATCAGCAAAGCGACTCTGGACAAATGGCTCAGCCCTTCGGATGTCAGCCATCCCCCCTCAATTCTGGCTGTTCTCGCATTCTGTATGGCCACGGACAACTATACGCCCCTGCAGGTCATGCTGCGAGCCGTAGGCCTGGATCTCATGACGCCGGAAGACAAGCGTTACCGGGACTATGGCAAGGCAGATCTGGAAATGAAGGCCGCACGCAAGCGCAAGAAGCAACTGGAGGAACGGCTATGAGGATGCCCGGAGCAACCATCACACGCGCCAAGCTGGGAGAGCAGCGCTGCTACTGGGCAATGCGCATCCATGAAGCACTTAGACGCAATGGATGGAGTGCCGCAGCGCTGGCTCGCGAACTGGACATAAGCCAGTCGGCTGTATCCGCCACCATACTGGGGAAAAACCATAGTCCTCGTGTTCTTGACGCTCTCCGCTCTGCCGGAGTGCCGGAGGAATATCTCTTTGATCCCCGCATGGTCACAGAAACGAACAAAAGGACGACGGCAGCATAGCCTTCTGGATAGTACAAATTTCGAGGCGCGTATGGTGGAGATAAAGACAACATATACAACGCAGGAGCTAATCCCACTGCTCGCCATGACACAGCAGGGCATCAGCAAGCGCGCCAAGCGTGAAAACTGGCAATCCCGCAAGCGGGCGGGACGTGGTGGCGGACGGGAATGGATCGTCGCTTCCATGCCAGAGCCCACACGCTTGGCCATTGCCGCCAAGGTGTCTCCCCTGCCACACGCGCCCACCCTACCCGCCAAGCCCCTCACCATCGCGGTGCAGGCCGCTTTTTCCGCTAACGGCAAAAGCCGAGCCGAAGCCAAATCCGCCCTGTTCATGCTGTGCCGCATGTTTACGGAAACCGTCGGACTGCCCAAGACGCGTGGCCGCGAACTGTTCGCCGCACGCTGGAATGCGGGAGAAATCGAGGCCGAAGCCTGGTTGAGGGAGGCACTGCCCCATGTGAGCAAAAACACCCTTGCCAACTGGGAACGCGCCATAGCGCACGAAGGCACGGCGCGCCTGGCGGGAGATTATGGCAAGGGGCGACGCGGCAAAGGCTGCATCGACAGCCAGCCGGAAGTTCAGGCCCTTATCGTAGCTATCGTTTGCCGCTACCCCGAAGGCAAGGCGGCCAACATTCTTGAAAAGCTGGAAGCGGTCAACAAAGAACGCGCAAAAACAGGACTCGAACTGTTCGCCCTCCCATCCCTGCGCCGCCTTCAAGGTTGGATTCAAGGCTGGAAAGCAAAGAACTCTGCCCTGTTCCTCAGCGCCACTGCGCCCGGCAAGGCCCGGAACCTGGCGATGCCCTCATTCGGTAATGCCTACGCTCTTGTGACGGCAATCAACCAACGCTGGGAATACGACGGTACGCCCTCGGACGTCATGCTGAACGACGGCAAACGGTACGCCATCATCGGCATCATAGAAGTTTATACGCGGCGTGTGAAATTCAGGGTCGCGGAGAGATCCACAGCGCAGCAGGTTGCTTGCCTGACACGTGACTGTCTCCTGGACTGGGGCGTTCCTGAAACCGTGGTGACAGATAACGGCAAAGAGTTCAGATCGCGCCAGATGATCCGCCTGCTCACGGATCTGCGTATCGAGTGCCAGGCGCTGCCTCCGTTCCGGCCAGACTTGAAACCGGCCATCGAACGCGTCTTTCGTTCTTTCTCGCATGATTTGCTGCCCATCGCTCCTTGTTATGTAGGCCATGACGTGGCCACACGCCAGCGCATCCGAGATCAGGAAGACTTCGCCAAACGCCTTATGAAGCGTTCCCACAAAGGGACTGACGCGGAGCAACTCAGTATCGCCATGAGCCCAGAGGAGTTGCAGGCGTTTTGCGATAAATGGACGGACGCTGTTTACCTGCACCGCCCGCACACAGGGCTAAAAGGAAAAACGCCGTATCAGATGCTGACGGAATATCCACGCACCATCCAGCGCATCCCGGAACAGTACAAGCAGGCGCTCGACATGCTGCTCTTGCCTGTCATTGGCACCCGCCAGATCGGCAAAAAGGGCATTCAGATCGGCGGACGGACATACATCGCCCCCGAATTTGGACGCCCCGACGTGATGCAGCAGGCAGCGGAGATCCGTTTTGACGCAACGAGACCGCAATATGCTTACGTCTATCTCGACGGACTGTTCGTCTGCCGGGCGGAATGCGTTGACAGTATGGAGCCCGAACAACGCCGCAAGATCGCCGTGGACGCCCGCCATACCATGCGCTCCGTGCGCACGGCCATCGCCGGAATCAGGAAAGATGCCAGGAAGAACCACCTGGATCGTATGGCCCAGGACATCCTTGATATGCACGTCGAGCGAGCACTGCGTCTGGTTGAAGATAACCCGGCTCCGACGGCCGACGTCATTGAGCATGTGACCTTTGAATTGGCCGAAGCAGCACGCGCAGCATCCAAGGATCTTTCCATGCAAACCCTGACGCCGGATCAGGCGGAACAGGCACGCACCGCAGCAGTGAAAATTTTGGAAGATCAGGCGACGAGCTTCGTAGCTCCAGCCAACCTGGCAGAAAAACAGGCCCTCTATTTGAGGCTGGATGCCAGGCGTCTGCGTGGGGAAGCCCTAACGCCGGATGAATCCAATTGGATGGAGGCATTCGGACGATCCTATGAGTGGGAAAGCGTCCAAGAAGCCGCGCGTATCTGTGCAGCAATGAATCAATAAAAAAAGCCCGGCGACAGCACCGCCGGGCCCAGAGGGCGGAAGCCCGCCGCTATAGAGGAGGAAATCATGAATCAGAAACTTCAAGCCGTCAAGCCTGGCACGGCCCCTCTTACCAATGTGAGCCTATGCCTTGCATCCCTCACCCGTGCCATCGACAGACCGCGCCATTTGCCCGGTATCGTGGTTTTCTACGGTCCCTCCGGCTACGGCAAAAGCACGGCGGCCACGGTGGCCACCATCGCCAAGCGGGCTTGTTATGTCCAGGCGCGCAGTTCCTGGACGCGCAAGGCTACGCATGAAGCCATCTGCAAAGGGCTTGGCCTTCGGCCCGGCAAGACGGTAGCGGAGATGTCCGACCAGATTGCGGAAGAGCTGGCGCTGTCCGGCAGGCCGTTGATTGTGGACGAGGCAGACTACCTTGTGGAGCGTGGGGCCATTGAGATCATCCGCGATATATATGAGGCGTCGCAAGCTCCCATCATGCTGATCGGTGAAGAAAACCTTCCCAATGCCCTGAAACGCTGGGAGCGCTTCCACGGGCGTGTGCTGGACTGGTGCCCGGCACAGCCTGTCTCCTTTGCCGATACGCAGGCACTGTGCAAGCTACACGTCACCAAGACGGCTATCGCAGAGGATCTGCTGCGACGCGTTTACGCGGAAGCCAACGGATCAGCCCGGCGAGTCTGCGTCAATCTGGCGCTGATCGAAAGCGTGGCTAACAGCAGCGGTATCAAGGAAATGGATCTGGCCACCTGGGGAGAGCGGGAACTGTTTACCGGCGAAGCACCGGTGCGAGGACGGTAAACATGGCCCTGCTTCTCCCCTCCACCCCGCCGGGCGCTTTGACCGATCGTGAAAAGCTCTGGCTTGCCATGCGCGAACTGAGGACGTTTTCCCTGCGCGACCTGTACCTGGAAACAAAAATCGACCGCCGCACCGGCAAGGCCAGGGATTATCTGGTGGGGCTTCTGCGGGCGGGCATCCTGGAAGAAATATCCCATGTACCCGGCGGGCAATGCACATACCGTTTGGTCAAGGATTGCGGCGTCAACGCACCGCGTGTGCGGAAAAACGGTGTGCTCCTGCCGGATTCCGGACGGACGCGCATGTGGCGGGCCATGCCCATACTAGGCATGTTCACTGTACGGGAACTGGTCAATGCGGCATCCCTAGAAGATGCCACCATAGCCTATGGCGAAGCGCAAGCCTACTGCCAATGGCTGGCCCGTGGCGGCTACCTGCACAGAACTGGCACGGACACCTATCGTTTCATCCCCGCCCGCAACACAGGCCCCAAGGCTCCGCAGATCCTGCGAGTCAAACAGCTCTACGACCCCAATGTGGACAAAATCGTCACGGCGCTGCCGCCGGAAGGCAGGGACGACGCATGAACTGTACGGAAAAAGCCCGGGCTGCCTGGGGCACGCCGCTGCCCCAGTGGATCGAACTTCTGGCAACGGCCTGCGATGGACGCAGCCTGCGAAAGGTCGCCAGTGACCTGAACGTCTCTCCGGCCATCGTGAGCCTTGCCTTGCGTAACCGCCATCACGCACCGCTGGATTTCATCCGCCACCGCGTGGAAAGCCTCCTGGGTGGGGCCATCATCCCCTGCCCTGTTCTTGGCCCGATCGCCAGGGCCGACTGCGAGGCCCACCAGAAACTCCCCTATATGTCCATCAATCCCCTGTATGTCCAGCTTTTCCGGGCCTGCCACGGAGAGTGCCTGTACAGCCACATAGCCAAGGAGGATCGCCATGATCGCTGAACGTATAGAACGCCAACTGGATGCCCTGGAAGCCGCCACCGGACACGGTAGCGAGGCTCTCAAGGAAGTGATCCCCATCATCCTGCACAATTTGCGCGGAGAGCTGGCCTGCCTGCGCAGCATGGAAGCACAGGCCTTTGCCCTCTGGCGCGACAGCCAGAGCCACGGCTATCGCATGATCGAAGGGAGAAGCGAACATGTCACGCATTAAGCCCGCCGCTACTACCGTAGTCATCAAGTCCACAGAGGAAGCGGATACCGTTCTGGCCCGCATCGCCGCACACAAGCGCAGGATTGAACTCATCGACCTGTCCGCCGCCGAGGAGATCGATGAGGTCAAAGCCAGGGCCGCCGCCGAAGCCGAACCCATCAAGCAGGAAATCGCCGGGCTTGAACAGTCCCTGCTCCGCTATGCGGACTATGCGCGCGACGAGCTGTTCCGTGGGCGCAAAAGCCTGCAATTGACATTCGGCACCATCGGCTACCGCTTGTCCACCAAGCTCAAGACCCTGCCCAAATGGACGTTCGAGCGCGTGCTGGAATCCCTCAAGGCAGGAAATAAAACGGAATATATTCGCATCAAGGAAGAAGTGGATAAAGAAAGACTGCGCGGAGCCGCCCCGGAACTTCTGAAACAGCATGGGCTCCGGCTGGTAACGGACGATGTGTTTTTCTATGAGCTGTCGGAACAAAAGAACGAACAGGCAGAAAACATATAAACAAGGAATAACGACATGACAAAGCAGGAACTTATCAAGGCCGTGACGCAGACCGTGCACACGATGGATCCCCAAAGGAACGTGACCGCCGTCATGGTGGAAGCCACGCTGGACGCCCTGGTCGGTGTGACCGCAGCGGAGCTTTTGGGCGGTGGAGAGGTCACGCTGCCCCGGCTGGGCAAGTTCAAAAGCAAGGCGGTGGCGGCCCGCAAGGGCCGTAACCCGCGAACCGGCGAGATCCTGGAGATCCCCGCCGGGAAAAAGCTGGTGTTCATCACCTGCAAGGAACTGAAAGAGGCCATGAGGTCATAAAGCGAAACCGCCCGCCCACTTCCAAGGGCGGCGCGGTCGCCCGGCGGTGGTGCGCAGGGCCTGACGAGCAGCCATGAGCAAGAAGCACTATCAGCGAGGCAATCCGGGATTGAACCCGGTGCGCAAGGAATTGGAAACTATCATCGGCATGGGATACCGCAGTCATCGCGTTTTTGAGGATTGGGTGGGGCTGATGTTCCACGCCTTCCAGCGTGACGACCCGCCGTATCTGGAGATCATGGGCGGCTACCGCAACACGGCCCCCAAGGGCCAGCGGGAAGCGGATCATTTTGCCACCGCCACGGCCTGCCTGCTGGAGTACATGCGGGCGACCAATGAGGAAGTCTTGGGCCCACTGTATGAGGAATACGCGGCCAACCACTATACGGGCCAGTATTTCACGCCGTCCGCTGTGGCACGGCTTATGGCCAGAATAACGCACATAGCGCCGCCGGAAACAGGCCGCTTCAAGGTGCTTGACCCGGCCTGCGGCGCGGGGGCCTGCCTGATAGCGGCGGCAAAGGAGCAAACGTTCGAGCAAAACGGGCGGGCCGTCTTTGTAGGGCAGGACATCGACCTGACGTGTGTGCGTATGTCGGTCCTGAATCTCATGTTTTTCAATCTGGACGGGATTGTGCTGTGGGGCAATCACCTTGCCCTGGAAGTACGCGGGGCATGGGAAACACGGAGGAGCCTGGTCTGGGGAGGAAGCATCCGGTCGGTGGACAAGGAAGAGGCGCGGGCATGGCTGGAAAGCCACTTTACCGGACCGGAAACGCCGCCAGCGCCGAAGAAGACAAGCGCCGTGCGTGTCAAAACTGACACAAAAACAGGGATAAAAATTGAGCAACTTTCGTTGTTCTGAATACGCCAAAAGGAGATGTGTCCATGCAAGTTGTAAGAACTGAAACCGAGATTGCCCGCGTGGAAAATTGGGCTGTGGAAGGCATTGACGAAAGCACCCACTATCCCGGCATGAGCTATGAACAGGGGATTGTGGATGTTTTGGCATGGCTGCGGGGCGACAACGATACGGCCCCGGATGAAGAATAACCTCAAGCGAAACGGCCCCACATGGGCCGTCGCCGGAACGTGGCGGTTCCGGCCTGACGAGCAGCCAAGAGATAGTGCAATGACAGAGGTAGCGCCCAAGCTCCCACAAACAGTACGGAACGGCATAGTGTACGTTGGTGAGGGGGTCACATTTGAACGGGTCCGACGGATTACGGGATACCTGGTTGGAACGGTGGATCGCTTCAATAACGCGAAAAAAGCTGAACTGCGTGACCGGCTAAAGCACGATCAGGAGTAGCGCCGTGGCGAAAGACAAAAGACGGTTCACAGGATCCGTCAGCATTCGCGCGGGCGAAACGCGATTCAAGGCGGAACTTTCTCCGGCCCCGTTGTATGGCGGCCCGGAGGGGTGCTATCGTATCCGCCTTGCCCGGCGTTGGCTGGACACGGAAGACGGCGCGCCGCGCTTCTTCGACCGGGACGGCATAGCCCGTCTGGCGGCGGAGCTTGCCCTGTGCGGGCTGGAAACACCTCCCCCGGCCCCGGACATTCCCTGCAACTCCCGCGTGTCCGTGCGGCGCGCGGACGGCTTTTATGAAGGCACCTGGACGAACACGGAGCCGATCCTGGACTACAGAGGACGCTGGATGATCTGCGTGTCCTTGAATGGCCAGCGCGTTTTCGTTCCTGTGGAAGACGTTGTCGTCCATGCGACGCGTGGTGCGCGATAAACATCGGCTCAGGAGGGAACATGGCCACCATCATCGACTTTGCCACCGGCAGGATCCGCGCAGGTGCTACCGCCTCTGCCGGAAGCGACACAACGAAAAAAGAACCGCCCCGGCGCAAAAAGAACAGCCTCGCCGCCGAACGCCGCCGGATGGAGCTGGCCAAGATTCATGTGGCAAAAAAACAGTTATGTCTGGACGACGAAACGTACCGTATGCTTCTCCGGGAACAGTTCGGTGTGGAATCGGCCGGAGAATTGGATGACCGCCAGCGCCGGGACTGCATCCTGTATATGCAGCGGTGCGGTTTTACCGGTACGCGGGGCGTTGCCACACGCCGTCACGGTGCTGCGGATCGTCGCAGCGACGTTCCGCGCATCCTGACACAGGATGATGACGGCTTGGGGCGCGACGTCTATATGCGTAAGATAGAGGCCATGCTGGCTGAAAAGGGGCGTGTGGAAGGCTCTGTCGTGCCCTGGGGCTACGCCGTGGGTATCCTCAAGCGGCAATCCGGCGGTGTGACCCGCTGTTTTGAACATGCCACCGTAGAACAGTTGCGTGCCGTCATTGCGGCCCTGGTCTATGATGCCAGACGTAAAGGCCGGTATGCAGGAACCTGGTCTGAAGCGCAGGGGGACCGCCATGAATGAAAATGAACTTCTGGCGGATGTGGCCACCAAGGTGGCCGACATGTACGATGCAGCTCTGGCGGATCCAAGCCCGCCTTCCGGCGCGGCGTTTGGCGAGCGTGTGGCCAACATGCTCGCCGAGGACTGGGGCGGTATCAATATCTATATCCCCAAGGGAAAAAATCGCCGCTTGCGGCAGCGCAACGCCCAGCTATGGGCAGAGTTCACAGGTGACAACATTTCCGAACTGGCACGCAAATTCGGCCTTTCCGAACAGCGAGCCTATGCCATCATCGCCGAAGAACGAGCCCGTCGCCGGTTACGGCAGGGCACGCTGCCCGGTGTACCCCTGGACTTTCCCAACGTGCGTTAAAAGAAAAAATCCTCCGATTCCGGTTAACTGCCGAAAAGGAGGATTTTTTATGTTCAAACGTCTTTTTTCTGCCCGTCGCTGGCTGGCCCTGTGCGGCCTGATCACTGTCCTTTTGCTGGCCGTGCTGGCCTTGCTTTCCCCGCAGCAACTTCCGGTCATCCTCTACAAAGCCGCCCTGGCCGCCTTTGCCGTGTGCGTCGGCGTCTGGCTCGACCGAGCTGTGTTCCCCTATGCCCGTCCGTCCGGCTACTTGAAGACCGACTGGCTGCAACATCCTGACGCAGCCGGGGATGACGGCAAACCGGACTTTGAGATCTGCGAGCAATACTTCCGCCCCTTCGCCGTGGCTACCATCCGGCGCGGCATCATCGTGGGAGCTGTCGTGCTTGGCATCTGCCTGGGGCTGTGATGATGGATTTTCGGAAAATCCTGCCACCCCTTTCTCGGTCTTGGCGTTCCCTGCATGACGGAGTATCGCATGGGATCAGCTCTCTCCAGGCCGGGCTCTGGTTCACACTTTGCCTTACATTCTGCCTTTTCATGGCGGATATTTGCCATGCTGAGGTACAGATCCCTCGCGCGGCCCTTCAATACCGCAATCAGCTTGTCCGCGAGGCCCGCGCCGTGTGGGGCCTGGATGCCCCGGTGGCTGTCTTCGCGGCGCAGATCCACACGGAAAGCTGGTGGCGCAACGACACGGTTTCCCATGTGGGTGCTCAGGGACTGGCGCAGGTCATGCCGGCGACGGCCAAATGGCTGCCCACGGTCGCCCCGGAAACGGGCAGACCCGCGCCGTTCAATCCGGCATGGAGCCTGCGTGCCTGCGTCACCTATGACCGCTGGCTCTGGGAGCGTGTGCCCGGACATGACGACCGCGAGCGCATGGCCTTTACCCTGTCCGCCTACAACGGCGGTTTGGGCTGGGTGGACCGTGACCGCAAAAAGGCCCGTGGCCTGGGGCTGGATGACCGCGTCTGGTTCGGTGCCGTGGAGAACGTGAACGCCGGACGCGGCAAAGCCGCCTTCCGTGAAAATCGCAACTACCCCAGGCTGATCCTGAACGAACGCCAGTACGCGTATATCAAGGCAGGCTGGGGGCCGGGAGTCTAGCACATGTGGCGCATCCTTTCCCTGTTGCCCGACAGCCTGACGGAATGGGTGGCGCTGGCCCTTGTGGCGGGCATGGCCTTTCTTGCCGGGTACGGACGCGGCGCCGACGATGCACGGCAGGAATGCGAGGCGCGGATCGCCGTCATGGAAAAGGATCGCGCCCGACAGGAACAGGCCCGGGCCGAGGCTATGGCCGCCGCCGAAAAGAGCGCCCGTGAGCGCCTGGCGGCGGCCATAGCCAGAGGTGACCGTCTGGCCCTGGAAGTGGCCCAAAAAACGAAAGAGCTGGACGCGGAACGTGCGTCCGTAAACAGGAGGCTTGCCCATGTTGCCGAAACCGCCCGTCGTGATTGTGCTGGCCTTACTGCTGACTGGGTGCGGCTCTACAACCAGGCCCTCGGCCTTGCCGGAACCGGTACCGGTCGTGGCGCCGAAAGCGGACGCACCGGTACCGGCAACGCTGCTGATGCTCCCGGCGCCGCCGGAGCCGCTGGCACCGGGATACGGCCGGACGCATTAGCCACGCCGGAAGACGTGCTGGCTCACGTTCGGGACTATGGCCAGTATTGCCGAAAGCTGGAGGCGGGCTACCGGGCGCTTGCCAACTATGCGGAGAACGCCCATGACTGACTTTTTGACCGAACTTGACCGCTGGTGGCCTGTGCTGGGCGTGATCGCCACACTCTTTTATGGCTGGGGAATCTACCATCTGTCCCGCCGTTTCGTCACCAAGGAAGAATATGCCGCCGTAAGAACTGAGCAGGAAAGCATGTCCGGGCGGCTGGAATCGCTGGAACGTCGCATGGAAACCGTGCCGGACAGCGAGACCATGCACAGGATCGCGCTCTCGCTCGCTGAGGTCCGCGGCGACATGAAGGCCGTGCGCAACCGCATGGACGGCATGGATACGTCCATCGGCGGCATCAAGGAACAAATCAACATGCTTGTCCAGCACCACCTGGATCAGGAGAGAAGATGAGGACATTTGCCGAATTGCAAGCGGAGAATCGCCGTTGCGCGTTTTTGCGTTTTCTTGCCGAAGACCCCGATTATGCCATGAATACCAGCCTGCTGCAAAGCGCTCTTGAAGCCGTGGGGCATGGCGTTTCCCGCGATTGCGTGGATGCCGACGCCGCATGGCTTGAGGATGCCGGACTGGTCGAATGTGAAGCCTTGCCCGGTATCCTCGTTGTCAAGATCACCCGGCGCGGCCTTGACGTGGCCTGTGGCCGCACTGTGGTTCCCGGCGTGAAGCGTCCCGGCCCGAGGCTGTAATATGGGGCGCAAATCCACACTGCGCCGCCTGCAACCGGAGATCCAGGCGGAGATCAACCGCATCCTCTCCGAAGGCCGCCTGACGCTGGACGAACTGCTTGAACATTTGCGCGGTATCGGTGTGGAAGGCGTCTCCCGTTCGGCGCTGGGCAGACAGAAGCAGAAAATCGACAAGATAGCCGCCAAACTGCGCCAAAGCCGGGAAATGACAGAAGCCCTCGTGCGCGAGATAGGCCCGGCGGTAGAAGAAGGCCAACAGGGCCGCCTGCTGGTGGAGGTTCTGCGCCGCCTTGTCTTCGACCACCTGGAAAAACGCCTGACCTCCGAAGATGAGGAATCACAGGATATAGACAACCAGGGCTTTTTCTTTTTGGCCAAGGCCATCAAGGAGATGTCCCAAGCCAACAGGCTTGATCAGGATTTTGAAGCCAAGGTACGCGAGCGGATACAGAAAGAGACGGAAAAGAAGCTGGACGCCGCCGCCAGCCGTGCCGCAGCGGAATCATCCGGCCTGACACCGGAACAAGCGCTGGAGCGCATGAAGGCCATTTATCGAGGCGAAGCCTGATGCCGATACTCTATCCTTATCAGAGACGTTGGCTGGATGATAAAAGCCGGTTCAAAGTGGGCATGTTCGCCCGCCAGACCGGCAAGACCTTCACTACCACGCTGGAGGTCGCGGAAGACATGGTGGATGCCGAAGTCTCCGGCCGCCGCGTGCGCTGGGTCATCCTTTCTCGCGGAGAACGGCAGGCGCGCGAAGCGATGGAAGAAGGCGTCAAGCTGCACCTGCGGGCCATGAATGTAGGCTTTGAAGCCTTTACTGACGACTTCCGCCTGGCTGACAATACCACGGTCAGGGCGCTGGAAGTGGTGACGAAAAACGGCTCCCGTGTGACGGCCCTGCCCGCCAACCCTGACACGGCCCGAGGGTTCAGCGCTAATGTCTTTCTTGACGAATTTGCCTTCCACCAGGACAGCCGCAAGATCTGGGCGGCTCTTTTCCCGGTCATTTCCCGGCCGGGACTGAAATTGCGCGTTGTCTCCACCCCCAACGGCAAGGGCAATAAATTCTATGAACTGATGACGTCCCCTGCCACGGCGGGCTGGTCCAAACATACGGTTGACATTTATCAGGCGGTGGCGGAAGGGCTGCCGCGCAATATCAAGGAATTGAAAGCCGGCTGCGGCGATGACGACACCTGGGCGCAGGAATATGAGCTGCAATGGCTGGACGAGGCCTCCGCATGGCTTTCCTATGACCTGATAAACGCCGTGCAGCATGAGCAGGCCGGTATCCCCGGCGCCTATGCGGGCGGTCCCTGCTATGTGGGGGTGGACATCGGCCGCCGCCGTGACCTGTTCGTTCTGGTCGTGCTGGAACAGGTGGGCGACGTGCTGTGGCTGCGGGAACTCATCGAGCGCAAGGGAGCTACCTTCGCGGAGCAGGATGCCCTGCTGGACGACGTGATGCGCCGCTACCGTGTGCTGCGTGTATGCATGGACCAGACCGGCATGGGCGAAAAGCCCGTGGAAGATGCCAAGGCACGCCACGGCTCCTTGCGTGTTGAGGGCGTGCTGTTTACGGGGGCCAACAAATTGACCCTGGCCACGCTGGGGAAACAGGCGTTCGAGGATCGGCGTATTCGTATCCCCCACAACGAGGCCCTGCGCGCCGACCTGCACAAACTGCAAAAAATTTCCGGCCCTACCGGCGCACCACGCTTTGTGGCGGAAAGTGACAGCTCCGGCCATGCGGACCGAACCTGGGCGCTGTTCCTGGCCACCAGCGCGTCCGCAGCCATTGCCGCGCCCGTGGAATTTCGCGCGGCATCCTCCCCTGCTTCCGGGAAACTGGCCGGACCGGATCCCTTTGCGGACATGAGAGGCGATGACCTATGGTAAAACGAAACGAGCAAGCACCGCCCCGGACCTCACGCCCGGACTTTGCCACCCTTTCCGATGGCAGCCTCGACCTTGCCTGGTTCGCCGGGGAACTGCTGCCCAACCCCGACGCCATCGTGATTAGCCTGGGCGGCGACCTGCGCCAGTACGCAAAACTGCTGCGCGACGATCAGGTGCACAGCCTGCTCCAGCAGCGTCAGGATGCGCTGATCGCCGCTGAATGGGAAGTGGTACCCGGCGGCGACGACGCCCGTGACCAGGAGGCCGCCGACTTTCTGCGGGAGCAGTTGAACGCGCTCCCCTGGGACGCCATCACCCGCAAGATGCACCGTGGTGTCCTCTACGGCTACAGCGTGGCCGAATGTCTCTGGGGACGGGACGGCAAACGCATCACGCTGGACGGTATCCGCGTGCGCAAACCCTGGCGTTTTGGTTTCGGCAAACACGGAGAACTGAAATTGCGCGTTCTGGCGGACGTTACTCCCATGCCGAATCGCAAGTTCTGGGTCGCCACATGGGGCGCGGACGATGACGACAGCCCCTATGGGACAGGTCTTGGCCATCATTTGTGGTGGCCCTGCTATCTCAAGCGCAACGGCGCGAAATTTTGGAGCGCGTACCTGGACAAGTTCGGCGCGCCCTCCGTCAAGGCAAGCTACCCTGACGGCGCCACGGAGGAAGAAAAGGATACCGCCCTGGCTGCGGCCCGCGCCCTGCGCTCGGAAAGCGCCGTGGCCATGCCTGCGGGCTTCGAGGTGCAGCTTTTGGAGGCATCGGGCAACGGTACGGCCAGCTATGCGGATTTCCTGAACTACTGGGACGATGCCATCGCCAAGGTCATCCTGGGCCAGACTGGCACCACCAGGCAGGGGCAATACGCGGGCACCGGCGATGTCCTGGAAGGGGTCAAGGCCGAGATGATCAAGGCCGACGCCGACCTGCTGTGCGAATCGTTCAATGCCACCGTGGCCGTGTGGCTCACGGAATGGAACTTCCCCGGCGCCAATCCCCCTCAGGTCTGGCGCACCGTGGTCAACGCCCGCAAGGCGCAAGCCGAGGCTGAACGGGACAAGGGCATCCACGCCCTTGGGCTGGAACTGACCGACAACGAGATCGCACGCCGGTACGGCGACGCCTGGCAACGGCGTGGCAGCGGCACTGGTGCCGCCCCCTCTCCTGTCATCTCTTTTGCAGAACCGGAGGACAGCCGGGGCCCGGACACCATCACCGAACAGCTTGAAACCGTGGCTCAGGATGCAGGCACCCGTCTGGTCGAGAACATCCGTGCGGAGCTTGAGGCGGCCATCCATTCCGGTGAAGGCTGGCCGGAACTGGCGGCCCGTCTGGCCGGACGTTACCCGGATATGGATACAGCTGACCTGGCGGTAGCCCTGGAAGGGGCATTCCTGACCGCTGATCTAACGGGGCGCGCCGATGGCTGATGTCACATTCAAGGGAACCCCCTTCAAGGAAGCCATCGACTTTTTCCAGGCCAAGGTGCGCGTCCCCACCCGGACCTATACTGACATGATGAACAAGGCGCACAGCAAGGGCTTTATGGTGGCCGGAGCCATGAAAGACGAGCTGCTGGCGGACTTTCAGGAGGTCATCGGGCGCTGTCTCCGGGACGGTCTGACGCTTGAGGATTTTCGCAAGGACTTTGACAGGATCGTGGCCGCCCACGGGTGGAGCTACAACGGGACGCGCGGCTGGCGGACACGCGTCATCTTTGAGACCAACATCCGTACTTCCTATGCCGCCGGACGCTGGCAACAGGCGCAACGGACAAAGCGCATGCGGCCGTATGGCCGCTATGTCCATACGCCCAACCGGCATCCCCGCGAAGAGCATGTGGCCTGGGACGGCAAGATCGTACCTCTGGATGATCCCTGGTGGGATTTCCGCTGGCCTCCCAACGGCTGGGGCTGCAAGTGCGCGGTGGAGACCGTCTCCGAACAAGAACGGCAACGGGAAGGCTGGCAGATATGGAATCCGCCGCCAGACAACACGCGGAGCGTAGCCGTCAAAACACCGGACGGCATGATCCATGTCGAGACCGTGGAAGGGGTGGACCCGTCCTTCGCCTACAATCCCGGCAAGTCCGCCACAGGGATGCGCCTGTCACCGCGACAGGTCGAGGAGGCCCGGGAGGACGGAACATGGAAGAACTGGAGGCCTGTCCCGTGGGGGGATGCGTCACGGGAAAGCTGGCGGTCGCTGGGCCGCCCGGAAACGCTTCCCCCGGACACGCCAAAAGCCAAACTTGCCGAAAAGGCCTCCACGGTGGACGAGCTCCGGCCTGTGCTGGAAAAGATGATCGGTGCGGATTCGGCCTTCTTTGCTGCGGCGGATGGCACAGTGGTCTGGCTTTCGGTGGAAACGCTCCTGCATGTGAATCCCGACAGAAGCCCTTTCCTGCCCTTCATCCCCGAAGTGCTGGCCACTCCGTATGAAGTCTGGATGGACTTTGAGGAACATGCACCCACAGGCCGGGTGGAGCTGAAAAAACGCTACGTCAAGCGGCTCCGCATCGGCGGCAAGGAGATGGGGTTGATCATGGTCGTCCAGGTGAGCAAAGGTCAGCTTGTGGGCTGGACCTTCATCCCTACGGAGCGCGGCAGGTACCTGGACAATCTCCGGCGGGGCAAACTGCTCTGGAAAAGGGAGGAATGAAGACGTTGCCATATGGCGGCTTCGTCACCCGGCGCAGGTTCACGGGGCCATATCCCGACCTGCGCCATTGCTTTTTTAGTATACTTATCTTATTAAAAAAAATCAAGATTCACATCATGAAACAAATTTATTTTCCTTAAGAATTTTTATATAGTCATCGTATTTCAGCGGACAGTCTAAAAGCTCATCAAAAGCCTCTATAGGCAATTTCAATTGTTGCGCCATACTTTTATAGGTTTTAGGAGGTATAGGTTTTCGTCCATGTGGAACAGTTATGCGCGCTATCTTTCTTCCTTCGTATATAAACCATCCATTAAACTCACTTCCATCCCGAAAAACAATATTAAGCTTATTTTCACAAACAGTCTTCACACGCAAAGTATTATAGACATCATTTTTCATCGTTATAGATCCGATCAAGCATATTACGCACTTCTTCAAACTCTCTTGAAAGAGGCTCTTCCCCATTAAGTTCTTCGTATAAAGAGTACGATTCTCTGTCAAACATAGCTATAGCTTCCTCCCGAGTATCGCCGAAACCATAAATTTGCGGGAACTCAAGGCAAGCAACATGCCATCCTTCTAAATCTTGAGTTGTAGCAATATGCAAAGGGATTACCAACGTTCTTCCATTTACCATAAAGGACAACACGGAAGAATTTAAATCAAAATCTTGCATTCTTGCGAAGGATTCATTCAAAAAACGAACTTTGTGGTGAAGTTTTTTTCTTATATCTTTCAGCCATTTATTCTGAGCAGAAGTTAAAAATTTATGCTTTCGAGAATCTTTATAAATTCTCTCGAGCAATAACAGTAAACCATTTGAAGTGCAGGAAACATCCCTCAAGATTTGCTGATCCGCTGGGGAAAGTAACTCTACGTCGTAAGAGTCAAGAATTTCAATCAGAGGATGAAATTTTTTAAGTGTTTCTTGTACATAAATAAAAAATTTCTTTTTTCTTTCATACTTTCTTACAAAAGAATTATAGGCATGCGAACATGCCCTAAACGTATTTTTGATACCCTGCAAAACTTCCTTAGGAGAAGGAATATGAGGCCCTTCATAAGGGAGACAAAGCGTTGCTTCCATGTCTCACCTGTACATCTTCCCTACCTCAAGGGCAAGAACTTATTACATAATACATATTTTTATTTTGCGTAACAAGCTATAATTATTATATTTTTATATTTACTAACATACATATCTAAAAACGCATTCCTGCCTATTATGATTTTCACCTGAGGCTGCCTTCCCAGACACTGCACGCTGTGTTAGCCTGACGGAAAGACCTTTCGGGAGGTTGCCATGAAAAAATCATTCGGGGCGCTGGTTGTGTTGCTGGTTCTGCTGCTGGCTACCGAAGCAAGGGCCGTGGAATTCACGCCCCTGCTGGGCCTGACTGTGGAAAAGGCTTTCAAGGCCATGCAGGCCGCCAGTAAAGAAACAGGCTTCCTGATCGACCTGGACGCCGCCAAAAAGGAATGCAAGGTGCTCTGCACCGCGACGGAAGAAATCGACAAAGGCACCCATCTCCAGGTGAGTTTCGATGAAAAGACCAGGGCGGTTCGCGAGATCACGCTGCTTGTCCAGGTGGTTTACAAAGATCAGGATGCCATGCTGGATGCCATCATCCGCGCTGGCTATTCGCTCAAGATGCTGCTTCGGCTGGCCAAGCCTGACCTGACGGACGCGCAGAACGCCAACCTGCAAAAGCGCGTCGGTATCATCAACGAGGACGTCCAGCAGGGCAAAAAGCGCGACGCCATCGTGGGCAAGGCAAAGGTCAGCGGCATCTTTCTGCAGGGGGTCTATATCGTGAACATAGGAACTGCAGAATAAGCGTCCTGCGCCGTTTTTTCACCTCTCCCCTCCCCGTTGTCCGGTGTGTGAGCACTTCACACCGCAGAAGCAACCATAAACGGCCTGTAAACACATGCCAGCATTGCCGCCGCATCGTTCCCCACCGGGAAGGTGCGGCGGCTCTGTTTTTTCTTAAAGCCCATTAAGGGACGTGTGCCGCTTCCTGCCGCTATACGGAAAGCAGGAGGCAGCATGAATCCCATCGAAATCTTCCGTGCCGGTACACATACCGACAGTCACGGCACCACTCTTAATTTCAGCGAGTCTGACGTGGCGGCTATGGCGGCCGCCTATGACCCGGCACTGTCCGAAGCCCCCATCGTGGTGGGACATCCCAAGGCCGATGCTCCGGCCTGGGGATGGATCAAATCGCTCACCGCCCAGGCAGGCCGTCTGTATGCCCTGCCGGATCAGGTGGATCCCGCCTTTGCCGAAATGGTGCGCGCCGGTCGCTACAAAAAGCTGTCCGCCGCGCTCTACGGCCCCACTTCCCCGGCCAATCCCAAGCCCGGCGCCTGGTACTTGCGGCATGTAGGCTTCCTGGGGGCACAACCGCCCGCCGTCAAAGGGCTCGCCCCTGTCTGCTTCGCATCCGGGGATGATGGATACATCACGGTGGAATTTTCCGAGGAGCTGAGCTTCATTGCCAGACTTGTCGGTCTGCTGCGCGGCCTGCGCGACTACATCACCGAAAAAGACGGCGCGGAAAAGGCAGAGGCCGCCCTGCCTTCCTGGACGCTGGATGACCTCCAAGAAGGTGCAGCCGTGGCCCGGGCCCTGCCCCGGGAAGATCCGTCTTCGTTCAGCGAACCGGTAAACACGCAACAGGAGAATCCTATGCACGCACAGAATTCCCTCCAAGAGGAAAAAGAGGCCGACCTGATCCGCCGTGAACAGGAGCTGGCCCGAAAGGAGGCCGCCTTCCATGAAAGGGAGCGTACGGCCGATGCCGCGGCCTTTGTGGCGGACATGCTGGCCGAAGGCCGTCTGACACCTGCCCAGAGCGCGGGGCTGGCCGAATTCATGGCAAAGCTCGACGCGGAAGGCGTGGTCGAATTCGCCGAAGGCAGTGGGACGAAACAGCTTTCCCCGTCCGACTTCATGAAGGACTTTCTCAAAAAACTGCCCAAGCAAGTGGACTTCGGCGAACATTCCGCCCCTGTGGACACCCCTGACGAGCTCGACCCGCAAGAGGCCGCCTCTCGTGTCGTGGCCTTCCAGGAACGACAGCGGGCCGCCGGAATCGTCGTCACCACCACGGATGCCCTAGCCGCCGTCAAGGCCGGGAAAGACAAGGAGTGATCATGGCAAACCTCGGTATCTTCAAGACCTTCGACGCGGAAGGCGAAATCGCGCCCTACCGCATCTGTGCCCACGGCAGCAAGGATTATGCCGTCAAACAGGCGACCGCCAAGACCGACGCGCTCCTCGGCACCACGGACGAGCTGGGCAGACAGCCCAACAATCGCGTTGACGTCTGCCTTGACAAAATGCCCGAGGTGGAGGCTGGCGGCACGCTGGCTGCCGGAGATCCCCTGACTTCCGATGCCAATGGCAAGGCCGTAAAGGCAACCACCGGCGGCGACCGCCTTATCGGCTTCGCTCTGACCAGCGCGTCCGCCGGAGACATCATCACCTATATCCATGCCCCTGGGACCCTCGGCGTAGCCGCCAGCCCCGCCGCATAAATAAGGAGGAACCATGTCCGGTAAAACCGCTCCTTTTCCGGTCACCCCGGAACTGACCGCCATCGCCATTGCCTACCGCAACCCCGACGCCTCCCTGATCGCGGATGACGTCATGCCTCGTGTGCGCCCCGTCAGCACGCGGGAGTTCCGCTATACCGTGTTCGACCTCAGCCACTTTGACCGTCCCAATACCTATGTGGGCCGACGCGGCGTACCCAATGAAGTGAGCATGGGGGCTATGGAAGAAACGGCGGCCATCGAAGACTACGGCCTGGACGAGAAAATCCCGCAGGATGACATCGACCAGGCGGCCAGGATGAACCGTGACCTCAGCGGCGAGGCCGTGGAATACATCATGAACCTGGTCAAACTGGATCGCGAAGTGCGCGTGGCCAATCTGGTACAGGATACGGCCAACTACGGCACGGGCTGCTCGTCCACGCTTTCCGGCGAAAACCAGTGGTCCGACCCCGCAAGTACGCCGCTGACGGCGCTGCTGGAGGCACTGGAAAAGCCTTTCATGCGCCCCAATACCATGGTCATGAGCCAGGGCGTGTGGTCGAAATTGCGCGTCCATCCGCAAATCGTGAAGTCGGTCTACCCCCTCTCCGGGGAAGGTGTGGTCACCCGGCAGCAGGTGGCTGACCTGCTGGAGATTCAGACCATCCTCATCGGATCTTCCCGTGTGAACAACGCCCGCAAGGGGCAGAAAACCGCGCTCACGCCCACCTGGGGCAAGAACTGTGCCCTGCTGTACCTTGACCGTGCCGCTTCCAGCCAGCGCGGCATCACCTGGGGCATGACCGTTCCCTACGGCACAGCCGTGGGTGGCAGCAAACCCGATGGGAACATCGGCCTGCGCGGCGGTCTGGTGGTGCGTGCCGGAGAAAGCCTCAAGGAGTTGGTGACCGCCAAAGATGCCGGTTACCTGTTCAAGGATTGCGTAGCCTGATGGCCACCTATGCCACTGCCCAGGACATCCTGAACCGCTATGCTACCGTGGCCGTCTTCCTGGCTCGCCTGAATGATGAAGGCCTGCCGGATACGGCTCCTCTGGAAACAGCTTTACATGAGGCTACCAGCGAGATCGATGCGGCTCTGCGTGGCCGGTATCGCCTGCCTGTAACGGACGTTCCACCTGTCCTGCGGCGTATCGCCGTCGATCTGGCTGTGGATGCCATTCCCCGCAATGGTATCGAGGCGGCCGACCTGTTCGAGCGCCGGGCCAAAGCCGCCCGGCAGCTGCTGGCGGAGATTGCCGCAGGCAAGGCGAAGCTCGACCTGCCGGAAGCCGATACCACAGATTCCGGCAGCTCCGGTGGGGTACGCTTTTGGTCACCGCCGTCCAGGTTTCGCAAAATGCTGGAGAGGATGTAATGGGCGGCCCCTCGCTGTTCTTCAGGACCGACGATCGTCCCCTGACAGAGATTACCCGCAAGGTGCGCCGCGCTCTGGGCAAAGCGGATACACGGGAACTGCTGGAAACCATCGGCGAGGAAGTGGCCGCGACGACACGGCGGCGCTTCGAGCTGGGCAGGGATCCGGATGGCGGCAAGTGGCCTATGGCTCTGTCCGCGCGTGAAGAAGGACGCAAGACGCTCATCAAAACAGGACGTCTCAAGGATTCCTATACCTACGATGTCGCCCCCGGAGGCACATCGGTGGAAATCGGCAGTAATACCAAATACGCCGCCATCCACCATTTCGGCGGTATCATCCGGGCCAAACGGGCCAGAGCGCTGTGCTTCATGATCGGGGACACCTTCGTCATGCGCCGTTCCGTGCGTATCCCGGCCCGCCCCGCGCTGGGGCTCAACAGCGAGGATGAAGACCGCATCCTGAAAACCACGGAAGACTGGATCCGCCTTATGCTCAAAGGAGTCTTGTGATGCTGTTTACGGAACTGCGTGCATCCATAGTGGCACGCCTGCGCCGGGCCATGCCCAAAGAAGTTCGCGTCTTGCCCCATCCGGGGCCCCTGGATGAGGAAGAGCTTGTCCGTATCTGTTTTGGAGATCCCAGCCTGCTGGTGGCCGTACTGGGCGTGAACGGCGTGGATCGCGGCAGGGGGCACAGCGCCGCGGAACTCCGGCTGGGAGTCTATGTTGCCTGTGGCCCCGGAAAGGCAGCCATCCCGGCGGATACGTCCGCCCTGGCCATCATTCCCCGTACCCTGGCCACGATATATGGCGAAAACTGGGATATGCAAAACGTGGAATCCCGTCCGGAAGACATCCGGGCGGAAAATCTCTACTCCGGCAAGATCGGGGCGGGCCTGCTGGTGGCGCTTTGGGGCATTTCCTGGAAGCAGCGCGTCATCCTGCCGGAACTCCATACCTTCGAGCCGCCTTCCTCCTATCCCCGCAATCCCGACGGCACGCCAAACCTGGACGCGGAGGATGTTCCCGTCCCGTGGAACGATCCCCTGGGCGAATTCCTGCGCCTGGGCCTCACTATCAAAACCGAACCCGATGCCTCAGGCCAGTCACAAACCTATTCTGACGACATCGTCGCCGTGAGAGGAGAAGGCAATGGATAAGATCTTCGCAAAGCCCGCCCCGGGCCGGTTGGTGCGCCATCCCGAAACAGGCGATCCCCTCCCTGCGGAGGGGGCACTCGTCACACGGTCCCCCTACTGGATCCGCCGCCTCAAGGACGGCGACGTTACCCTTGCGACGCCCGCATCGGGCAAGGCGGTAAACAATGGCCATTAGCTTCGACAATATTCCTACCACCATCCGCGTGCCTCTGGCCTATGTGGAGTTCAATAACGAGAACGCCCTCACCGGCACGGCGGCCAATCCGTACAAACTGCTCGTGATCGGACAAAAGCTGACCTCCGGCACGCATCCCAAGCTGTCCCCTGTCCGCATTACATCGGCGGATCAGGCGGCTACGCTGTTTGGCGTCGGCTCCATGCTCCACGCCATGTTCGCGGCCATTAAAAAGGCCAACAGCTATGTGGAGACCTGGGCCATAGCCACAGAAGATGCGTCCTCCGGCAAAAAGGCCTCCGCCACGGTAACGTTGTCCGGATCCACGGCCAAAAGCGGCACGCTTTGGCTTTATGTGGGCGGCACGCCCGTATCCTGCGCGGTCACCGCCGGGGAAGAACTGGATGCCGTGGCCACTCGTCTGGCCGCCGCCGTGAACGCCGACGTGGCCCTGCCGGTCACAGCCCAGGCCGCAGAAAAAGTAGTGACACTCACCTGCCGCTGGGCTGGGCTTACCGGCAATGATCTTGACCTGCGTCTCAATGTTTACGGCGAAGATACGCCCGCCGGACTTGTGGCCACCTGCACGGCCTTTGAAGGAGGCACGGCCAATCCTGATGTGACGGACGTCATCGCGGCCATGGGTGACACGCAATGGCACGGTATCGTCATGCCCTGGACAGATGCCGCCAACATGACCGCATTGGAGGCGGAACTTGAGCTTCGCTGGGGTCCCATGAAGCAGATGGAATCCATCGCCTTCACGGCCTTCCGGGGAACGCACGGCGAGACCGCCAGTCACGGGAACAGCCGCAACAGTCATTTGGTGACCTGCATGGGCACGGGCAAATCCCCGACGCCTGTCTGGATCTGGGCGGCCGTCAACGCCGCGACCGCCCTTGCCTCGCTGGAAACGGATCCGGCCCGCCCCCTGCAGACACTGGCGCTTACCGGCGTCATCCCGCCCGCTCTGGAAGATCGCTGGACCATGGAGGAACGCAACCTGCTCCTGCATGACGGTATCGCCACGTTCATGGTGCAAGCCGGGGATGTGGTGGCCATCGAGCGACAGGTCACCATGTATCAGACCAATCGCTGGGGCATGCCCGATCCGTCCTATCTTGATGTAAACACCCCGGCCACACTCGGCTATATCCGCTACGCCACCAGGGCGCGCATCCTGCAGAAGTATCCGAGGCACAAGCTGGCCTCGGACGGCACCCGCTACGGGGCCGGTCAGGCCATCGTAACGCCGTCAGTCATCCGGGGCGAGCTGCTCGCCCTCTACCGGGAGCTGGAGGAGGCCGGGATCGTGGAAAACTTCGACCAGTACAAGGCCGACCTTATCGTGGAGCGTAATGCCAACGACCGCAACCGCGTGGACGTTCTGGCTCCGCCCGACCTTGTCAACCAGTTCCGCATCTTCGCCATGAAAACCATGTATGTGCTGTAAGGAGTGACCATGTCCCAGATCACGGGCAAATGTATCATCCGGCTCAATGGGAGCGAACTGCAAAGCACGGACGACGCCACGCTCAATGTGGGCGGCGTCAACCGTGAGGCTGTCGTGGGCGGCGGCAAAGTCTATGGCTACAAGGAAGAGACCGTGGCCCCGACGCTGGAATGTTCCGTGGCCCATGACAAAAATACGGACCTGGTGGCCCTTTCGGCCACCACGGATGCCACCATCATCTTTGAATCGGACACCGGTGACAAATATGTACTGCGCGGTGCCTTCATGACCGAACCCGCCAGTCTCCAGACCACCAACGGCACGGCCTCCCTCAACTGGTCGGCTCTGTCGTGCGAGAGGATGTGACATGATCGACAAAAATGCCGTTATCACCGTTCCGGAAAAAGGCGCGGCCATCACGAACACCGACCGTTACCGCCTATCACTGCTGGACGGGCTTAGCCTTGGCACGGTGACCTATACCGGGGTACTGCTCAGGGATCTGACGGCCCGGGATGTCCTGGATGCCCAGGCGGATGCCGAACGCGTGGTACGGTCGGGCGAAAAAGTCCTGCTCGTGGGCTCTCCCGCGCGCATGGGCGCGGAGCTGCTGCGCCGCCAGATCAAAAGTCTGGAAGGCGGAGATGCCCCCTATCAGGGACCGCTTTCGCTTGACGAGCTGGGTCGCCTGTCCGTGCGTGACCTGGATCGATTGCAGGCCGCCGTGGACGCTCTGGACGTGTACGCTTCGCTCCCTCATACCGAGGCCGTCACCGCACGGGGGCGAGACGCTGGCGGGGATGGCAAACCTTGATCTTGCTCTGCTGGGGCTGGCCCGTTTGACGGGCCTTTCCCTGGCGGAAACTGAATCGCTGCCCCTGCCCAGATTCAACCGCCTTTTGCATACCCTTGCCCGTGCCCGTAAATCATGAAGACCTCGCTCATCATCGACCTTGCCGGGAACTTGCAATCCCGCTCCCGCCAGTATGCCCAGGCCCTGACCGGGCTTTCGGAGACGGGGCGGCGATCCTTCGCCGCCCTGCGCTCCAGTGCCGTCAGCCTAGGACGCGGCATCGATGCCGTAAGCAACCGCTACACAGCAGCCATTGCCGGTATGGGTGCCACATGGAAGGCCACCCAGGCGGTCATGCACTCGGCCTCCCTGGACAAGCAGCTTGCCAGGATAACGCGCACGGCGGGCGTATCCCGCGCCGCCGGAGAATCCCTGCGCCGGGAACTGTATGCGCTTTCGGAGCAGACAGGACAGAGCGTGGATGAACTGCTGCAAGGCTTTTCCTCTCTCGTCCAGTCCGGCCAAAGTTACGATGAAGCTCTGGCGACGACCAGAGCGTTGGCTCCGGCTATGGCCGTTACCGGCGCCAGCGCTGAAACTCTGTCATCCGCCATGACCGTGGCCGCCCAGAATTTCAAGTTCGACCTGTCCGATGTGAAAATGGCCAAGCTGCTTCTGGATCAAATGACCAAGGCGGGCGATCTGGGCAATGCCGAGCTGGAACACCTGGCCGACATCTTCGCACGCGTGGGCGGCAATGCCAGGAATGCGGGCTTGTCCATGACGGACACACTGGCCCTGATCGAACAGATGTCCCTGGTGGAAAAACAGCCTGAACGCCTGGCCACGCTTGTGGATTCAACTCTTCGCCTATGGAACAACGAGAACTACCGCAAGCAGGCCGAAAAGGTCACGGGCGTCAAATTCTTCGACGAAAAGGGCAACCGGCGCAATGCCTTCGACATCCTGGCCGAGATGTCCGCCAAATACGGCAAATTCACCACGGACGAAATGCGCTCCAAAGGCCTGTTCGCCGCTTTCGGAAAGACCGACCTGGATACGCAACGCGGTATCGCCATGATGCTGCAACAAGGCATCCCGGCGGCCGCCCGTGATATGGCCGGGGAGATCCAGCGTTCCGGCGGGCTCATAGAAAAGGCTCTGCCCGACGCCATCGCCAACTCGGTGGATCAGGTGGCCCGGCTCAAGGCCGCTCTGGGCGACGCTGCTGACAGCTTCGCCCGTCCTGTCAACGACGCCATCGAGAAAGGCATCAAGTTCATCCTTGATGAACAGGGCATCGGCGGCAAGGAACTGCTCGTGGGTGGTACCGCTGCGGCTCTGGGCGGCGCCGGTCTGCTCAAATTGGCAGGTGGCCTTATGGCGCGCGCCGATGGCGGCGCTCTGGCCAGCGCGGCCGGAAAGCTTGGGGGCGGTTTTGGACGCCTCCCTCTGCCGTTGCCGGTCTACGTGGTTAATAATCGCATGTCCCTTACCAACAATGCCCTTTCGGATATGGTCAACGGCAAGCCCACCGGTGTGCAAGGTAATGTCAAAACGCCCGGCCTCCCCGGCAATACGATGACAGGCAAGGCCCGCGCCGGGGCCAAGGCGGGTGCCACAGCCGCGAAGGTGGCCGCACCTCTGGCCATCCTGGACGGAGCCATATCCGTTTACGATACCGTGACCGACGACAAACTTTCAACGCAGGATAAAGTCCGGGGAGTAAGCGAAGCGACGGGCGGCACGCTGGGGAGCGTCGGCGGCGCATGGGCCGGAGCCGCTGCGGGCGCGGCTATCGGTAGCGTCGTGCCCGTCATCGGTACGGCCATCGGCGGCGCTCTGGGAGCGCTGCTGGGCGGTTGGTTCGGCGGCGAGGCTGGTGAAGGCCTGGGCAGCATGGTCGGCGATGCCCTTACCGGACATGAACAGGCCAAGGCCCTGGGGGCGGAACTGGCTGCACAAAACAAAACTCTGGCCCAGGATCTGGCCTCGGAAACGACGGTCAGGGTCGTGGTGGAAGGCCCGGCCGATGCCTCCATCACGCGCAGTCGCGGTCCAGCTTCCATAGACGTCTACTCCGCCGGACTCAGCCAGGTCGGCGCGGAAATGATGGGGGAATGATGGTCGGCATATCGTTCAGCAATCTGCGCCCCGCTTCTTTCCGGAGCGTTGCCTTTGAAGTGGAAAGCCACACGGAATCAGGGGGCCGACGTCTGGTTCAGCACGAATACCCTCTGCGGGATACCCCCTATGCCGAAGATCTGGGCCGCAAGGCCGGGAGCTGGCAGGTGGAGGCATTCCTTGTACGCAGCAGGCTGACGGATTATGCCGCCTCACGCGATGAACTTCGCAAGGCACTGACAGCCCAGGGGCCGGGAACGCTCATCCACCCTTATCTTGGTGAACTGACCGTTTGCGTGGATGGTTATACGCTCAAGGAAAGCACCCGCGAAGGCGGCTATTGCACTTTTTCCATTTCCTTTGTGGAAGCCGGTGCTGTGGAAGAACCCCATGTAACCAGGGATACGGCAACCGCTACCCGCTCCAGCGCGGCATCCGCGCTGGACAAGGTCCAGGCGGCATTCAGTGCGGCCTATAAGCCGCTGCTGGAAGACCTGGAACCACTGGTGAACATGGTACCGGGATTACTGGCCGAGGCGGGCGAGTTCTTGGGCGCGCCGCTCCAGATTATATCGCGTGCCCGGGCCATAGCCAATGCCGCCCTTGCATTGCCCGACATTCTTGCCGGACAGGTATTGGGTTGGCTGGATGACGTGACCAGTCTCATGGATATGGATTTTGACGGGATCAACATGGATGCCCTGCTGCGCCTGCTCGGAAAAAGACGATCCGGCGGGAACCCGGTACTGGATAGCGGTACATCGGGCACAGCTTCCTTTGCCTCATCGGAGGCTTCGACCATCGCCGACCGGGCCGTGACTCCTCTGGTGGACTGTATTGCCGCCGGGGCCGTCATCAATATGGCGGCAGCCACAGCGGATATGACGTTTACCACGGCCGACGATGCTCTGGCGGCTCGCGACAGTGTTATGGCGGTCATCGACACCGTCCAGGAAAGCGGATGCGACGATACGGTCTTTACCGCCCTGTCCGATCTGCGCGCCAGCGTGAACGAGGACCTGACAACACGCGGAGCCAATCTGCCCTCCCTGACCACCGTACGCCTAACAATGACTATGCCTGCCCTGCTGGCCTCCTGGCGGCTCTATGGCAGCACGGACAGAGCTGCGGCCATCGTGAGCCGCAATCATGTGCGTCATCCGGGACGCGTTCCCGGTGGCGTCGATCTGGAGGTACTGCGTGACTGATGCCAGCAAAAGCCCCGATCTGCGCCTGGAAATCGAGGGGGCTCTCTACGGCGGATGGACGTCCGTCTCCATACGGCGCGGCATCGGCCAGGTAGCCGGGACATTTGACCTGTCCGTCTCCGAACGCTGGCCAGGCCAGACCGTACCCCGCCCCATACAGCCCGGAGCCTCCTGCCGTGTACTTATCGACGGACGGCCCGTCATCACCGGTTATGTGGACGACGTGCGCATGTCGTACAACGGCACCTCCCATGAAGTAACGGTGAGCGGTCGAGACAAGACCTGCGACCTGGTGGACTGCTGCCCACCCTCCATGCAGCTCTCTGGAGCGACGCTGGCGGGTATCGCTCGTTCCCTGGCCGCACCCTTTGGCATTGACGTGGTCGATAAGGCGGGGACGACGGCTGTGCCCGGCTTCAAGCCTAATCCGGGCGATACCTGTTTTGAGATATTGGAACAGCTCTCCCGTGCCAGCGGTGTTTTCCTGACCACGGACGGCGAAGGGAGGCTCGTCATCACGCGTGTAAGCACGGACAAGGCGCCGGTTCGTTTGGAGCTGGGCCGCAATGTGCGTGAGGGCAAAGGGACGTTTTCCATGCGTGACCGCTACAGCGAGATCACCGTCCTGGGACAGACCGCCGCCACGGAAACCTGGAACGGTGTTTCAGCCGCGCACCAAAAGACCGTGGTACGCGACAGAGCCGTACCGCGTCATCGCCCCTTGGTACTGGTCGCCGAGCAGGAACATGCCGGGGCCAATAAACGGGCCCAGTGGGAAATAAACACCCGTTACGGCAAGGGGAACACAGCCACCTATACCGTTTACGGCTGGATGTGCGGGAACACGCCCTGGTCACCTAATGTCCTTGTCGGTATCGTTGATGACTTTCTCGGCCTTGACGTGACCTGGCTGCTGGGCGCTGTCACTCTATCGCTGGATGCCCAGGGTTACCGTGCGGAACTCACCCTGTCGCCGCCGGAAGCCTATGAAGTGGAACCGATCAGCCCCAAGCGCAAAAAAGGCGATGACACCAGCATGCGCTGGCCGGACGCCGACACGGGAGCCGCCTGATGTCGGTCTATCGTATGCTGGAGCCCCTACGTCGCCGTATGGCCACGCTGATCGGGCGCTGTATCCTCGCCGCCGTACAGTCCGGTCCGGGCTGCCAGACCGTGACCGTGAAAATCATGGCGGATGAAGAGATGGGCGGCGTGGAATACCTGGAGCCGTATGGCTTCACCAGCGTGCCGCACCCCGGAGCGGAAGGCGTCGTGCTGAATGTCAACGGGCAACGTGCCGCCTGCGTGGCTATAGCGCTGGGCAACCGGCAATACCGCCTGCGCGGACTGCAAAGCGGAGAGGTGGCTCTGTTTACCGATGAAGGGGACAAAATCGTGCTTGAGCGCGGACGAAAGATCCATGTGGTGACCGAAACCTTTGTGGTGGAAGCCAAGACCATGCAAGGCAACATGGAGCGTATCAGCCTGACCGCCAGCCAGGGGACAAGTATCCAGACACCGTCCTTTTCCCTGGGGGGCGTGGAAGGTGCCGACTGCACCTCAACGTTTACGGGCAGCCTGAGCACAACCGGGGACATGATCGCCGGAACTGTTTCCGTTCAGGAACATGTGCATACAGGCGTGCAAGCCGGCGGTGACCTGACAGGGACACCGCAAGGAGGCGTGTAGTGGATGCCAGACTCATCTGGGATGACTGGGGTGGAGATCTGGCCATCATATCCGGCGACGTACTTTTGACTGACGGCCTGGAGACAGCCGTCATCCTGAGCCTGTTTCTGGACGCCCGCGCACGGGATGATGACCCCCTGCCGGATGGAGGTACGGATCGTCGCGGCTGGTGGGCTGACGACGCCTCTCCCATGACGGATGGAGATCGGACAGGCTCCCGCCTCTGGCTGCTTTCCCGCGAAAAAACACTGCCTGAAGTGCTGCGACGCGCCCACGATTACGCGTTCGAAGCCCTGATCTGGCTGGTTGATGACGGTATTGCGCGTGCCGTGGACGTGGACGCCACCATGCCGCGCCCTGGCTTGCTGGCCCTGGCTGTCAAAATTTTCCTCCCAGACGGCCAGGACAGGAATTTCACCTACAAAATGGAGCTTGGCCATGCCTTTTGAACGCCCATCCCTGGGGAAACTCATTGCTCGCGCCCAGGCTGACATGAGCGGACGCCTGCCCGGCACTGATCCTTTGCTGCGGCGTAATCTGGTGGCCATCATTGCCCGCATGAGTGCGGGCACAGCGCATGGCCTGTACGGCTATCTTGACTGGCTGGCCTTGCAGCTTATGCCGGATACGGCCGAAACCGAACATCTTGAGCGTTGGGCCTCCATCTGGGGCATCACGCGCAAGCCCGCCGGCCAGGCTGCCGGAACAATATCCTTTACCGGTACGGCGGGGGCTGTCCTTCCCGGCGGGACCATCTTACAGCGTTCCGATGCCGTGCACTATGTGACGACGGATGATGCCATTATCAAAAGCGATGGAACCGGTACAGTCGGGATCCGGGCCACTGATACTGGTACGGAGAGCAACGCCCCCGCAGGGCTGTCACTGACGCTTACGTCTCCCGTCACAGGCATCGACGCACGGTGTACAGTTACCGATGGGCTGGCCGGGGGAACGGCGGAAGAAACGGATGCGAGCCTGCGGGCCAGACTCCTTGACGCCATCCAGCGCGCACCTATGGGTGGCACCAGAGCCGACTACGAAACCTGGGCTCTGGAAGTACCGGGTGTGACGCGTGCTTTCGTTACTCAGGAAATGGGACCAGGTACGGTGACTGTCCGCTTCATGATGGACGATACATACCCGAACGGCATTCCGCAGGAGGCTGACCGGCAGGTGGTCGCGGAGCATATCGAGACACGACGCCCGGTCACGGCGGATGTTTTTGTGGTATTGCCCATTGCGGATGCGCTGAATTTGAGAATCGCCATCACACCGGATACGGCGGCCACGCGAGCGTCCGCCGAGGCCAATGTATGGGCCGCCGTGCGCCGCGATGCCATCCCCGGCGGCACCATCCTGCTTTCCCGCCTGCATGAGGCGCTGTCCCTGGCCAACGGGGAAACGGATCATGCCATCCTGTCGCATACCGCGAACATTACCACGGAAACAGGACATATCGTAGTGCCTGGAACCATCTCCTGGGAGGAAGCGTGAGTACGTCGTATCTATCTCAGCTCCTAGCCCTGCAACCGCCCGGCCGTGCTCTCCCCTCCTCACCGGAAAGTATCTGGGCCAGACTTCTTGCCGTGCCTGCCGACAGTCTGGAACGTGTGGAAAACCGCATCGGCGATCTCGTCAGGGAATCTGACCCGCGTGATGCCATTGAGCTGCTGTCGGACTGGGAGCGTGTCTGCGGCCTCCCAGGAAAATGCGCACGGCCTGACACTCTCAATACGGTTCAAGCACGCCGTGCGGCTGTCGTAAACGTCCTGACGCGCATGGGTGGCCAGACCATGGCCTGGTACATACAGCTCGCCTCCATGCTGGGACTTGAGATCACAATTGAAGAATACCGACCATTCATTGCCGGTCTTTCCCGCTGCGGAGAATGTCTCAATGGTGCCGCGAACGTGCGTTTCGTCTGGCATGTAACGGTAAAGGGCAAACGCCTGACCTGGTTTCGCTGTGGTGCCTCGGCCTGCGGGGACAGACTGCTGACCATCGCTCCCGCCGATGAGTTGGAATGCCTGCTACGTGCCTATGCGCCGGCGCATACCGTCATCGTCATCGGCTACGAATGATTTTCCTAAAGCCCTTTCAAAGACACATGGCAAGACACACGGCATGATCGCGGAAAAACGAGGTAGTCCCCATGAAATATGTGCCTCCCCTTGGCTCCGTCGATCCCGACGCCGCGTATCAAAATGGTAATCCGTCCGCAGGTATCCCCGGCAGTATCGTGCCTGCGGCCGCCATCGAACATCCACAGCGCGAGCTGCTGCACGTCATTCTGAAAGCGGGGCTTACCCCTGATGAAAATACGCTTACCCAACTCTACGAGGCCATAGTCAAAATCGTCGGAGTAGAAGTGCCTCTGGCCAGCGTAATGGAGGCCGGTCTGGTCAAGATAGGGGACGGTCTGCAAATCGGTGAGGATGGCACCTTGTCCGTCAAATCCAGTGACCTGCTTGAAGACTGGCGCAAAAGCTGGATAGGTGTCCCCCGCTACTGGCGCAGCACGGTATTACCTGACGATCACTGCTGGGCAAATGGGGATTTTGTCAGTTTTTCGAACTGGCCTGAGCTGCACGCAGTGTACGAGGCGGGCGGTCTGGAAGGCATGCTTCTGGGCTGGGATGCTACGGAAGAAGAGCAAGCCGCCAACTTGGGTAAATGGCGGCCCGATTCATCTATCCCTACGGGATTATACACACCTGCCCTGGGCGGACAGTTTTTCCGAAATTGGGGGCCGGGGGACGATACCGCCGGGGGCTACAATAAACCGGGGGTCCCCAACATTTCTGGTGCCGTTAATGCCGATGGATCATATGGAAGCGGAAGCTCCGGGGCATTTTATCGCTCTGGCACCTCAGAGGCCCCGAACGGACAAAACCGGCAGGCGGCTATGACGTATATGGATGCATCTCGTTCCAGCAGCATCTACGGAGCATCCCCCACAGTCATGCCCGCCAGCGTGGATCAGCCGGTCTGCCTATACCTGGGCAGACCGGCCTAGATAGATCACAAGCGGCTGCCAGACGTGGGGAGGAACATTTTCTTGGCCGGTAGGAACGACCGATGCTGCGGAGAACCTGACGGAATCATTGCGATTTGAGCCGTTATTGTTGGTAGTCGAGCTTTGAGAGCCTGTGTAGGAGAATGCTCCGCCGACCCCCTTGATCCCGGCGTAGTCGATGCCAAATGTCCCCGTGATATTCCTGATTTCATCACGGCCCCATCCTCCGGCCTCTTTGCCACTTTCCGGCCCCAATTTCGGAAAAACTTTTTGTAGGCCCATAACCTTCGGTCAAAGCTGGACTTTTGGAAGAGCCAGCAGTCTTTCCGAAATTGGGCGCCGGGGAGTGAAGAAAAGGCTGGTATATTTAATCAGCCTGGGCTGCCCAATATTACCGGTGGTTGGACAGGAGATTTTTCTTCTGGGCATTATGGAGCATTCTCGTCATCTCAAATGTCTTCTTTTGGGATAGGAAACGGATCGTATGGAAAAATGAAAACGACAATGGACGCATCACGTTGCTCGCCCATTTACGGGAGAGCTACAACTGTTATGCCGTCCAGCATTAACCAGCCGATCATCCTATACTTAGGAAGACCTGCCTAAGTAGATAACAAGGGGCTGCCAAACATGTTGAGGGACATTCTGGGGGCCAGTCGGGATTGAAAGCGATGCATCAAAACTGAGTGATGTATTGGAACTCAAATAACTACCATCCCAATGATCAAAAACTTGTGATCCACCTGACGGCTTCAGTGCGCCAGTGCCATTGCGCGATCCCGCATGGGTGAAACCGATATTACCTGTAATATTTCGGATTTCATCCCGTCCCCACCCCCCTGCTTGGGAGTCCGCTCCCGGCGCCCAATTTCGGAAAAACTGCTGGTTAACACAAATAAACAATATGTTCCAAAGGATAGAGATATGCCTTCCATTCCGATGATGTACACTTTTGACCCGCATACCCGTGTCCATACTGGGAGCCGTCCTGCCCAGGTGGTGGGCGGCAAGGCGTTGACGCAAAGCTCCTATGCCACCACGATGCCGCCGCCTGCCTCGATCCCGGAAGGCCACATAGCCCGCTGGACAGGGACAGCCTGGGAAACGGTAGAAGACCACCGCCAGCATATGGATAGCAAAGGTACCAAAACCGGCGGCACACCATACTGGCTGCCCGCCAAAGGTGATGACTGGCAGAGCCCACCCCGCTACACCGAAGCCCTCGGCCCCCTGCCGTCCGGCGCGGTCACGGTGCGCCCGAAAAAGCCCTTGGCCGTTATAAAGGAAGAAAAGAAGCTCGACATCCGATCTGCCTGCGATGTGGCCATCGTCGCCAGCCTCACCATGCCTACCGCCAGCCCTTCCGCCACCGAGGTGTCCGTAGCTGCGGCCTCTCTTGCGGCTGTCGATCCTGACGGGCCGGATACCCTGCTGGTTTTGCATACTACCCGCCGTGACGAGCTGCTTGCCGCTGTGGATGCGGCGGACAGCGTGGAGGCCGTGCGGGCCGTGGACGTGAGCTATGACGTATAGGATCGCTGGCCAGCGCATCACCGCTCCGGACGCGGGCGGGCATGGCCTTGATATGAGCAACGGGCAGGACTGGCTCGTGGAAGATTGCATCATCGACCTGTCCGCGTACCCGCTGGGGCAGATGGACGAGGCTGTAGGCATCACCTGGGGGAGTAGTGCTACTTTTCGTCGCTGCATCATTCGTGGCGCAGGCAAACTGGTATTGTGCGGCGCCGGTGACGTGGAGGCCGTGCCCAAAGAAAGCGGCAAGACCGTCAGATTTGAGCATTGCGTCTTGGAGAACTTTGGCCGGCGCGCCCCGGAAGTCCAGTCCGGCATGCGGGTTGTTCTTCAGGAGTGCCTGATCCGTAACTGGGGTCTACAGGAACGCTTCGATATACGCAGCTTTGCGGCATGGGCACATCACGGGGGCAGTATCTTGGCCGTGAACTGCGTTTTTGACCAGCCCCGTTTCTGGTGTGGCTTGAGGATCATGGTGCAGGACTGGCTGGCTCATATCTGCCAAGCGTGGATTGATGAAGGCCTGCGCGGTCTGCTACGCCCCGCCAACTGGCTGCCCGGCGTCTGCCGGGGGCTGGTGGCCACAGCGGGCGGGCAGGTCCGGGCCGAACACTGCCACTCCACACGCTGGTGGATACGGCTGGAAAATCATCATGCACCGATGTCCGCATCACAGGCCCGCATGCTTACACAACGGCTTGAGGATTTGACAAGTATATAACAGTTCCCGCCCGATAGGCACATGATAAAGGAGGTCATATGATCGTGTGTCTATCGTACAAGCGTAAACCGTGGATCGTCCGCTACAGGGAGCCGTGGAGCGGCAAACCACGGCAAAAGGCCTTTGCGACAGAGCAGGAGGCCCAGGACTTCGAGATGGCCCAGCTCGCCGTTTTTGCCCGCGAGAAAGAAATCATCCGCACCGTGCGACGCCGTAAACGCCAAAAACAACCGGCCCCCCTTTCTGTGGCTGACGTGCTGGGGCGCTATCTGGACAGCCTGGGCAATCCCGGTACGCGTATGACGTGCGTGTACCATGTGCGACCGTTAATCGCCATTTACGGCCAGCGCCGTGCCCATTGCCTTGGTGTTGAGGAGATGGCCGCCTTCCTACAAGTCCAGCTACAACGCGGCGTCAGCCAAAGTACCGCCTGTCGTCGTATGAGCATAGTCAGGACAGCCTACAATTGGGCTACACGGTGGGGCCTGCTGGCAGTGAACCCCCTGGCCGGGCTTTGCATACCTTCCACAGTGCCGCAGACACCGGATCCGCCAACGGCCAGAGAACTCAAGTTGATCTACGCTGCGGCCGCGCCACATGTACGGCGGGTGATCGCGCTGGGCATGGCTACAGGCGCACGCATAGGGCCATCCGAACTTTTTCGGCTCCGCTGGACGGATGTTGATACAAAGGAGGCCATCCTGCGTATGCCCCAGGCGGCCAAAGGCGCGCGCTCAGAGGCACGAGAGGTCCCTCTGCGCCGGGACATACTATCCCTGCTGCGCCGCTGGGAGAAGCAAGACGGCATAGCAGGATGTCCGTGGGTCATCCATTATAGGGGAAAGCCCCTGCGCAGTATCAGCCGGGCATGGCATAACGCCCTGCGCAGAGCTGGGATAGCGCGCAGGATGCGGCCCTATGACCTGCGACACGGATTCGCCAGCCGGGCGCTGGACAATGCTGCCGACCTGAAATGCGTGGCAGAGATCATGGGCCATGCCAATGAAAAAATGATCGTAAGATTTTATCGCCACACCAGCGCAAAACAGCGCCGCAAGGCGGTAGAGGCAGCCCCTACTCTGGGGCTGGAATAGTGATACAGTGGCGGGGGCGCGGCAACGCCCCCACCGGCCTGGTGTGACGGCACCAGACCACGGCCCCACACGGAGAAGGCAGCTCCGTGCGGAGTATCCGCCTGTTTACGGCTCACAGAGACCGCGAGCGGTAAACATGTATCAGGACGGGTTCAGGGGCGCAAGTCAAAGGCTATGAAACCATGATGGGAGAACGAAAAAACAGGGAAATCCGCTGCGGACAATGCAACAGAATGCTGGCCAAGGGAATGGCTCTTGATTTGAGCATCAAATGCCCACGATGCGGCACCATCAACCATGTGAGAGACACGATCCCCAGCTCCGAGCCGCATGACGGCCAGATTGGAGCAACCAGTGCTCATCCCGAAAAAAAGAACTGACAGGGAAACCATCATTATCGTTGGCCCCTACCGTATCCCCGTGACGTGTGACAGCTTCAAAAAATGGGAGGCTGCCCTGATGCGCGAAGCGGGCTTCACCGATAAGGAAATTAAGGCGGAAATCCTGAGGAGGCTCGGCTATGCCAACGATTGAGCTTGTACCCGTTTCCGCCCTGCACCCTGCTCCTTACAATCCCCGCGAGGCCGATACGGAACGTCTGGAGCTTGTCGCACTATCCCTGCGCAAACTGGGCTTTTTGTTACCGCTGGTGGCCACAAAAGACGGAGAAATCCTCTCTGGCCACCAGCGTCACCGTATGGCAGCAGCAATGGGGGCCAGCCGCGTTCCTGTGTTGCATGCGGATATACAGGGGGCCAAACGACGCGGCCTCAATATCCTGTTCAACCGGGCTACCAATGACATCTCTGTGCAGGATACCGAACAAGATATGATTACCGCCCTGCATGATGCGGATGTGGAAGCCCAGGCTGCCGAACTGCCAGATATTCCTACGGACAGCCCGGGCTTCTATCCGTGCATGACGGCTGAATTACGGGAGGTCAGGCCTCTGGCACAGCGGAATGTTCACCGTTTCGTACGCCACGCAGCTAATGTGGGGCGGATGCTGGCACGACTTGGCGTTCACCTTCCTATCGTCATCACGCCGGACGGTGATGTGGTCAATGGTATCGGCAGGCTGGAAGCAGCTGCCCGCAAAGGCAGACATGAAATAGCCGTAGTCACTCTTGATGAAAGGAAGGCAGCATTGGCACGAACCATGCTGAACCTCTTGAGCATGGACTTCCGTTTTACAGGGGAAAGTGCTGATTGCCTGCGCTATGGTGCATTTCGTCGATCTCTTTTGCACCGAACCTGCTTGGGGACAGCCTTCATCGTTCCGGTATGTCGGCCCAAGCGTCTCTCAGATGTGCGGCTGGATGAAGCATTCACGGCACAATGGAAATCCGTCTGCGGCACCTGTGTGCTGGACTTTGGCTCCGGACACGGAGACGAAGCCCGTATGCTTCGTGGCGCTGGTATCACGGTGACCGAGTTCGAACCGTACCCTGCCCCCAATAATACCGTAAGCCGAGAGCAAGGCCGAGCGTCGGCTATAGAGTTCCTGGCCGCAGTACGCTCCGGCATATCGTTTAGTACCATTTTCGTTTCCAGTGTACTGAACAGCGTACCATTCCCGGAGGATAGGAATCACATTCTACGGATTGTGGCAGCCCTGTGCGGTCCGGATACTCTGGTATCGGCAGCGGCCCGAGGTATCAAAAGCAGCGCGTGGGCAGGCATACAGAGTGAGGCAGCGAGCTATCGCGGCTCCAGGGCATGTTACTTTCCCATGAAGATGGAGCAGGGAACGACGCTGGGAGATCTTGCCGTCAGCCCCAAACTGCAAAAATTCTTTGAAGAAGATGAATGGAAAGCCCTCTGGGAACGCCACTTCGGTATGGTTCAAACCGGTCTGGTCGGCGGGATGGTGACGGCACGTTGCCGCAAACCGCTTTTCCTGCATCCGCGAGATCTAGCTGAAAGTCTGCGCTTTGAATTCAACCTGCCTTACCCGGATGGGAAACGCATGGGGCTTGTCAGACTGGCCTTGGATGCATTTTCCAAGCGCCTTGGATTGTCTCTGGAGGATGCATGATTCACCATTCCGACTGGACTTTTCACGGATTCGCCAAAGTGTTCGACGGACATGTCAGAGAACAGCTCCCCTGGTATGATCTGGCCAGTGCGGCTATGGGGCTTATTGCCAGGCAGTACATTCCGAAGGGTGGCAAGGTCTATGATCTGGGAGCTTCCACGGGCAATGTGGGGCGTGTGCTTGCACCTACGCTTGAGGCGCGCTGTGCGCGACTGACAGCGCTGGATGAATGCCCTGATATGGTAGAGGCGTACAACGCACCAGGCCGGGCGCTGCGGGCCGACATAACCCGGTTTGACTACAAACCCTTCGATGTGGCGGTGGCATTTCTGGCACTGATGTTCCTGGCTGTCCCCGCCCGAAGGAAGTTGCTGACTCGTCTGCGGCAACAGCTACGGCCCGGCGGGGCAATCATCATCTTTGACAAGCTGGTGCCGCCCGGCGGCTATCCGGCTACGGTACTGGCAAGACTGACCTGGGCGTCCAAGCTGGATCAGGGGGCGGAACCCGGGGCGGTGGTGAAAAAAGAGCTTGCCCTCTCCGGCATACAGCGCCCTCTTTACCCTGGAGAGCTAGGGGAGGACGCCGTGGAAGTCTTCCGCTTTGGAGACTTCGCCGGGTGGCTCATCGAAGGATAACAGCCTATGAAAAAACGTGCCCGGCAATGCTGCTGAGGCACGTTTTCTATATTCGATATGCGGGCAGGGTCTCCCATTTTCTCATACCAAAACTACATGACGCTGTACACAAAATTATCTGACGCGTTACAAAGGTAATCCGCAGACAAGCAGCATGATTACGCACGAAGATTTTTCATCACTTGGTGCTATTTTTTCGCGTGCGTGTTGGGAATGGTGTTGGGACAAAAGAAAAAGGGGTTACGGATAAATCCGTAACCCCTTGATTTCCTTGGTGGGCAGTACAGGACTTGAACCTGTGGCCCCCGCCTTGTAAGGGCGGTGCTCAACCAGCTGAGCTAACTGCCCGGGCTGTCTTTTCCAGAGCGGAAAAGGCATGCCGTCTTCTAATATAACGTCGTATGCGTGTCAACCGCACTCGCGGATCAGCTGAACTGCAAGGGCTTTGCCATCAGCGCTGCCATGTCGCCGGCCAGCTTTTCCTTGAGGGCCGCCGCACGCACGGTATCCTTCATGATCATGTCCACCTGGCGGCTATGGATGAGCAGGTAGCCGATCAGGCGCGTCCGGCGCAGGGTCTCTTCGGCGCTGTACGCCTCCGCCACGGCAAACATCGAGTCGTTCTTGATGTCCACGCGGAAACCGTGGGTCTCCAGCAAATCGGCCAGCATCCTGGCGCGCAGGATGCGGCGGCTGACATCCGCTGCCCCGCCCTTGAACTGGAAGCTGACGAAGTTCTCGTGTTCATTCTCGCCCGCAAGGCATTCCACCGTGCAGAAATGATAGCCGTACCGGGCCTGCAGGATCATATAGCGCGAGGCGATGATGAAGAAGTTCTTGTCAGCCATGGCCGTGGGCGCCGTACTTTCCAGCTCGCGGTTCATGGTGCTCTCGAACACGACGCTCATAAAGCCCGAGGCGCTGGTCGCCGGCGGCCCGGCCCAGGGCACGGCCACCATGCCGTTCCACAAGGCGAGCATGGGCTTGCAGGCAATATCCCCCAGCTCCACCAGCGGCCCGCTGATGCTGCGCTTGAAGCCGTCATCCATGTCGATGACCCAGTACTGCAGCTTGACACCCACCTTGAGCTGTTTGCCCATGTTACGGCTGAGGGCCGCCTCGCTGTCGAACATGAGGCCCACGGCCTTTTCATGGCAGAAACGCGTGATGTCGTGCAGACTGGTGCAGTTGGCCGGTGAAAAATCCGGCGAATCAGGATCCAGCAGGTGCAGGGGCGTCATCAGGGCCGCCAGTTCCTTGAGGCGCTGATAGACAGGGCTCCCGGCCATGAGGTTGGGAGGCGTCGTCCCCGCCGGGATCAGTTCGGGATGGCTGCCGGCCAGCACCGTGCCCCGGTCGGCCAGCAGCGTGACCTCACCGGCGTTTTCCAGCAAACGGCCGGCATTCTTCAGGCTGAACAAGGCCGGGAGCTTGTATTCCCGCGCCACAGAGGCCAGATGGCCGGCCATGCCGCCCGTTTCGCTGATCAGGCCCGCAGCCCGGGAAAGCAGCGTGGCCCAGCGGGGCTGGGCCCGCTCGATGACCAGGATGCCGCCCCGCGGGAAAGAAAGCATGTCCGCATCCTTGCGGGCCACGAAAACGGGCCCCACGGCGACCCCGGAACTGACGGCCATCCCGCCCTGGGCCAGGACGGGCAGATCTCCCGGAAGATCGTCCCCTGCCACTGCCGCCGGGGGCTCCGCCGCCTGGTCGGACACGCTTTCGAACAGCGGACGGCTTTGCAGGACCACGATGCGCGTGTTGCCTTCATAGGGCTCCAGCGCCCATTCCACGTCCTGCGGCTCGTTGTAGAATTCTTCCAGCGCCAGGGCCACCTGCGCCAGCTCGCGGGCCTGGGCATCCGTCAGACTGGGACGGACAGCTGCCTCGCCTTCCAGATCGGAACGGACGACGCCCTGTAGCGCCTCAGGAGCACAATCCAGGCGAAAGGCCTTGTGCGCGATGTGCTTTTCGAGCAATTCCGGCGGATTCTGACGGCTGAAGGCGAACACGTCGGGTGTGACGGCCCCGTCCACCACGGCCTGGGGCAGCCCGGGGACGGCATTGAGCGTCACCTGGCCCCGTCCCTGCCGGCTGGCCACGGGATCACGGCTGTAGGCCACGCCGCCGGCCAGTGCCTGCACCATGCTGAGCACGCCCACACTCATGGGGGCCGCCTCATCCGGGATGCCGCGCTGGAAACGGTAGCTCATGGCCGTGACGGCATATTTGCTGGCCACGATCTCCTTCCAGACCTCGCAGGCTTCTTCAGGCAGGACATTGAGTTCAGACCGGTACTGCCCGGCGAAGGTCACGCCCAGGGCATCCTCGCCCACGGCGCTGCTGCGCAGGGCAAGGCGCAGTTCGCTGCCGCAGCGTTCCACCATGCCCGCCACGGCCGCTTCAATGGCCTGTTCCAGCTGCGGCGGCAAGGGCGCGTTAAGGATGCACTGCTGCAATGCGGCCGACAGACTGAACAGGTCATCCATGCTCTCCATGTCCGCGCTCTGGATACGGCGGGATATCTCGTCGCGCAAGCCGTTGTATTCCATGAAGGCATGATAGGCATTGACCGTCACGGCAAAGCCGTCCGGCACGGCCAGCCCCACATTGGCGGACACTTCGCCAAGATTGGCCATCTTGCCGCCGACCTGCGGCATGTCCCCCAGGCGGATGTCCGGCAGGGGCAGCAGCAGGGGGCCGTCCGTGACCAGGCTCTTCCGTTCCAGCACGCCGGTGATGCGGCCGCTGATGTCATTGAAGGCGGCCTGCAGATCTTCGTACTGGTTGTCGGAAAGCGCATTCAGCTCGCGCACCATCTGGTATACGGCCGTCGCCGCCCGCGTACCGGCACCGCGAACATAACTCATGCCGAAGGGATGCGAACCGGCCAGGGCTTCTTCCACTTCGCTCATGATCTCGAGCGCGTTCTTGTTGGAGGACAGCAGGCGACGGAAACGGGCGCAACGCTCGCGGAGCTGCTTTTTCAGCTCTTCCTCGTGTGCCAGATCCTCGGGGCTCAGCTCTTTCTGCCCGCCCAGCAAGTGTCGCAGTCGTGTGAATATGGACATATCACGCAGCGGCGCGAACCGCCTCCTCCATCTTGATGATCAGCTCGTTGATGGCCACGGGCTTCAGCATGTAGTCGTAAGCGCCCAGATCCATACCCTGCACGGCCACGCCGAGGGAGGCATGGCCCGTCAGCAGCAGGACCGGCAGCTGGGGGGCGAGCTTTTTCATATGCCGCAGCGTTTCCAGTCCGTCCATACCGGGCATGCGCACATCCATGACCACCACCTGAAACATGGTCTCGGGCTGCTTCATGGCCTCCGTGACGATATCCAGTGCGCTCTGCCCGTCAGGAGCCGTCACGATGGTCATGCCGCGACGGGAAAGACGTTTTTCCATCAGCTGCAGGAATTCCACTTCATCATCAACAAAGAGTGCGTGCATGGCATTCTCCTAAGCGTCTTCACTGGTTTCAAGGGGTTGGCTCGGCGGTTCCGCGGGCAGGCTGATGCAGAACGTCGTCCCCTGCCCCACAACGCTGCTGACCTCGATACGGCCACCAAGTTTTTCCAGAATCGTAAAGCAGATGGCCAGGCCAAGCCCTGTACCCTCGCCCACTGCCTTTGTGGTGAAGAAAGGATCGAAGATGCGCTGCATGGTCTCTTCGTCCATGCCCGGCCCCGTATCCTTGAAGTAGATGCGTGCGCCATTTTCCCAGGGTTCGGTACGCACGGTGATGGAGCCATTCTTGCCGATGGCATCGATGGCATTGTCGATGATGTTGATGAACACCTGCTCCAGCTGGGCCGAATCGGAAAGGATGACAGGTACATCGGCAGAAAAATCCTTCGTGATGGTGATGTTGCGGCCGCGGGCCTCGGTCTTGAGGAATTCCGTCGCCTGATCCACCAGCACGTTGACCATGATCTCCGAACGGCCGGGGTTCATGCGCCGGCCAAAGCCCAGCATGCGCTGCGTGATCCCCTTGGCCCGCTGCACATGCTTTTCGATCTTGTCCGTGCTCTCCATGATCTCGTCATAATTGACCATGTTCCCGGGGTTCTCATCCTGCAGCAGGTCCCGGATCCAGCCGGCGTTTTCCTGGATCAGCATGAGGGGGTTGTTGACCTCATGGGCCACGCCCGCGGCCATTTTGCCGAGGGCCGCCATTTTGCTGGACTGCAGCATGCGGGCGTCGATATGGGCCTGCTTGCGGTCGGCAGCGGCCAGACAGGAAACGATGTACCGCGTTCCCAGAAAGGCCCCCACCGTGACCAGTACGGCGCCCAGGCCCACGAAAAGCAGGATGTAGATGCGCAGACGGTGCAACGGGGCGAGGCTTTCACGCACATCGTCCACCACCACCAGCAGCCACGGCATGGAATCCAGGTGCATCATGGCCGCCAGGGGCTCCTTGCTGCCGCTGTCCCCCGGCTGGGACGGCAGGGGCACCAGGGCGATACCCTGACGCAGCACATTGGGCAGCGTGACATTGAACTGCTCCATGATGCGGCCGTAGTCACGGGAATCCGTCTGCAGCACGCCCTGTTCATTTATCAGAAACGCATCGCTGCGCTCTCCGGAATAGACGCGCTGCAGCAGGCTGTTGATGGCCTCCATGTCGATGGTGGCGCGCATGATGAAGCTCTCGCCCCCTTCATGACGCAGGACGGCGATGATGAAGTGCGGCACATTGCGGAAGCCCATGAACACGTCGCTGACGAATACGCCCTTGCGCAATACCTCCGTGAACCAGGGGGCACTGACGTAATTGGCATCGCGCAGGTCGAACGGCCCCACATAGGAGATGTGACGGCCGTCCATGCCGATGATGCCAAGATCCACAAAGGAGCGTCCGCTCTGCTGCATGACCGTGAAGATGCGGCTCAGACGGTCGGGATCCCGCAATTCGGCAAGGCCATGCGTGAAGGCCAGTGTTTTTATCTGGGAAACACGCTCATGCAGAAAGGTATCCAGGGCCCGGTGCTTACTGCTGCACACGGCTTCGATACCGGCAGAGATCTTTTCATCATAGATGGAATTGATGCGGTCTATGCTGAAGATCCCCAATGCCACCAGCGGCAAAAGGGCAAGCCCCAGATGCGTGACGAACAGACGGCGGAAGATGCGTCTGTATTCCCGTGTGGAAGGCATCTACTCCTCCTTGGCTGAAATCTGGGAAAGGTCTCCGCCAGTCAGCAGGATACGGCAATGATTCAGCATGGTCTTGCGGGTCGCTGCCACCTTGGCGCTGTCCTGCATGATCATGTCCAGCTGGCGGGTGTGGATGGTCAGATATCCCGCCACAGCCAGCAGACACTGGCCTTCTTCCATATCCATGCCCTCAAGGCGGGCGGTCACGGCATCGTTGCGGACCACCGGCGTCAGACCGAATTCCCACAGCAGATCGGCCACAAAGCGCACCCGCAGGATACGGCGCTCGATGTTGGCGGCCCCGCCGCGCAGCTGGAAGGCCACATAATTTTCCGGCGTACGGTCCCCCAGCCGGGATTCCACGGACACGAAATGGAAGCCGAAGCGCGAATGCAGGCTGCAATAATCGCGCGACACCATGAAATAGTTCTTTTCCGTGAAATAGGCCGTCTGTGCCGCCGGATCCAGATTGGGATTGGCCGTAGCCTCGAACAGCACGGAAAGGAAGCCCTTGCCGTCCACCGGCGGGGGCCCCTGCCAGGGATAGGCGTTCATGCCGCGCCAGATAGCCTGCATGGGGATGGAGGTGATGTCCTCCACATCAATGACCGGCCCTGGCTGGACCTTGCCGAAACCGTCATTGAGGTTCACGACCCAGAACTGCTTGAGGACCTTGTCCCGCAGCTGTTTGATGCGCTGGGCCGCATACTGCTTGTCGGACCCCAGGGTGAACATGGCGCTGACGGCCTTTTCGTGACAGTAACGGGCGATATCGTGATACGTCTGGCAGTTGGCTGCCTTGAAGTCCACGCTGTCCACGTCGATGGTCAGCGGCAGGATATGCTCCGCCGCATGCTGCAGCACCCGGTAGACGGGGCTGCCGGGCAGGTAGTCACGGGGCGGACGGGCCTGGGCCAGGAGCTCGTCCAGCTGGCCGGTGAAAACACAGCCCATCTCCGTGCAGACCGTCACTTTTTCTCCCGGTGTCAGCTTTTCCGTGGCACCGGCCAGGCCGAACATGGCCGGGATGCCGAATTCGCGTGCCAGGGAAAAGAGGCGGGACCCCAGCAGGCCGTCCTCGGCGATGATGGCTCCGGCCCTGTCCACCAGCGAAGCCCACAGGTACAGGTCGCGCTGCACCACAAGGATGCCGCCGTCAGGGAAATCGAGCACATCGGACCACGAACGGGCGATGACCACCGGGCCGCAGGCCGCGGCTGGTGGTGACGCCGCCGGTCAGCAGGGGCGCAGGCAGGCTGTCGTCCGCGCGGGACTCGGCCTCTTCCTCGCGTTCTTCCCGGGTCCGGGCCTTGATGACCATGGGGCGGGCCATGACCACCTGTGTCCGTCCTGAGGGGGTACGCAGCCAGACCATGGACTGGGGGCGGCCGGAAAGGCCTTCCAGCTCCATGGCCAGGGCGGTCACGTCCGCAGCGGCCTGGTCGGAAAAGGAGCTGCCGTCCTCGGCATCATGCATACATCGGGCACTGACCCTGTAGGGCGGCGTCCGGGAAACGTGCATCACGTTGACGGGCACCAGGGAATATTCCATGTCCTGCGGCAGGCCGCTGCAAAAATAGATATGGACGTTGCCGCCCTTCAGGTCGATGGGATTGGCCGTATGCGCCATGCCCCCGAAGCTGCCCTCCTCCACGGCAAGACAGGTGATGCAGATGCGGGCATTGGTTTCCATCAGACCGCGGGCACGCCGGTAGACCAGGGCCTGGGCCTGCTGCTTGCGGGCCAGCGTCGTGTGCAGGCACGCCAGGATGTCCATGTCGGAGGCGTGCAGGGATACGGTGGGCCCCCAGACCAGCAGTCCGGGATCCGTGCCCTGCGTGTCTTCCCCGTCATCCATGCAGGGCCACAAACGTCCCTTGAACAGCAGGCGCATCTCTCCCGGACACCGTTTGCGCAGCGCCGCCAGTGCGGCACAAAATTCTTCCACCAGCCGCTCCGGCAAGGGCGTGCTTTCCGTCAGCTCGCGCAGGCTTTCCGAAAGCTCCTGCAATGTCTCGGGAAGACAGCCCCCCGCAGCCTGTATGCGCCGGTTTATCTCTTCCAGCATGCCCGTACCGGCAAACAGGCTCATGCAGCCCGCGGCCGTCACGACGAAACCGTCCGGGACCACATCGGGGTTCTGCTGGCGCAGCTCGCCCAGGCGGGCAGTGGACTTGTCGGCCAGATGGGCCTCCGCTGCCCGGCCCGCTTCTGCCAGCGGGATGACATACGGCCCCTCCAGCAACGGCACATGCGGGTAGACCTCACTGGCCACCGCGGTCTGCAGATGGTCGAAACGCTCATACAGCGCCTTGCACGGGGAAGGGTTGAGCCGTTCAAGGTGCTGGATGCACTGGTACACCTGCGTGGCCACGCTGGTGCACAGGGCCCGAACTCGGTGCAGGCCGAAAGGGTGGTCGCAGCACAGGGTATATTCCAGTGAGGTCATATTCTCCTGGAACTTGTTCCAGGCCGTCAGGAACAGCTTGAAGCGATGGTGGCGGACAGCAAAGGTATGCTCAGGACTGCCGTCGCTCGCGGAAGTGCCCTGTTTGTCACTGGCAAAACGTTTGAAAAACTTGCTTAAAAACATTCTTCTCCTCGTCCGGGAAAACAAGGGATGACAGAGGTCCGCCGGTTTGCAGAAAACAGGGAAAGCGATCTGCAGAATATTGTGCATAATATCCCAAGCAAGCCGCAGATTCAAGCCCGGTCAGGGATTTCGGCAAATTTCCCGCCCGGCTTGCGCCATGCTGCCCGCCGGGTGGGCCGCCGCCCGCTGCAGATCCTGCGGAGTGTTGAGATTGAAAAAAACACGGGCATCTTCCGCACCGTACGGCTCGAAGCGCTGCCGCTCCGGGGGCACGGCCTCCCGCATCTTGAGGCGTCCCTGAGCTGCGGCGGCTTCCAGGAACGGCACGGCCTCCACCCGGTAGATGGCGGCCAGGGACTCCGTCCAGCCGTTGGGCGCCATGAAGGCCGTCATCAGGGCCTCTGGGGGAGAGGCGGCCGCTGCCGTCACCAGCCGCCGCAGCATCGCCGTATGCATGAACGGCATGTCGCACGAAAGCACCAGCACCGCCGGAATCCCCTCCGCACGGGCACGGACCAGCGCCGCATGGACACCGCAGATGGGGCCGGAAACCGGCAATATGTCCTGCACGCAACACTGGCCGGCAAACGTCTGCCCTGTCCGGCACGATACCCAGACCGGCGCGCACAGCGGCCGCAGTACGGCCAGGCTCCGTTCCAGCAGGGTCGGGGCCCTCTCCCCGCCCAGACGCAACAGGCTCTTGTCCCGGCCCATGCGCCGGGAACGCCCCCCCGCCAAAACGACACCGGCGATCCGTACCACGTTCCCTCCTGCCACTGGCGGCCACAAAAGGCCTTGCCAAGATGTCTTCCTGCCAGCATAATGCCCGCCGGAGAGGCTGGCAAGTCTGTGGTTGACAGACAGCCAAGTTCTTTACTAGGCTTTTTGAAAATCATTTTCGGATTTATCCTATGCACGCACTCGCACCCCGGCACAGCTCTCGAACGGCTGCAAGCCTCCTGATCCTGGCCCTCCTCTCGCTGCTGGCCCTGCCCGCGCAGGCGGCCTCCCGGCCCGTCCACGTTCTGGCCACGACATATCCTGTCTGGCAACTGGCCCGTCCCCTGGTGGCCGGACTGGAAAATGTCCGGCTCGACCTGCTCATCCCCGCCGCCACCGGCTGCCCGCATGACTATGCGCCGACCCCGGCCGATCTGACCAAGGTCGCCACTGCGGACGTGATCCTGATGAACGGTCTGGGGCTGGAAGCGGCCTTTGCGCCGGCGCTGGCCCAGGCGGATGCCCGCAAGGCCGACTGCAGTCAGGGAATCGCCCTGCTTGCCGGCCGCTCCGGCCATGAGGAGGAAGGGCACGACCATCCGCATGATGCCAACCCGCATATCTTCACTTCTCCTGCCGCCGCCGCCCAGATGGCCGGAAGCATGGCCGAAGTCCTGATTCGCGCCTGCCCGGAACAGACGGCGACCATTCGGACCAATGCGGCTGCCCTGCAAAAGAACCTGCTGGATCTGGAAAAACGGCTTGCTGCCCTGGGTGCCGCCCACCCCGGCGCCTGCGTACTGCTGCAGCACGATTCCCTGGCCTACATGATGCGTTCCGCCGGCCTGCACGTCATGGATGTCCTGCAGGAAAACGAAGAACAGGCCCCCTCCGCCGCCAGGCTGCTGGAGTGCATTGACCATATCAGGAAAGAGCGGCCCGTCCTGCTCATAGGCGAGCCCCAGTTCTCGCCCCGCCCCCTGGAAACGCTGGCCGCCGAGACGGGCATCCCCGTCATCCGGCTGGATTCCGTGGCATCGGGACCGGAGAATGCTCCTGCGGACTACTTTGAACAGCAAATGCGCAACAACTGCCAGATCCTTGAAGATGCCCTCTCCCGCTGATCAGGCTGCCGCCATCACCATCGCCCATGTGGACGTCCGCCGCGGGGATCTCCATATCCTGCAGGACATTTCCGCTGCCATCCCCCAGGGAAGCAGCACGGTTCTGGTCGGCCCCAATGGTGCCGGGAAAAGCACCCTGCTGCACTGCATCATCGACGAGATCGCCTATACCGGCGAGATCCGCATGCAGGGACGCAACGGCCGGCCGCGCCTGGCCTATGTGCCGCAAAACCTGCAGATGGACAGCGCCCTGCCCCTGACCGTGGCCGAATTCCTCTCTCTGGGGCATCAGCGCCGTCCCCTCTGGCTCGGCATCAAGGGCAGCGCCTCCCGGCGTGCCCGTACGGCGCTGGCGCCCGTCCATGCGGAACACCTTATCCGGCGCCGCATGAGCGATCTTTCCGGCGGGGAGCTGCGCCGCGTCCTGCTGGCGGCTGCGCTGGCCCGCGAACCCGAGATCCTGCTGCTGGACGAGCCTGCTGCGGGGGTCGATTTCCAGGGAGAGCGCCTTTTCTGGGAAGTCCTTGACGCTGCCCGGCGGCAGCAGGGCTTCACCCAGCTCATGGTGACCCATAACCTGCCCCTGGCGGCCCATTACGCCGATCACGTCATCGGGCTGAACAAAAAAATCATCGCCCAGGGACCGCCCCAGCAGACATTGCTGGCCCCTACCCTGATGAAGCTGTTCGGCGTGCCCATCCATCTTTATCCCAACCAGTGCGAACACCCTGAAGCCGCCTGCGACAAGTGCGGCGCCCTGTGCCACGCCCTACGCATGGCCCCTTCGGGCAGGAAAGACAGGGGGCAGCGCCATGCCTGATATCTCCTCCATCTGTCATGTGTTTTCCCTGCTGCCGCTGGACTGCCTCAAGCTGGGGTTCATGCAGCAGGCCCTGATGGCCGTCCTGCTGCTCATGCCCATGACGGCGGCCCTGGGCGTGGAGGTCATCTCCTTCCGTATGGCCTTCTTTTCCGATGCCATCGGGCACTCGGCCTTTGCCGGTGTGGCCCTGGGCCTGCTCCTGTCCGTGAATCCGCACTGGTCCATGCCTGCGTTCGGCGTGCTGGTGGGACTGGCCGTCATGGCCGTGCGCCGGGGCAGCGCCCTTTCCTCGGATACGGTCATCGGCATCGTCTTTTCCGCTGTGGTGGCTTTCGGTCTGGCGGTTGTCAGCCGCCAACCGGGCATGGCCCGCACCATGCAGCAATTTCTTTACGGGGATGTGCTGACCGTGAGCCAGGGCGAGATCCTGTGCCTGGCCATTCTTTTCATCGCCCTGCTGGTCTTTCAGATCATCGGTTACAACCGCCTGCTCTATATCGCCCTCAATCCTGTCATGGCGCGTGTCCACGGCATCAATGTCTGCCTGTGGCAATATGCCTTTTCCGGCCTGCTGGCCCTGGTCGTCATGTTCTGTGTCTGGACCGTTGGGGTGCTGCTGGTCACGGCCATGCTCATCGTACCGGCGGCGGCAGGCCGCAACTTTGCCCGGACGGCGGGCGGCATGTTCTGGTGGGCCCAGGTGGTGGCCATCACGTCCGGGATAGCCGGACTGCTGCTCTCGGCACAGGAATGGCTGTCCACGGCCAGCGGCGCCACCATGATCCTCGTGGCCTGCGTCTGGTTCGCCCTCAGCAGTATCTGGGCCCGGCTGCGTCGTCCCCACCGGCTCTCGTGACACAGGAGCCCTGTCCATGAGCATGCACGTTCTCGTTTTTACCGGCACGCGTTCACAATTGCTGCAACATGTCCCTGTGGAACGTACGGTACGAACGTTCCGGGCCTGGGAACCCCGTCTTGTCCTCTCCGCTGAAAAGGGGGATCACGCCCTCTGGCCCCCCCTGCTGGAGGACTACGCCATCAGCCCCTGCCACCGGCTGGGCCCCGCCCCGGCATCCCTTTCCGATGCGAGCCTGCTGGCCCACATCATGGGCAGGGCCAGTCTGCTGATACAGCGAGAAGCCCCTGCCGCGGTGCTGGTCTACGGCCATTCCGTCACGACGCTGGCGGCGGCTCTGGCCGCGGCGGAACACGGCATCCCGGTCATCCACGTGGGAGCCGGGCAGCTGCCGAGAGACATGAACTGCCCGGAAGGGCGGCATGCCGGCCTCACGGACCGCCTGTCCAGCCTGCTCTGCTGCCTTGACCCTGCCGATGAGCAGCGCCTGCATGCCGAACTGATGGAGCGGGGGAGCTGCGTCACGGGGGACACCCTCTATGACCTGTTCGAAATGGACCGTCCCCGCCTGCGGCCCTTCGAGGAGGCGGAGCGCCACGGCATGGCTGCTGGCACGTTCATCCTCTGCTATCTCCGGCATCCGGCGACCCTCCGCAGCCCTGAGCGCAGGCGCCTCCTGCTGGAAGGCCTGCAGGCACTGCACGCCCGGCAGGGCCTCTCCATCCTGCTGGTACAGCATCCGTCCGCCCTTTCCTGTTTCCAGGATCCTGGCCGGCAACTCCCGTCTGGTATCCGCATCCTGCCCCCCTTGACGCATGTTGCCTTCCTTTCGCTCCTGTGTGCCTGCGTTTTTGCCGTGAGCGATTCTCCCTCGCTGCTGCGGGAGGCCCTGTATGCCGGCAAGCGTGCCCTGCTTCTGCCCCCGCTGCGTCCTGATCAGGTCGCTGTCCATGACGGCTGGCACAAGGCCTGCCCCTCTGCTGCGGATCTGGCCGCCGCCGGCGATGCGCTGCTCCGGCCCTGTCCGCATCCGGGCCTGCCCGGGACCAGCGGCCAGGCATCCCGTCGGGTGGCGGCCGCTGTGATGGCCATCCTAGCCGACATCGCCGACGGCATCCCCCACGGGGCCGGAGGGACCTCCCCACAGGGGGATTGATGCTCTCTGTTTTCGCAACCTGTTGACAATCAGTGAAAAAAACGAAAAAAGACTGCCCTGGTGTTTTCACCGGGCAATTTTTTTCGGGTCCCGCACAAAAGAGCACAATCCCCGGGAGGAGCGATGGATGCGCTTATGCTGAGTCAACCGGAAACCGTGGCCTTCGGTATAGCCGCGGGAGAAAAAAAGGCCGGAGCCTGCTGGCTGCGCCAGCTCGTACTGGGCTTCTGGGCCGGAGCCTTCATCGCCTTTGCCGCGGAAGGGTCAAACATGGCCGCATTCAACCTGCTCGCCCGCCCGGAGACCTATGGCCTGGGCAAATGTCTGGCAGGGACCCTTTTCCCCGTGGGCCTGATGCTGGTCATGCTGACAGGCATGGAGCTGTTCACCGGCAATACGCTCATGTGCATGGCCCTTGCGGAAAAACGCATCACCCTGACGGCCATGCTGCGCAACTGGCTGTTCGTCTACCTCGGCAACTTCCTGGGCAGCGTCTTCGTTGCCCATATGATCGTCATGTCCGGCCAGCTTGCCAGCGGCGCCGGACTGCTCGGCGGTGTGACCCTGCGCATCGCCGCAGGCAAGGTGGCTCTGGATTTCCTGCCTGCCTTTTACCTGGGTCTGATGTGCAACTGGCTCGTTTGTCTGGCGGTCTGGTTCTGCTGGAGCGCCCGCAGCCAGACCGGCAAGATGCTGGGCATCTTCTTTCCCATCTGGCTGTTCATCACTTCCGGCTTCGAACACAGCGTAGCCAACATGTATTACATCCCTGCAGGCATCATGGCAGCGGGCAATGAGCTTTTTGCCACGGCGTCGGGCCTGTCCGCCGACGCTCTGGCCAGCCTGACCTGGAGCAACTTCGCGCTCCGCAACCTCATCCCCGTCACCCTGGGCAATATCGCCGGAGGTGCCCTGTTCGTCGGCATGCTCCACTGGTGGACGCACCGGAACACGCTGCCGGCCGGGCAGGGCCACTAGTACAGCAGCCGTGCGGAAACCTGCCCGGGAGATGCCGTATCCTTGAGGCGACGAGGCGGTCCCTCTGCTGCCGGGCAGGAGGACTGGCGGTCCTGTTCCCGCGCTGCGGATATCCGCTGCGGCCTCCTCTGGCCCATCATAAAAACGGACAGGGCGCGCTCATCCACTCCCGATGGATGTCCGCCCTGCCCTGTCACAGTCTTTATGCCGGCAGGCCCCGGGCTGTGACGCCCGTGGCGGTGATGCGCCCCTGGTCAGCGCCCGAGCGGGGCAGGGACATGCCGGCGGCCGGAACGTGTCCTCCCCGCATGGCAGGAAAGGCACGGCTGCGGGGGCTTTCCCCGCACAGTTCATTGCCACTCTATGCTGTCGATCAGCTCTTCCATGGCGGCATGTCCTCCGGTGAGGGAGATCACGCGCAGGTCCGCGCCGGCAGCATGCACGACAGCCATGCCATCGTTCCCGAACGTGAACCTGTAGACGCCATCCTCTTCCACAGGCTCACTGCCTCCCAGCCCCCGGGCCATCTCCGCAGCGAAGGACGCCGGATCGACATCCCTGGCCGAGGCCACGGTCACGGTCACTACGGCTTCCCTGCCGGGCGACACAAAGCCCACCACAGCGTCCTTTTCCCCGATGACCTCCCATCCCGGAGGCACATCGGCCCTGAAGCCGTTGAAATCCCTGGCCATGCCGGCCACAGGCAGAAACAGCAGCAGGGCGACGAGGGCACGCAGTGTTTTTTGCATCGGCATCTCCTTGGCGGGGAAGGGAAAAAGACGGGCCGTCTGCCCGGACGGCCGCACACGCTCCTGAAAGCCAGCATAGCCAGCCCTTTGTTCCGTGGCAACAGCCAGACGCCAGATAGGCTTTGACAAGATAAGGACCTGCGCCTAGCATGACAGGGCCATCGGAATCAGAAATGACATGCCCTGCCGTCATGCGCCCGATGCCAGAAGCCGGATCACGTTTTTATGGACAGGTTGCTCCTTTCCCTTTGCCTCATTTTTCTCAGCCTTGCCGCGGGTCATGCCGTGCAGCATTTGCTGCGCATTCCCCGCCCCCTGCTGGAACGTGTCCGGCAACGCCTGCAGTCCCTTGCGGTTTTCTGCCTGATCCCCTGCTCCGCCATGCTCTCCCTGTGGGGCCTGCCCTCACCGGATTCCCGTCTGCTTGTCCTGCCCTTTCTGGGCATCGCGTCCTGGATCTGGGGCGGGATACTCTCCTTGCGGGTCGCCCGTGGCCTGCATCTGGATGGGCCGCGTACCGGCAGCTTCTACTGTTGCGGTACGTTCGCCAATCTGGGCGCGATAGGTGCACTGGTCTCTGTCCTGTTTTTTGGCGAAAAAGCCATCGCCATCGTCGCCTTGTTCCGGCTCTGCGAGGAAATGTTCTACTTCGGCATTTCTTTCCCCGTGGCACGCCGGCTTGGAGGCGGCGAAGGGGTCTTCAGCCTGCGTTCCTTCCGGCCTGATCCCGTACTGCTGCTCATCCTGACGGCTCTGGGGCTTGGCCTGGCCCTCAACGTCCTGGGGGTGCCCCGGCCCGCTCCGCTGGGATCCCTGGCTGCGGCCGCCATGCTCCTTGCCACCGTGCTTTTCCTTTTTGCCATCGGGCTCGGGCTGCGCCTTTCCCGCGTGTCCTGCTACGCACGCGAGGCCGCGGCCCTGGCGGCCGTCAAATTTGTCGGCGTCCCCGTGCTGCTGGTACCGCTGGCCGCCCTGGCCGGGCTCGGCAGCATAGACGGGGGGCTGCCGCTGCGGGTCGTGACGGTGCTTTCCTGTATGCCTGTCGCCATGACGGCCCTGGTTCCCCCGGCCCTGTTCGGGCTCGATGTGGACATGGCCAATGCGCTGTGGATCTTTTCCACCCTGGCCCTGGTCGTCATTTTGCCTGCGCTGTCTTTCGTCCTGCCGCTGTTGTGAGATGCTGCCGCGTGTCGTGGGGACCTGTGGCCACGACAGGACGTTCTATCCTGAGGAGGATGTTTCATGAAAGCTTTCTACCGCTGGGCAGTCATGGCCGTGTGTGCCTGTCTGCTGGCCCTGCCGGCGACGGCAGCCCCGTACAAAAGCGAGTACAAACTGAGCGTCGTGCCCGGCGCCACTTCCGGCTGGGGCATGACCGGCACGTTCTTTGCCGATCTGGTGCGCGAGCGCAGCCAGGGACGCATCAACATCAAGGTCTACCACTCCAGCCAGCTGCTGGCCGGCAAGCAGACCTCGGAATTTTTGCTGCTGCGCAACGGTGCCATCGATTTTGCCCTGGCCTCCACCATCAACTGGTCCCCCCAGATCAAGGAACTGAACCTGCCTGCCCTGCCTTTCTTCCTGGCCGTGCAGCCCGACCGCTACAAGGCCATGGATGCCATCCTGGCCGGCAAGTCCGGCAAGATGATGACCCAGGCTGTGGAAAAGAAAGGTGTCAAGATCATTGGCTGGACCGAGAACGGCTTCCGGGAACTGACCACCTCCAAGGGCCCCATCACCAGGCCTGAGGACCTCCGCGGCCTGAAGATCCGCGTGGTGGGCAGCCCCATCTTCATCGAAACGTTCCGCGCCCTGGGCGCCAACCCCGTGAACATGAACTGGAGCGAAGCCACCACCGGCTTCCAGCAGGGCGTGGTGGACGGTCAGGAAAATCCCACCAACGGCATCAATATCCCGCTCAAGATATGGGATTACCACACGTTCCACTGCGACTGGCACTACATCATCGACCCCCTGATGCTGGGCGTCAATCCCCGCGTCTGGAAGTCCTTCAGCCCTGAAGACCAGAAACTGCTGCTGGAATGCGCCGCCGAAACGGAAAAGTACGGCAAGGCCCTTTCCCGCCTGGGCATGGATGACGGTTCGGCCCTGGCCTATCTGAAGAGCATCGGCAAGCTGCCCGAGACCACGGATCCCTATGCGGTCATGGAAGCCAACGGCATGACGGTATCCCGCCTGAGCAACGAACAGATCGCCGCCCTGGCCAAGGCCACGGAAGGCGTCCGCAAGGACTGGACCGCCAAGATCGGCGCTGACCTTGTCAAGGCCGCCGAGGAGGACATGGCGTCTGTCCGTTAGGGAAAGCCCCCCGTACGGCAGGCATTGCTGATCGCTGTTTTTTTGTTTTGCGGGGGAGGGTCCGCCCTCCCCTTTTCAACCACCGGATGGATTCGATGCTGCGTTTTCTGGATACACGCCTGGAAGAGCTGCTGGGCGCGCTGCTGCTGGCGGTGATGGTGACCATCGCCTTTGTCAATGTGGTCGTGCGTTATTGCACGCCGTTCTCGTTTGCCTGGACGGAGGAGCTGACCATCAACTTCTTTGTCTGGATCGTCCTGCTCGGTTCGGCCCGTTCCTTTCGCGACGGCAGCCATCTGGGCATGAGCATCCTGTATGATGCCCTGCCCAAGCCGCTACGCTTTTGCTGCTATCTGTTCTCCATAGCGCTCTGTCTCGTCTTTTTCGGGGCCCTGGCCTGGACGGGCTGGCTGGAAGTACGGGACGAGTACGAACTGGAGGTCATTTCCGAAGCGCTGGCCATCCCTGTCTGGTGGTATACCATCGCCACCCCGCTTTTTTCCGTACTGATCATTTTCCGCATGTTGCAACGTGCCTGCGCCGACCTGCGCAGCGGCAGCTATTAGGAGGCCCGTGTGGAAACCACATCCCTGCTGCACGATCCGGCTTTCTGGCTGCTGGTCCTGTTCGCCATCCCGCTGATCCTGCGTGTGCCCATCGCGCTGGCCCTGGGCTTTTCTGCCCTGGTCGTCGTCTGGCAATGGGACCTGGGCTTCAGCATGCTCTCCTACAACTTTTTTGCGGGCGTGGCCAAATTCCCTCTGCTGGCCATCCCCTTCTTCATCCTGGCCGGCTATATCATGGAGCGTTCCGGTATCGCCGCACGCATCGTGGCCCTCATGGAGACCCTGGTAGGCTCCATGACCGGCGGTCTGGCCCTGGCCACCGTGGCCGTCGCCACCTTCTGGGGAGCTGTCAGCGGTTCGGGGCCTGCCACGGTAGCTGCCCTGGGCCTGATCCTGATCCCGGGCATGGCCAGGGCCGGGTATGACAAGGCCTTTGCCGCGGCCACCGTCTCCGTCACATCCGGCCTTGCCATCGTCATCCCGCCCAGCATCGCCTTCATCGTGTACGGCAGCGTGGCCGATGTCTCCGTACCTGCCCTGTTTGCTGCCGGTTTCGTACCGGGCATCGTGGTGGCCCTGTTCATCATGGCGGCCGTGCTCATCATCTCCCGCAAGCGGGGCTACAGGGGGCACGCCAGCGGCAAGGCCGTGGGCACGGCCCTGAAAGAAGCCTTCTGGGGGGTCATGACGCCCGTGGTCATCCTGGGCGGCATCTACGGCGGCGTGTTCACCCCTACGGAAGCCGCTGCCGTGGCCGTGTTCTACGGCCTGTTCGTGGGAGTGTTCATCTACCGTACCATCAACAGCCTCAGCATCCTGATCGAGATCTTCGCGGCCAGCATCCGGGCCACGGCCGTGGTCATGCTGGTGGTGACCTGTGCGGGGCTCTTCTCCTGGGTGGCCTCCACTGTGGGGCTGGTGGAAAAGGGGTCCGCCGTGCTTCTGGCCGTTTCGGACAACCAGTGGGTCGTCCTGCTGATGATCAACATCATCCTGCTGCTGGCGGGCATGCTGCTGGATGCCATCTCCATCTATTATGTTTTCCTGCCCTTCATGCTGCCCATCATGGCCCATTTCAACTGGGATCCGGTCTGGTTCGGCATCATGATGACAGTCAACCTGGCTGTGGGACAGGTGACGCCGCCCGTGGCCGTGAATCTGTATGTAGGCGCCAATATCAGCGGCATCAGCATGGAACGCATCAGCAGGGCGGCCCTGCCGCTGATCTTCGCCTCCCTGCTGGCCCTGGTGGTCATCATCATCTTCCCTGATCTTTCGACCTTCGTGCCGCGCATGCTGGGACAGATGTAAACCGGCAGGCAGCCCTTGCTTTTCCTGCGGCTGCCTCCTGAAGGAGATCCAGAACATGAAATTTGCCATCATCTATTACAGCAAGACCGGCCATACCCGTGAAATGGCCGAAGTCATCGCCCGCGGCCTGGCCGCCGCAGGCGGCGAGACCCGCTTTTTTTCCGTGGAAGACACCGTGGATGCCGACTACATCGACCAGTGTGCCGGTATCATTTTCGGCACACCCACCTACCTGGCCAATACCTGCTGGCAGATGAAACGGTGGTTCGATGAAGGCTGTCGCGGCATCAGGCTGGCCGGCAGGCTGGGCGGGGTCTTTGCCACGGCCCACTATGCCCAGGGCGGCGCGGATGTGGCCATCATGACCCTGGTGCCCCACATGCTGGTCAAGGGCATGCTGGTCTATTCCGGCGGTGCTGCCCACGGCAAGCCCTACATCCATCTGGGACCTGTGGCCCTGGATGCCGTGGGCAACCATTATGAAGAATGCAAGGCCGATTTCGAGATCTTCGGCCGCCGCTTCGCGGAAAAGGCCCGGGAGCTGTTCCCCGAAAAATAGCTCCGTGACCGGAAACAGCAAAACACCGCTTTATTCCGTATCCCTGCTGTAAACCTGCGCCGAAAGCGGCCTGCCCGTAGAGGCAGGCCGCTGTCGGCCTTCTGGAGGAACAGCCGCATAACCGCAAATTGTCTCCACCCGCATAGCGGGTGGTTTTTTGTTTCGCGCCTGTCAGGCGCTCAACAGGCTAAAGCCCATAAGAAAAGGGCCGCCCCCGAAGGGAGCGGCCCCAGTATCAGCTTTGAGCAAAAGCCTTATTTGAAGGCCTTTTCAAAGTTGGGCACGACCTGCTTTTTGCGGCTCATCACACCGGGCAGCCACACGCTGTCGCCGTCGGGCTTCACGCCGAAGGCCTTTTCGACCACGGCGGGATCGTCGGAGACGATCAGCATTTCAGAGCCTTCCTTCATGATGTCGGTCAGCAGCAGGAACACGCTGTGGCGGCCTTCGCCCTTGACCTTGGCGATTTCGGCTTTCAGGCCGTCTTTCACCTTGTCGAGGATGGACAGGTCGACGACTTCCAGCTGGCCGATACCGACCTTGTGGCCGTTCATGTCGAAGTCCTTGTAGTCACGGAAGACCAGGTCGGACATGGAGGCGCCGTCAACAGCGCTCTTCACGGTGAACATTTCCATACCGAGGGCCATGACGTCTTCCACACCGGCGACCTTGGCCAGGGCTTCTACGGCCTTCTTGTCAGCTTCGGTACAGGTGGGGGACTTGAACATCACGGTGTCGGACAGGATGGCGCACAGCAGGCCACCAGCGATGGCTTTGGGCAGTTCCACACCGTAGAAATCGTACATGTTCTTCAGCACGGTGCCGGTGCAACCCACGGGCCAGATCCAGGCTTCCAGCGGGCTGGAGGTGGTCACATCGCCCAGCTTGTGGTGGTCAACGATACCCAGCACGGTGGCGGAGTCCATGCCCTTGGGGGCCTGGGCGAGGTCGGAGTAGTCGACCAGGTACAGGTCCTTACCGGCCACATCTTCCACGACCTGAGGAGCGGTCAGACCGAACTTTTTCAGCACGAATTCGGTCTCAGGGGTAGGAGCACCCTGGGCGGCGGGGGTGACTTCGAAGCCACGCTTGCTGTACAGGTCAGCAGCGGCGATGGCGGAAATGATGCTGTCGGTATCGGGGTTCATGTGACCAAGAACGAGTGCAGCCATGGTATATCTCCTCTTTGGGAATTTCGTTGCACAGTTACGTGTGTAAGTCGCCTTACGCTTGTTACCTTTAGCACAAGACCTGGGCCTTGCCAAGCCCCCCATAAAAAAAAACCTGACCGGATTTACTGAGAAATTATTGTTATTACCCTGATTTCCATTACTTTTTATTTTCAGTAACGAACTTGTGATTTTTTTATTTTTTTTGTGCCCGCGGATGCGCCTCATCATACAGGTGCATCAGTCGCTCCAGACTGACCCGCGTGTAGCGCTGCGTGGTGGTCAGGCGCTGGTGCCCCAGAAGCTCCTGCACGCTGCGCAGGTCGGCACCGGCATCCAGCAGATGTGTCGCGAACGAGTGGCGCAGGGCATGGGGCGAGACAGGGTCCACGCCCGCATTGCGGCACAGCCTTTCTATGCGGCGCATGGCTTCACGGCGGTCGAGACGGCCGCCCCGTGCCCCCACGAACAGGGCCTGCTCTCCCTCGGGCGCCAGTGCGCCCCGCTGCCCGAGCCAGGCCCGCAGCGCCGTCACGGATGTATCCGACAGCGGAGACATGCGCTCGCGCGCCCCCTTGCCGAAAACGCGGACGACGCCCTCTTCCAGCCGCAGATCCGCCATATCGAGCCCCAGGGCTTCGGAGATGCGCAGCCCGGAGCCGTACAGCAATTCCGCCAGGGCATGATCCCGGGCCGCAAGGGCATCCCCGGTGGCGGGGGAGACACGCGGGCAGCCGCCCCCGGCCAACGTATCGGGAGTGTCCAGCACGGCAAAGACCTGATCCACGTTGAGCACACGGGGATGGCGCTGCTCCTGTTTGGGATTGCGCACCTGGGCCGCCACATTGTTTTCCGTGCGCCCCATGCGCTGCTGATAGCGGAAAAACGTCCGCGCCGCCGCGAGCTTGCGGGCCATGGAGCTTTTGGCTTCGCCCAGCGCGTACAGGCGGGCCACCCAGGCCTGGATATGTTTTTTGCTCACCTCGGCCGGCCGGGCAAGGCTGGCGCCGCGCTGCGCGAGAAAAAGAGCCAGCTGGCGCAGATCCGTCCCGTAGGCGATCTGCGTCGTGGGCGAAAGGCCCCGCTGCACGTCCAGCCAGGCCAGAAAAGATTCTATCTCCAGAGTAGTGCGGGGATCGAGCTCCTCTTCCACCGTGCTCCTCCCGGTATGCCGTCCCATCTTATACAGCCTCGTAACGCGCGCCCGGCAGGCGCCGGATGCGGCCCATGATCTCCAGACCCAGCAGCACCGGGGCCAGCTCGGCGGGGCTGCGCCCCAGGGCGGCCCCCAGGGCATCCACATGCAGGGGGCCCTGCTCCCGCAACAGCGGGACGATATTGTCCTGTGCCGGAGAGGCGGCGTCCGCATCCCCGTCTTCCCCGTGCGCCGGCACTTCTCCTCCCCTGCCGGGGTCGTCCTTTCGTGGCGGTTCATCCGTCTCCGGCGGCATGCAGGCAAAAAGCGTGCGGGACAGGCCCGTGCCCTCGGCTTCGGCCCGGCGGCGGCGTTCCGCGGCTTCCCGTGCCAGATGTTCGGCCTGTACACCAAAATCACGCAATGCCCCGGCAAGATCCTCCAGTACGTCCTCCGGTGCGAACACCGGCTTGGCCCCCTGCCGGACAAGCTCCTGACAGCCGAGGCTCTGGCCGGACAGGGCCGCCCCCGGCACAGCATAGACCTCACGTCCCTGCTCCAGGGCCAGCCGGGAAGTGATGAGGGTCCCGGAGCGGCTGGCGGCCTCCACCACGACGACCCCCAGGGAAAGCCCGCTGATGATGCGGTTGCGGACAGGAAAATTCTCCCGCAGGGCCGGTGTACCGGGAGCGAACTCCGAGACCAGCAGGCCCTTTGCCGCCATCCTGTCATACAGGCGGGTGTTGGCCCGGGGATACGGGATGTCTATGCCGGTACCCAGCACGGCGATACTGCTCCCTGTCCTGTCCAGCGCGGCTTCATGCGCCGCCTTGTCGATGCCCCAGGCCATGCCCGAGACCACCGTGATGCCCCAGGAGGCGAAGGCCCCCGCCATATGTCCGGCCAGAGCCTGTCCCCGGGGCGTCGCCTTGCGCGAGCCGATGACGGCCACGGCCGGATTGGCCAGCAGAGAAAGATCCCCCAGGCAGTACAGCAGCACAGGGGCGTCGGGCAGCGTGCGCAGCAGGGCCGGATAGGCCGCCTCATGCCACTGGACGACGACGGCATCCAGATCACGGACGGCATCCCACTCCGCCCGGGCCGTGACGCGCCACGAGCCCGTGGAGAGCTCGGCGGCCTTGCCCCTGTCCACCCCGGCATCGGCCCATCTTTCCCTGCCTTCCAGCGCAGCGAAGGCCGAGCCGAAATGGCGGAGCAGCCGGCAGCAGGAACGGGCCCCCAGCCCGCGGCAATGCCGCAGGGCAAGACCGGCCCAGTATTCACGCCGGGCGCGGTCATCCATATCGGCCCAGCGGGCGGACAGGGGCGCTGCGGCATCCGTCATGGCTGCACGAGTCCTTTTTTGCGGATGAGATCGGCCGCTGCGGACGAGGGGAAACGCTGCACCACCTGCCGAAAAGCCTTGCCGGCGCCTGCCGCGTCTCCCTGCCGCTTCAGGATCATCCCCGTACGCAGCAGGGCATCGGCATTTTTATGGTGCCGGGGATACCGGGCCTCCACATTACGGAAATGCGCCAGAGCCTCTTCGTTCCGGCCCTGGCTGGACAGGGCCTCTCCCAGCCAGTATTCGGCATTGGCCGCATACGACCCGGAAGGATACTGCTCCAGCAAGGCCTGCATACGGGCCATGCCTTCGTCCAGACGGCCCGACAATATAAGCTCCAGTCCCGCCTGATAGGCAGCCTTTTCGTCGATGACGGGCGCGGACGTGTCCCCCGCTGCGGTACCGGACGGGCTGTCTGTGCCGGATACAGGGGCCGCATCTCTGGCCGCAGCAGGCTTTGGCGCCGGCGCGGCCCCAGACACCGTGCCTGCCGCCTGTCTGGAAGTGGTGACAGAAGTGGCGGACAGCCTCTTTTCGGACGGATCCCCGGAGGACGTCTGCGTGGAGGGATCTCCCTTTGTCCGGGCCGCCATGCCCTTTCCGGCGGCAGCGGGACTGCCGGTCGCGGCGGTCGCGGATGGTGTTTTTGCCCGGGACGGGATTCCTTGCTCCGCATGTGCCTCCTGCCCTTTTGCAGCCGGCGGGCCCTTCTTTTCCCCAGCCCTGCCCCGCGCCACAGGCTCATCCTGCCGCAAGGACGCCGCAGGCGCCACGGCAGGCGGCAGCGCTCCGCCGGTTCCGCAGGCCGGGGCGGTTCCCTCATGGACGGGCAAAGGACATTGCCCCCGCTCACATTGCAGGAACTCTTCACGAACGGGCCCGCGATATGAATGCACGGGCCCGCTGCCGCCCTCTGCCCACGGCAGCTGCCAGCTTTCCTGCGGTTGCCGCGCATCCGCGGCCGGAACGGCCGGGGGATGCGACAGGGCAGGCAGGACCGCGAGCAACAAGGACAGACTGAGGGCATGTGCTTTCATGGAAGACTCCTGTCTTTTTTCTGCCCGATGCGCTCCGGCAATGCAAGCGCTGCTTGCAGCACGGCCATTTTTGAGGCACAACCAACACGAACCCGGCGTCTCCCCGCCAGAGGGCCGGGATCCGGTGAATCTTTGGAGGAACAATGGGGAACTTTTTAGAAAGCGTGCGCGCCTTCATCGCTGACAATCCGCTGCTGCAGACAGGGCTGGACATGGGGAGCATCATCGTGCCCTTTGCCCTGCTCTATGCCTATTTCGGTCTTACCTTCATCGCCATCTGCGGCGAGATCATAGCCCTGCGGCGCAAACGCTCCGCTTACAACAAATGCGCGCGGCAGCTGGCCTGCCTGAGCATGCTGCTGGGCTGGCTCATGCTGCTGGGGGGCCGGTTGTGGCTCATCCTGGCGCTGGACGGTTTCGACTCCTACAGCATCATCGTCCTGCTCAGCGAAGCTACCTGGATGATGTTCGGTTTTGCGGCCATCGTTTCCTGCTGCTACTTCATGCTCTGGAAATTCCTGGCCAATTATCCCGTACTGCACATCATCCTGGGCGCCATCGCCTTCCTGCAGGGCCTGATGACCTGCGCGGGGGTCATGGCCGTCACCCGCCTGTACAATGCCCTGTCCCTGCCCGAGGCCAGCAGCATCACCATCCCGCAGCTGTTCACGCCCCAGTTCGGCCAGGCCTACCTGAGCGCCCTGTGCTATACCCTGCCCCTGATCTTTGCCCTTGCCGGAGCCTTTGGCGCCGTATGGCTGCTCCTGCGCCGTAAGGCCGATGACTTTGGCCGGGACTATTACAATACCATGGTCCCCTGGTGCACGCGCTGGGCCCGCAATGCCTGGATCCTGCTCTGGCTGCTGCTGGTGGCGTCCAGCGGACTGGAGATCTGGCAGACCTGGCAGACCAGCGGCGTGTTCATGCAGCAGGATGCCGTTTTCCAGAGTGTCCGGGTACTGCTCTGGCTGTTGCCGGCCCTGCTCTGGACCCTGGTCGTGCGCAGTGCCACGCCTCTGCGCCAGAAGCCTGCCCTTGTGATCGGCCTGCTGCTGTCCATGGGCTTTACCCTGCCCTATTTCATGGAACTGATCCGGCTCTAGCCGACATGACAGCCAGCGTGCCATCTTTCTCTGATGGGTGAAGGCACGCTGGCTGTCGTGCGTCCGGGCCGCCGCCGGGAACATTGCCCATGTCTCACCAATCTTCGGAAAAAAATTTTTATCCCCTTTTTCTGGACCTGAGCGGCCTGCACTGCCTCGTGGCCGGACTGGGGGGGGTCGGCAGCCGCAAGCTCCAGGGGCTGCTGCAATGCGCACCGGCTTCGATCCTGGCCCTGGACATGGAAGCCCCTGCCGCCGGTCTGCTCCCGCTGCTGGAGCGGCCCTGTGTCCGTTTTGAGCAGCGGCCCTTCCGTGACGATGACCTGGCCGGCCGCCAGCTGGTCTTTGCCGCCACGGGAAATGCCGCGGTCAACAGGCATATCGCCCTTCTCTGCCGGGAACGCCACATCCTGTGCAACTGTATCGACGCCCCTGCGGAAGGCTCGTTCATCGTGCCCGCCGTGGCCCGCTCCGGCGGCATGGCGCTGGCCCTTTCCACCGGCGGGGCCAGCCCGGCCCTTTCCCGGCGCTGGAAGGACGAACTGGCGTCCTGGCTGGACGCCCGCCAGAAAATGGTTCGTCTGATGGGACAGTTGCGTCCCATGGTCCTTGCCTTGCACGACGAGACAGGGCACAATACGGCCCTGTTCCGCGCTCTGGCCCAGTCGCCCCTGCAGGATCATCTGCAACAGGGCGACCGGCAGGCGTGCCTGCGCTGTCTGCAGGCCCTGCTGCCGCCAAAGCTGCACGACCGCATCCCGGAGTTGCTTGATGTTATCGCCTGAGACCTCCACCCTCCTGACCCTGTGTTGTTACGGCGCTGCCACTGTGGCCGGCCTGGCCGGCATGCTGCTGCGCAATGCCTTCTGGCGGCGTCTGGGCTGCTGGCTGGCGGGGCTGGGATTCGTCTGCCAGACGCTTTCCCTCCTGCTCGGCTTCCACAAGACCATGCCCACGGGACTGAGCCTTGGCGGCTATCTGCAGATGCTGGCCTGGTTCGTCCTGCTGTGCGGGCTTGTCAGCCGCCTGCGGTACAAGCAGGAGGCCCTGCTCCTGCTGGCCACGCCGCTGGCCCTCATCCTGTTTGCCGTTTCCGCCCCTTACCTTTCCGCCGTGGTGCAGGTGCCTCCACAGCTCAAGGGCTCCTTCTACGCACTGCATGTGGGGGCGCTCTTCCTCAGCATGGGCCTCATGACCCTGGCCTTCGCCGCCAGCTCCCTTTTCCTGTTCCTGGAACGGCGCATCAAAAACAAACTGCGCATGGAAGGTTTCTGGCAGGACATGCCGGCTCTTTCCCTGCTGGACAAGATCAATGCCTTCGGCGTGGCGGCCTCGTTTCCGCTGTATACGCTAGGTGTCGTCTCCGGCCTGTTCTGGGCCAAGCCCGTCTACGGGGCCACCTTCACCGGTGACCCCAAGGAAGTGGTCAGCATCATCGTCTGGCTGCTCATGGCCTATGTGTTCCACGGCCGCCTTGCCACCGGCTGGCGCGGCCG
>OGXX01000064.1_pt1 | contig 95248 bp, 71 predicted proteins | sample 1576301 | NCBI WGS metagenome assembly OGXX01 (sample SAMEA3541469, study PRJEB24748) | human gut metagenome | biome: human gut; feature: human-associated habitat; material: faeces | place: China | collected 2012
TGGTTTATCTCCACCCCTCCGGAAGCCGCTGCCTCCGGGGCCGCTGCAACCGCAGCCGACACCATTGCGGCCATAAGGCCTCTGACTATTCTGTTCATATCAAACTGTGTTTAATTCCGATATTAAATCTTATGCATTGCAAAACTACTACAATAGCGAAACAGAGGGATATAAAAAATCGTGCATAGCCTGTCAGATTTGTTGTATCGCCTAATTTTTAATACCTTACACACTCTTTTTCATGAAATTTACGTATCTTTGACTTCGTCTTTGTTCCCGACCTATCCTTACATCTAATAATTATATAAGCACCAAACGACAATGGCCAGGCCACATTCATCACTCATATCGGCGGTTATATCGATGCTGGTAATGCTGACCGGTTGCACCGAAAGCAAGGTCTACAGAATAGGCGTGTCACAATGCAGCCAGGATGACTGGCGCATGAAAATGAACGATGAGATAAACCGCGAGATCATGTTTCACGAGGATGCCGTGGTTGAGATACGCTCCGCCGATGACAACAACGCCACACAGATAAACGATATAAGATATTTTGCCGACAACGGTTTTGACATAATAATAGTGTCGCCCAACGAGGCAGCCGCCCTAACCCCTGTTATAAAAGAGGCGTATGAATCGGGAATGCCGGTTATAATTTTCGACCGCAATATAAACGGCGACACCTATACGGCACGGATCGGCGTTGACAACGAGGGTCTCGGAGAGTCAGCCGCCCATTATGCCGTCCATATGCTGGGAGGCGGAGGGAAGGCGATAGAAATATTCGGGTTGCGGGGATCCACTCCGGCCGAAGGGCGCCATAACGGTTTTGCCAGAAAATTCGAACAGGCCGGAGGGAAACTTCTGGCAAGCGTAGCCGGCAACTGGAACAAGGAGGAGGCGATACCCGTGGCCGATTCATTGCTCAGGATATATCCCGACGTGGATCTGATTTATGCGCATAACGACCGCATGGCCATCGGGGCCTCGGAGGCAGCACGTCGGCTCGGACGCGACAAAATAAGGATAATAGGCATTGACGCAGCACCCGACATAGGCATAAAGGCTGTGGCCGACAGCATTATAGACGCCACATTCCTGTATCCCACCGAAGGCTACAGGCTTATACGCACTGCTCTTGCAATACTCAAAGGTGAACCCTACCTGAAGGAAACGGTGCTGCCTGTCTCGTCGGCAGTGGATCTGAGCAATGCGGATATACTGCTGCTGCAAAACGAGACCCTTAAGGAGGAAACCGGCAAAATGAAACTGCTGAAGGACCGTATTGATGATTACTGGGCTCAACATTCATCGCAAACATCGCTGTTCTATGCAAGCATAGCAATCATAGTGCTTCTTTTCGGCGTGGGGTTTCTTCTGCTCAGGGCTTACTGGCAGCGCAGCCGCCATCAGAAAGAACTTATGGCACAGAACCGGCTGTTGGAGGAACAGCGTGACAAACAAAAACTGCTCAACGAGCAATTGCAGAAAGCCACCCAGTCCAAGCTGATGTTTTTCACCAATGTGTCGCACGATCTGCGCACCCCCCTCACCCTCATATCGGAGCCTGTGGCCCAGCTTGCCAATGCCGCCAACCTTACACCAAGGCAACATACGCTGATAAAGATAGCCGACAAGAACGTGAGGATACTCCAGCGCCTTATCAACCAGATACTCGACTTCCGGAAGTATGAGAACGGCAAACTCAGCCTGTCGCTCACCGAAATAGATTTCGACAATGCAATCCGCGACTGGATGGAGTCGTTCTATTCCATGGCCCGCAAAAGGGATATAAAGCTGTCATTGGTTCCGGCAGAGGGCGCCCCGTTGCCTCTGGCTCTGGATTCGGACAAAATAGAGCGCGTGTTTTTCAATCTCCTGTCCAATGCATTCAGATACACGCCCGACAACGGCACAATCACAGTATCATATACCTGCGACAGACAGACCCTCACCATCAAAGTGGCCGACACAGGCGAGGGCATAAGTGAACGGGACATCGGCAATATATTCGACCGTTTCTATCAGGTTGACCGCATCCATCCCAAAGGATCAGGTATCGGCCTGGCACTTGCCAAAGCTTTCGTGGAACTACACAACGGCACCATTTCGGTGGAAAGCACTGTAAGCAAAGGCTCCGTGTTCACGGTGACATTGCCTGTAAGGCATATCTCCGACGCCACGGTGAACACGGATAAAACAATAAGTGCCAGGGATGTTGAAACAGAACTGGAAAACATTGACTCGGAGATCAGCTCCGACACCGACAAACCTTTGGTACTCATAATCGACGACAACAAGGATATACTCAGGCTTGTGGCAGAACTGCTCAACACGGATTACAACATAATCACAGCATCTAACGGCAAAGACGGTGTGCGGACAGCCGCCCGGTATATACCCGACCTGATAATATGCGATGTCATGATGCCCGTGATGGACGGCCTGGAATGTTGCAGGCGCATAAAGAGCGAGGTGTCGACCTCACACATTCCGGTGCTGATGCTGACGGCCTGTTCGATGGACGAACAACGGGTGGCAGGCTATGACAGCGGCGCCGACGGCTATCTCCCGAAACCGTTCAGCGGCACGGTTCTGAAAGCCCGGTGCTCAAGCCTCATAGCCAACCGCAAACGCATAAAGGAACTATGGACGTCAGATCAGGTTCCGCAGACGGCACAACCCGGCAGCACAAAGCCCTCTGCCGGCACATCACTGCCGGCCAACGACATAGACAGTGACTTTTACCGCCGCTTCCTCGATATTTTCAACGGTGAAATGGGAAATTCCGGGCTGAGCGTTGACTCCATTGCATCGAAAATGGGGCTTGAGCGGTCGCAGTTCTACCGCAAGATCAAGGCCCTGACCAATTACGCGCCTGTAGAGCTGATACGCCGGCTCCGGCTCCAGCAGGCCCGCAGCCTACTTATGACCACCGAAAAAAGCATAAGCGAGATCGCTTATGAAACCGGCTTTTCCACCCCCGCATATTTCACAAAATGCTATCGTGACTCCTATGGTGAAACGCCCACCGAAACACGGAGCAACCTCACGGAGTAATACCTCCTTATATTATTTTCGGACGCACCGCCTGTATCAAGGCAGTGCGTCCATTGTTTTACGGCCATATGTAAAAAACCGTGCATTGCATATAAAAAACCGTGCATTGCCCGGAATTTGACATACCGCGCAACATTCCTTATATCAGCCCGCAGCCACAGCGCACTAATTTTGCGACAAAAAATTATCACAAAAAATCTCAATAACATGAAAAGAACATTTCTCAGCGCATTATTTCTGCTCGTGCTGGCAGTCATGGCGCAGTCACAGAACATCACTGTGCATGGGACAGTGCTTTCAAAAACCGACAACGAGCCTCTGATCGGGGCCTCGGTGCTTTGCGAAACGACAAAAGCCGGAGCGGCCACCGACATCGACGGAAATTTCAAGATCTCCGTTCCCGAAGGGGCTGTGCTGAAATTCTCGTACGTCGGCTTCAAGCCGACCGAGGCAAAGGCTTCGCCCGGAATGACGGTTTATCTCGAGGAGGACTCGGAACTGCTCGATGAAGTGGTAGTGGTAGGTTACCAGACTGTACGCAAAGCCGATCTCACCGGCGCTGTATCGGTGGTATCGACAAAATCGTTCGAAACCTCATCCGACACGGATCCCATGCGAGCCCTCCAGGGCAAGATACCCGGCATGACAATCACCGCCAACGGCTCGCCGAGCGGCACCGGATCAGTGCGCATCCGTGGCATAGGGTCATTCAATGCCTCGCAGGATCCTCTTTTTGTAATTGACGGAGTGCCCACAACAGCCACCCTCAATTCGCTCAACATGAACGACATTGAAAGCATGCAGGTGCTGAAGGACGCTGCATCCGCCTCAATCTACGGTTCACGCGCAGCCAACGGAGTAATTATCATCACCACTAAAAAAGGAAAGGCATCGCAGAACCACAAAATCAACGTAAGCTTCTCAACCAATCTCACGGCCCAGTTCTACGCCTCACAGTCAACGATGAAACTTCTTGACACCCCGGGCTATGCCACGGCAATGGCACAGGCGGCCATGAACGACGGCATCGATCCTGTAGCCTACGCGTCGGGTTACGGCCTCAACCTCAATGCAGCATCAGGTTATCCGATAAAGGTATACGACATTGCCACAGGACGATATGTCAATTACACCGTAAACGGCCTTTACGACGGATACATAAACGCCCGACGCACCATGAAAATGTCCGATACGGACTGGCTCGACGAAATATCACGCACAGGATTTTCACAGAGCTACGACGCTTCGGTATCCTCCGCCACCGAAAAAGCAAATGTGTTTTTCTCATTAGGCTATAAGAACAACAAGGGCATACTCAAATACACAGGCTTTGAGAATATCGCCGCACGTATCAACTCCTCTTTCAACATAAGCCCGGTGGTATCCGTAGGCGAGAATTTCACACTCACCTATACAAAGCAGGTGGACTGCCAGCCATTGGAGAATGCGCTCAAGATGCCCACCATCATACCGGTGTTCGAAACTGACGGCACAACGTATGCAGGCCCCGTGGGAAGCATGCCCGACCGGCAGAACCCTTTGCGGGAGCTTGCTTTCAACAAGGACAATTCGTTAAATGTGTGGCGCCTTTTCGGCAATGCGTTCATTGACATCAAACCTGTTAAAGGGCTGATGCTCCGCAGCAATTTCGGACTTGACTACGACGCGGCCTTCATCCATTCCTACAACTACACATTCCATAGCGACATAGTCAATAACGACACCAATTCCACCACCATGTCGCAGGCAAACGACTCCAAATGGACATGGACCAATACGGCCAACTACAACACCACCATAGGTACAGATCACAACCTCACGGCTCTGGCAGGCATGGAGATGTTCAGGCAAAGCCGTATAGATTTCTCGGGATATAACGAGGACTACAACATAGAGACCCCCGATTACATGTATCCGGATGCTTCGGTGGGTGTGGAAAAATCAACGGGCAACAAGTCGGCCTATGCCCTGATATCATTCTTCGGCAAAATAGACTACAACTGGCGCAACCTGCTCCTTGCCTCGTTCACAATACGCCGCGACGGATCGTCACGGTTCGGCAAAAACAACAGATACGGCACTTTCCCCGCCGCCTCATTGGGTTACCGTATTTCCGAAAACATCAAAAAGCCCTGGCTTAACGACCTTAAAATACGCCTTTCATGGGGCAAGACCGGCAATCAGGCTATCTCCAACACCGCCCGTTACGCACTCTATGTGGCCGATTACGGAAATGACCGCGTCACCTCAACGGCTTATGACCTGCTTCTCCAGCAAAGCGGCATTTTCCCGTCAGGCTATATAGCCAGCCAGACCGCCAACGACAACCTGAAATGGGAAACTACAATCCAGTATGACGCCGGCATTGATTACAGCATGCTCCACGACCGCCTTTACGGAACCGTTGACGCATACATCAAGGATGTGAAGGACATGCTCATCAGCCCGAGCTACCTTGGCGCCATGGGCGAAGGGGGCGCATCATGGCTCAACGGGCCTTCACTGCGCAACTGGGGCATGGAGTTTCTTATCGGATGGCGCGACGAGCTGAAATGCGGCCTGTCATACAGCACATCACTCAACTTCGACTTTTTCCGCAACCGCGTGACTTATCTGCCCAACACCACAACAGGGTCGTATGCACATACCACAAAGGAAAACCTCGTCCAGTCACGGCGGCCTTACGGATCAATGACCGGCTATGTGTTCGACGGCATTTTCAAGACACCGGAGGAGGTGCTCGCATCCGGACAGGACAACGCACGCCTCGGCGGAATGAAGTATGCCGACCTCAACGGCGACGGCAAGATAACGCCCGATGACCAGACATGGATTTTCAATCCTGTTCCCGACCTGTCGTTCGGTTTTAATGTAGAGCTGGCCTACAGAAATTTCGACTTGCAGATGTTCTGGCAGGGAGTATTGGGCCAGGATGTATATAACAACCAGAAGTTCCAGACTGACTTCTGGAGCGTGACCGACGCCGGAAGCAACAAGGGCGACCGCGTGCTTGACGCATGGCTCCCTGAGGTCAACACATCTTCCGACATACCGATGCTGACCACCAACAACAAAGGTGACGAAGGACGTCCGTCATCATATTTTGTAGAGAACGGATCATATGCCAAACTCCGCACACTCCAGATAGGCTACTCACTTCCCGACAAACTGCTGTCGAAACTGCGCCTGAGCAAAGCCCGAGTGTACATCTCGGGACAAAATCTGCTCACCATCAAGAGCAGCAGCCTCACCTGCTCCGACCCTGAGAATCCCAACTGGGCATATCCCATACCGACATCGTTCTCATTCGGCCTCCAACTTGATTTCTAAACCTGAAAATCCCAAACAATCATGAAGTCATTAAAACAATATATACTAATAGTCCTTGCAACAGCACTCAGCGCATGCAACGATTTCATAGACGTGCCTCCCACAGGAGTTATCGACGGAGAACTTGCCTACTCCGAACCTGACAAAATGGTAAACGCCGCGTATGCAGCCTTAGGCGACTGCTGGTATTCCTATCCGTTCAACCTGTGGCCTTATGGCGATTTAGGCTCGGACGACTGCCTTAAAGGGGGCGGCGGCACCACCGACACCGGTTATCATCCTATGGAGATATGGACAACGCTTACCTCCACTCCCGGCGAACTTGACGAACTGTGGTATCGACTTTACTGCAATATATCACGCTGCAACCGGGCCTTGGCAGCCCTCGACCAGTATGGCGTGGAGAAACTTGGTGAGAAAACAGCCAGGCAGCGTGTGGCCGAAGTCCATTTTCTCCGGGGCCACAGCTACTTCAAGCTTGTGACAATGTTCAGACAGGTGCCCTGGATTGACCAGGCAGTTTTTGAGCAGAGCTCACATGAGAATATCAAAAACAACGAATTCACATATCAGGAACTCATGCAAAAGGTAATAGGTGAATTCGAGCAGGCCTATGAGGTGCTGCCCATGGAACCGGAGGACGGAGGCGGACGCGCAAACAAGGTGGCAGCCGCGGCGTATCTGGCCAAATGCTACCTTAACATTGCCTGGGGCGACGGCTATGAGGCAACCGAGGGTGTAGGATTCATCAATGAGCAGTACATGCAGAAGGTTGTGGAGTACACCGATGTAGTTAAGAATTCACGTTATGGCTATCTTGAGGATTTCGGCGACATATTTCTTCCGGAATACAAGAACAGCAAGGAGTCGGTGTTTGCGGTACAGACCTCGCAATATACCGAGGACAACACCCGGTATGGCCGCGCCAATTGGTCAAATACCCTTAACGGCTGCTGGGGAATATGGTCGTGCGGATGGGATTTTCATAAACCGTCGCAAAATCTTGTAAACGCATTCAAGACCCGCAACGGACTGCCGATGTTTGACTCGTTCAACGACACTGACGAATATCCCGTAAACGGCGCTCCTACCGCACAGAAATGGGATCCGCGCCTGTTCCACACAGTTGGTATGCCCACATTCCCCTATAAATATGAAAGTGAATATACCCTGACAACCGACAATTCCCGCACACCGAACACCTACGGATACTATACATCGCTCAAAGAGATGCCGCAGCGCAGTGGCGGAGAGACCTTTGAAGGCTCATGGCAGGCATTCGCAATGAACGACTACGTGTTCCGCTACACGGATGTGATGCTTATGCGGGCAGAAGCATTGATAGAGTTAGGGCAACTGACTGAGGCACGCGAGATTATAAACGACATACGCACCCGCGCGGCAAATTCCATCGACAAGCATATTGCTTATGCAAAGGATTTCTGTGAAATATCCCCATATCCGGCTTCCTATTTCGCCGACAAGGAAACGGCCCGCAGATGTCTGCGCTGGGAGCGCCGCCTTGAAATGGCCATGGAAAGCAGCCGGTATTTCGATCTGCGGCGGTGGGGTATAGCCTCTACAGTGCTCAATGCCTATTTCCAATCGGAGAAAAACGCATCATACAATGGCACTCGCTATGGTCAGTATTATCAGGATGCCCACTATACTCCCGGAAAAAACGAATTCTATCCCATACCCTACAATCAGATGTATTACGTGCCGGGACTGTATGTACAGAACAAAGGTTACAACTAAATCCCATACACTTAAATCCATACATACGTTGTTATCATAACCCCATACAAGAATGTTTTCACGAGAGATGCGCACTGACATATGTGGCGCATCTCTCTTTAGTATGGAAAAAGATGGCGCGATCGCATATCAACATTTAATCAATCAGAATGAGAACTGGGCCATGGCGCCTATGCGGCGAGCAGCGGCATGTTCGCCGGAAAAGTTGCGGCGCATGCCTATGTCGAACTCGGCCCCGACCTGCATACGCGGGGTGAGGTTCCAGAACAGGTTCACGGCTCCGAAAAGGCCGTATTTGTATTCGTCAGGATCCACCGCCCGGGCCGGAAGATAGCGCGTCTGGCTGGCTGATACGGATGCAAACAGATTAGGCCGGAAATTATACTGCACACCAAGGCACCATCCTATCGAGGCAGGCGCATAAAGATGGCCAGGCTCGGAAGGGGTGCCCACAAGATCGTAGCTGCCTACAAGCAGGTCGCCTCCAAGGCTCTGATAGCCGTGGCCGTAGCATAGCGTGGAATAGAGGGTAAGCGGTGCGGCGGGATGTGACACAGAGCTGAGCTGCAGCCCCCACCCCACTGTGTTATGATTCTTTTTGGCTATGAGGTCGCGGTAGGACAACGTACGGATTATGCCCGCAAGCCTCACATGCTGTCCCGGCGCCCACTGATATTGTCCGAGAGCGGCAAAATCAGGCATCCACACACTAACCTTGTCGGTGGATTTGCCATCTGTGGCTATCGACTGCTCCGGCGACTCCACCGATACCCCCACATGCCACCGGCGCCCTATGGCCGGCATATAGCGCACCAGAACACGGGTAGGTGTGATTTTATTGTTCGGGCCCTGGGCGTCGACAGTGGGAGGCAACGCCGCCGGATCGGAAAATGTGGAACTGGCATAGCCTATGGTGAAGTCGTTGATCATGGCATAGGCCTTTTTGAGATGGAAATCGCGTGCCTCATAACCGTTGAAGTTACATTCTATATAGAGCTGGTAGTCGCCGAGCCGCTTATTGCGTCCGAGCACACGGAAAAACAGAGCTGTACCGGCAGGAGTGGTGCCGATATGGCGCATATCGGTGGGCGAAGGGTGCATTGGAATGAGATAGGGAGCGAATCCCGACGCGGGGATAGCTCCGCCCCAGTCGTAATAGCCGCGCATCCTGACACATCCGCCTATTCCCATGGCGAGCTGCGCATCCTTGCTCATAAACAGGAAATAAGGTGCTGCCGGATCGGAGAAGTGACGGAACTGATCGTAATAGAACACCGATATGCGCTGACGTATGGAGTCCACATAAGCCTGTGTGCCCGCATCGGCAGGACGGCCGTCGATATACACGGCTTTATGCGAGGAGATGAGCGAATCGGTTTGCTGATCGACAAGGCTACGCGCCGCCAAAGGCTCCATCACAGTAAAAATACCTACAACAAGAGCGAATATACGCCATTTTTTACGACATTTCATAATGGTGTGATGAATTTTATGTTCTGATGTTATCCGATTTTCGAAGAAGATGCTTCCGACGGCTCAGAAGAGCCCCCGGTGCCCATGAGGTCCACGTCAAGCGATGCCGGTGTGTACAGTTCAAGGCCGAAATCAGGAGCCACTGAGGTGAAATGTTCGAGAACCTGACTTTTTATAGCCTCGTAAAGGGTCCAGTCGGTGGTGTCGGTAAAACAATATATATTGAGCTGGGTGCCCTCCGACGAAGGATCCACAATCCGGGCAAGCATCTGCTGCTGCTGTGTGATGCGCGGATGGGCCTGAAGATAAAGCAGGATATATGCGCGGAAAAGGCCGAGATTGGTCTCCACCGTGCCGTTGACAACCGACAGCCCTGTTTCAAACATCAGGGAGCGTGGTGCCTCCGACACTTTCCCTGCCCATGAGGCAAGAGCCGGATAACGGGACATAAGACGCGCCCTGAGGTCATCCGAAAGAGGGATGACAGAATCGTTGCAAACAGTCAGGTTGTAGCTTATGCGCCGTGCGCCGAAATCTTTTATGCCGCTCCAGTTCTGGAACGAATGCTGTACGAGCATATAAGGGGGACATGTCACCATAGTATTGTCGAAATTGCGCACCTTGACTGTGGTAAGCGAGATATCGTTGACAATTCCGTTGACCTCCGTGCCCGGGACCACTATCCAGTCGCCCAGATGCACCATATCGTTCTGCGAAAGCTGTATGCCTGCCACGAACCCGAGAATACTGTCCTTGAATATCAGCATAAGGGCGGCTGCAAAGGCGCCGAGTCCGGTAAGAAGCGCCGCCGGCGATTTATCCACCAGCACCGACATGCCTATTATGGCGACAATGAGCCACACTATACCCTTGCAGGTGTTTGCAATCCCCTTCAAAGGCAGATTGCGTGTGTTTTCATGCACATCATAATGGCTCCACATGAATTCAATCACCGCCGAGAGACCTATGCCTATGGTAACAAGCAGATAGATGAACAGCAGTTTGTCGCATATGTCACGCAACAGAGTGCCCTGATTGAACGCGAAAGGCAACAGCGACATCATAACCAGAGGAGTGATGAAATGGCTGCAACGGGATATCAGACGCGACTGGAGAATCTCGTTGACAAGCCCCGTGTGGCTCAACCTTACGAATTTTCTCGAGCTCCACACTATTATCACACGTATGGCCCAACCGAGGGTTATGGAAGCCGCCACGACAACAACCACGTACACTATCTCACGCAAAGTGTACATATGCTCCAAGCCTATGAACCTGAGCATCCGGTCAATAAGTGTCATCAGCCACACAGCTATGCTATGGGCCGGAATAACGTCAGTCAGTATCATAGTCTCTCATAATCTAAATAGTTAATACATCCTTCGCTTCTTTTCAAACAAATGCCTGCCCGGAATAGTTGCATATATTCCGAGGGTTAATTATTTTTGCGTCCATGATCCTTGTTTCTTCAATTTTACTGTCACTGTTCACCAGCGTGGAGTTCTACGTATCTGCTGTAATAGCAGGGGCTTTCATCGTAGCCTTCATGGCCCTTCCTAAACATTCGGGACCGGCCAGAACCTTTCTTCTGCCGGGCAGCCTCTCACACACCGGGCTCACCGGCGAGCCTTCAGCCGAGATAACAATCGAGGTAGAGCCGGACATGACAGTGAAGATAACACGCACCGGAATAGATGGGATTGATGATTCATCGGCCTTGTCGCTTGCCGTGACAGTGGCCGGACGCGACATAACCGCAGAAGAACGTGCCGCCCCATCACGCGGACCTAAAGGATGGCCGGCAGATACAGCTGAATTCCGCATAGAAGGGCTGGCGCCACATGAACTATATCATTTCAAATACACCAGTGCCTCCACCGATTCTTTCGCCGCGTCACCTCTACGGATAAGACCCGGTATAAAAATAGTGAAATCTCTCAAATAATCCAGGTATGAGACATACATATCAAAATACTGTTTCAATAAAGTTACAGATTAGAATCTAAAACTCTTTTTGATTAAGTTTGCTGAGTAATGATCAACGAACCATCCACAAACACGATCCTTTCAGGACTTAGAATTGCAGTAATCGATCCCGACGAGATGATACGCGGACTCTTCAAGTATAATCTTGAAGACGCCGGATTCAACGTAGACGTATATCCTGACGCCGATTCAGCACTTGCGGAGATTGAGAATGTGGATCTGATCATAAGCGAGGTAGTACTCGGCGACATAAACGGCCTGATGCTCGCCGGCCTGTTAAAGAGCAAACCCTCCACAGCCGGGATACCCATAATTCTGTGCTCTACACGCGACACAGAGGATGATATAATCCGCGGCCTTGACGCAGGAGCCGACGACTATATGGTAAAACCGGTGTCTCTTCGGGAAATGGTGGCACGCACACGCTCCGTAATCAGGCGCCACAATATGCGCCCCTACCGAATGGCATCGAAAATCGAAATGCCTCAGACCGCACAGGGAGAGGCCGAAGTGTTCAAGACAATGCACCTAAGCGACAGCGACAGAGTGGGATTCATCGACGGAAGGCGCATACCGCTCACACGCACGGAATTCTCACTGCTCTATTTCCTGATGAAAAACAGAAACAAATTCTTTTCACCGGCTGAGCTTTACCGTGCAGTGTGGCAAAAGGACGAAACCGGCCCCTCGCGCGCGTTGGATGTGAGCATATCGCGCCTGCGCAAAAAGATAGGCCCCTATGCAGGCAACCTCGCTAACCGTTCAGGCGTAGGATATGGCTTCATCGAAAACTAAAGCGCATGAGCCGCTGCCTGCGGCATTGACGGCCGGTGTCAACGAAGCCGGATGCGACGAAGCCGGCCGCGGATGTCTTGCCGGGCCTGTTGTGGCTGCGGCCGTCATACTCCCCGATGATTTCTCCCACCCATTGCTCAACGATTCGAAACAGCTCACCGAACGGCAGCGCGACACGTTGCGTCCCATTATCGAGGCAGAGGCGGTGGCCTGGGCCATAGCCGCGGTTGACGCAGCCGAGATAGACCGGATAAACATTCTCAACGCCTCAATACTTGCCATGCACAGGGCCTTGGACCAGCTTGCCGTACACCCCGGCGCCATAGCCGTGGACGGCAACCGATTCAAGCCATGGCGTTCGGTGCCCTACACCACTGTGGTAAAAGGGGACGGACGCTATGCCGATATAGCCGCCGCATCCGTACTGGCAAAAACAGAGCGCGATGCCATAATGCTTGCAATGCATGAACGATATCCCCGCTATGGCTGGGACTCGAACAAAGGCTACCCGACACCTGCCCACCGCAACGCCATACGCCTTTACGGCCCTACTCCCCTCCACCGGATGAGTTTCACACTTCTGCCACCCCAACAGCTTACCCTTGAATTATGAAAGCGATAGCAGTCACAAGCCATAAAGGTTCCGGGCCATCCGTATCAGCTCCCGAAATACTGTTATTTCCTGATTCATCCCTTACAGTGGCCCGTCAGCCATTGTTCCTGCCTGACTTTGCCGAAACATGGATAGCCCATGTGGGTATCGCCGTACGTATAAGCCGATTGGGAAAGACCATCGCGTCACGGTTTGCCTCACGCTATTACGACGCGGTGACAGTGGCCCTGCGTGCAGTGCCCTGCGGTGTAGACGCAGGCAAAGCCCTCTATACATCCTTCGACGGCGCCCTTACGCTCGGAGCTTGGATTCCCGCTGAGGAAATAGACCGGGACAAGCCCATTATGGACGCAGCATTCACCCCAGCCGCGCTAAGTTTCAATGCGGAAACGGTGCAATGCCGGGTAGCGGAAGCCATCGAAGCCGCAAGCGCATATTGCACTCTCAAAAGCGGCGATGTGATAATTCCCGGCTGGGCTTCCGTAGAGTCCCCGCTGGAGCAACGCACCACCGTCACCGCCTCTTTAGCCGGACACGAGTGTCTCAAACTGAAAATAAGATAAAAAAATCCACCTCATCCGGCAGGGTAACCAACGTAACACCAAGTGTTTTATAGGCTTTTAACACATTATTGACAGGGAAATAAGTAACTTTGCAATGGCAAATTGTATATTCTGCCATAATTCACACTCATATCCGAAACAAATAAAATCACCATACCTTGCAAATGAAATTCACAGCAACGCTAAGGGCTTCGGCCGCCATGCTGTTTTCGGCCTTTTCGCTGTTGACGGCCACCGCATTGCCTACATCGCATTTTGCGACCTCATCAAAACTCTCCGGCGGACGATGGGTAAAAATACGCATAACCGAACCAGGCATGCAGCAGATCACCTACGACCAACTCAGGCAGTGGGGGTTCTCCGACCCATCGAAAGTATATGTATTCGGATTCAGCACCATAAACTTAGCCTCAAATAATTTCACCGACGACCTGCCCGATGATCTGCCGGCAGTGAAGATACACCGTGTGCCCGGCGAGAAAATAGTGTTCTACTCCGAAGGATCGCGGCGCATTGCAATATCATCGAAAGGGATAACGGCCACATCATCGGCTTATTCCGACAACACCTATCTCTTTGTAACCGACGCTGTGGAAAATCCCGATTGGGCGCCTCCGGTAATAGGCGTGAACACAAGCAACAGCCGCTACAAACTCACTTCGCACAATGCATTCGAATACCACGAGGAGGATCTTACAAACCTGTCGCATGGAGGCTCTATATATTTAGGCGAATCATTTCTTGACAAGCCGCTGGAGCTTAAATTCACACTCACGGATTATCTGACCTCAACATCACCGAGATTTTTCTACCGCTATGCCACAGGTCTCGCATCATCCGTATCCACCATCACAGTAAAACCAGCACCTGGAGGAGACATCACAACATCATCCATATCACCTACTTCGGTTTCATTCGGCGGGGTAAACCGGCATTATTACCTTTCCGGCACCGGATCAATGTCGTTCGGGCTCCCCAAAGGAAATCCCACAGCCGAGGCATCAGTAACACTTGCCCTTCCCTCGGGGATCAATCCATCGTCGGCAAATCTTGACTGGGCCGGCATAACTTATTCACGGCTCAACGACATGGGTGGGCGTCCGCAGATGCGTTTCGATTTCCTCAAAGTCCAGCAGTCGCAGAATTTCACTGTAGCCGGCGCCTCAGCGTCCTCCAAAGTGTGGTATATCACGCCTGACGGAAATGTGTACAATCACATGACCCATTGGAACAAATCAACCCAAATGCTCCTTGCATCCTTCATCAGCATCAAGAGTCAGGAACCCACATTCATCGTATTCGACCCGTCGAAAGAGTTGAATCCAGTGGAATTTGCCGGTGAGGTATCCAATCAGGACATTCACTCCATGGCGGTGCCCGACATGGTGATAATAGCCCCGACGGCATACATCACACAGGCCGAAGAACTGGCTGCAGTGCACCGCGAGCATTCCGGCCTCGAGGTGGCGGTGCTTGACCAGCAGGCTATATTCAATGAATTTTCATCCGGCACACCGTCGGCAATGGCCTACAGGCTTGCACTCAAGATGTTCTACGACCGCGATCCGCAGAAACTTAAATACCTGCTGCTTTTCGGCACAGGCACATGGGACAACCGGCACATAGTATTCTCCGACCGCGACTATCTGCTTACATACCAGACCGAAAAATACGATTATGCAAGCCGTGAAACAATGGCTTATTGCTCCGACGACTATTTCGGATATCTCGACGACAGCTTTGATGGAGACAACATACCCGCAACCAAACTGAATCTCGGAGTGGGGCGCCTCCCGGTAAGCAATATCACTGAAGCATCGGCAATAGTGGAAAAAATCCGCGAATACATCACAAATCCACCTCTGTCAGGCAGTTATAACCGAGCCATGATCACAAGCGATGACGGTGATGCAAACTCCCACCTGCTCCAAGCCGAAGAGTCAGCCAAACTAATCACCGAATTGGCGCCATATTCCACAGTGACCAAACTCTATAATGCGTTGTATCCGTTTAATGCGGCCGGCGATGCAGAGGAGCTGCGCAACGCCACCAAACTGAATTTCGCCATAGGCCAGAACTACTGGGTATATTCGGGCCATGCCAATCCATCGCACCTTATGAGCGGGGAATGCCTTTGGGAAAACAGGCTCGTTGAGACTACCTCATATGAGGTCCCCCCCATAGTAATGCTCTCTACATGCGAAACCTACGGTTTCGACCGCCTTGAGGACTGCATAACCGAACGTATGATAAAACGAAAGGGGGGTGGAGCTATAGGAGTTGTAGCATCGGGCCGCACAGTATATCAGACCCACAATCAGGCTATGAGCCTTGCCATGACCCGTGCACTGTATAGCGCACCCGCAGGCTCACGCATGGGCGACGTTTACCGCAATGCGAAAAATGAGATTGCCGACAACGAATCATTAGCCGTAAACATCAACTCAATGTCGTATAATCTCGCCGGTGATCCTGCCATACCTATATTTATCCCTTCCCGTACTGTCAACACTGTGGCAGTGGATGACAATGCCATTGCCACAACCGATGGGCTCACCACAGTGCATCCGCTCGTCCCGTTCAATCTCAGCGGCACCATAACCGATACGGACGGAAACACTGACACGGACTTCAACGGGCAGATGACCATCACGTTCCATGACGGTATCAAAAACGTAATGTCAAGCCTCAAAGGAGATCCGGGACAGACCTCGCAGCGGGTGGAAATTGACGAGACTCCGATCGCATCCGTAGTGGTGCCTGTAATGGCAGGCCGCTGGGAGGCGGTAATGACTGTGCCCGAAGGTTTGGTCAACGACACTATCAACCGGATAAACTATTACGCTTACACAGATGACCACTCTACCTTTGCATCCGGATATTTCAAAGGACTCAGCCTCACTCCCTATGATCCTTCATTAGTGGAGAATCCGGATGTCACCCCTCCGGTAATAACGGAATGTTATCTCGACGATCCGTCATTCGCCAATGGCGACGAGACAGGATCCACCACTACCCTGTATGCCTCCATAGCCTCCGATGCAAGCGGCCTGAACTGTTCGTCAGCCTCAATAGGCCACGGTGCACGCCTGAAACTCGACAACGCCCGAAGTTTTCCGGAATTCCGCACATCACTGAAACCTGCCGCCGATGGCTCCTACTCCATCTCACAGCAACTTTCAGGCCTTACCGACGGACACCATACAGTGACCCTCACCGTCGACGACAATGCGGGAAACCAGACCTCGCGCACACTCAATTTCTTAGTACGCAACCGTTCGGGACTTTCGGAAATGAACGTGGAGGAAGCTCCGGCACGCACACAGGCCACATTCACACTCACGGATGAGACAGCAACAGAGTACGACAATATATCGCTGATTGTGCGTGATGCACTTGGCAACACCGTGTTCCGTGCCGACAACGTCACCCTCCCCTACTCGTGGAACCTGAAAGGCAACGACGGATCACGTGTAGCCGACGGCCACTACAACGCATTCCTGCTGACACGCAACGGCCGACTTTACGGTCACACACCCGCAGTGGAATTCATAGTAGTGAAATAAACGGGCCTACGCCATGGAAGCTACCACCCTCACACAACTACACCGCGCGCTCCGGCAGGGGCGCGTGGTTGTTTGTGAAGGTGCCGCCTCCACCATCCTCGGTCCTGACCCCGAACCCCAGTCGCTGACGGAACTCCACCGACGTTATGTCATGGCCGGGGCACGGATGCTCACAGCATGCACATTTGCAGTAGCTGATCCGGCACATATACTCCACACTGTGCAGGCGGCACGCACCGTAGTGCAGGATACTGACGGATGCATTGTGACAGCTCTTGCCGGTGGCCTGCGTGGAGCCGACGCAGTGGCACAGCTCCGCACTTTAGCTGCATCGGGCGCGGATGCGATATTATATGAAACCGTATATGACTGCAATCTGGCCGATGAGATACTGTCGGAAGCAGCCATAGAAATACCGCTCATGCTTTCGGCAACATTCACCGACTCACTGACCCTTCCCTCTGGCGAAAGTGCCGCCGATTTCGCCGCATTGGCAAAACGGCATAAAGCCATTGCGGCCGGGGCCAACTGCGGCGACTCTATGGACGCCACCCTCCGCGGAGCTGAAATGCTGCGCGGAGCCGTCCCAATGCTTATAGTGCGTCCGTCGGCAGGCATACCCGACAGCCACGGCCGCTATCCTCTCGACCCTCAGCAATGGGCCGACGCCTTAAGCACGCTACGCGGCGTAATTGCCGGAGGATGCTGCGGCACCACTCCTGAGCATATAGCCGCCTTTGTCCGAACTCTGAACCGCAAGACTTCATGACCATGCACTTAGACTCGCTGACACTTCACGACTTCAAGAACATACCCCAAGCACGGCTCGACCTGTCGCCGCGCATAAACGGCTTCATCGGCATGAACGGAATGGGTAAGAGCAATCTGCTCGATGCAGTGTACACCCTGTCGTTCACCAAAAGTTTCACGGGGGTCAACGATGCGCTTCTCGTGAGGCGCGGCGCCGAATTTGCCATGCTCAAGGCCATGTACACACGTCGCGGCAATCCTGAGGAGGTTACCCTCGGCATAACACCCGGACGGCGCAAGAGCCTGCGCCGCAAAGGGAAGGAATACAAACGCATGTCGGAGCATATAGGTCTCTTCCCCCTGGTAATGGTATCGCCGAGAGATATCGACCTGATACGCGACAGTGGCGAGGAACGGCGCCGCTGGACCGACATGGTCATATCGCAGGGCGATCCACGCTACCTTGAGGCCCTGAGCCGCTATGCCCGCGCACTGGAACAACGCAACCGGCTGCTGCGCGACGGAGCCGTTGACCATACGCTCTATGAAGTGATAGAAGCGTCGATGAGCATGGCCGCGGACTTCATAACCCGCGCGAGGGCCGCTTTCATCGACGAACTTACCCCGATATTCGCCCGCATCTACGCGGCCATAACAGAAGGCACCGAAAGTCCGGCGCTTGCTTACGAATCGCAGATGCATAGCCGCAACGCCACCCTTGAGGCGCTCTTCGACGGCGCACGGCGGCATGACGAGGCGGTGCGCCATACATCCGTGGGCCCGCACCGCGACGACATAGCCATGACTCTCGACGGAATGCCCGTGCGCCGCACAGCATCGGAGGGACAGTGCAAAACCTTCACCATAGCCCTGCGCATAGCCCAGTTCGAGTTTCTGCGCAAAGCCACATCGCTTATGCCGATGCTGCTGCTTGACGATATTTTCGACAAACTTGACGCACACCGCGTGGAGGCCATCATGAAACTTGTGTCAGGCCCCGGATTCGGCCAGATATTCATCACCGACACCAACCGGACTCATCTTGACGAGATAATGGCTCATTCGGCGGGCGATTACCGGCTGTGGAATGTGGCACAAGGCGAATTTTCACCCGTAAACCGCGATTGCAATGAAACGGAGCGAAGCTAAATCTTTTGCCGAGATATTCGATGGCGCACTCGAAACCGCCGGGCTCACCGACACTTACCGCGAGCAGAAAGCCTCATTCCTGTGGCCGGAGATAGTGGGCCCGGAGATCAACCGCCACACCTCAAGGCGCTATGTGGAGCATGGCGAACTGCATGTCTACATCACCTCAGCCGTGCTCAAAAACGAACTTTCATTTCTTAAATCCCGCATCATCGCCCTTATAAACGAAGCGGCGGGAGCGGAAACAATACACCGTATAGTAATCCACTGAATAATCGACAAACTATTCTGCTATGGCAGCTGACCCACGCATACCCGACCCCGGATTTACCCTGCGCCATGCGCTGAAAATCCAGAAACGGTTTTCCGACATAGACGTGCTCGGCCACGTGAACAACAACGCATGCCTGTCGTATTTCGACCTCGGCAAAACCCAGTATTTCCTTGATGTACTCCCCCCCGACGGACACGATATGCACAACGCCAAGGCCGTGATTGTCAACATCAATGTAAGCTTCCACGCGCCCACCTACTTCTCCGAGCCGATGGAGGTGCTCACCGGCGTGGCCTCAGTATCGGAGCACAGCTTCATTATGGAGCAACGGATAGTCAACACCGAAACCGGCGAGGTCAAGTCGACCGCGCGCTCGGTGATGGTAGGATTCCACATGGCCACAGCCACCTCGCGCCCCATCGGCGATGAATGGGTGGCCGCTCTTGAAAAATGGGAAGGGCGCCCCTTGCGCAAACCCAAGGAGTAAGCGAGCGTATGGAACTTCCCGCCCTGTTCATCGACTCAATCCGAGAAGCCGGCATAGACGCCGGCGCATTGGCCTCAGCGCTTGCATCGGATCCCGTCACGGCCATCCGTCTCAACGCAGCCAAGCCTGCGGAACTCCCCGAGGGCGCCTCGCCTGTAAACTGGTGCGAACGGGGATATTATCTCGACGGTCGCCCGAAATTCACGCTTGATCCGGCACTACATCAGGGCCGGTATTATGTGCAGGATGCGTCATCCATGTTCATAGCAACAGTGGCGAACCGTCTCGCGGAAATGCTTCCCGAAGGCTCACTCTATCTTGACGCCTGTGCCGCCCCCGGAGGCAAGGCCACTGCCGCAATCGACGCCTTGCCTTCGTCGTGGGGAGTGGTGGCCAACGAGATAGTGCCTAAACGTGCGGCCGCATTGCGCGAAAACATCATAAAGTGGGGGGCGCCGAATGTCATAGTCACCAGAGGTGACACCCGGGCATTTGCCAAAGCCGGTGAGATGTTTGCCATAGTGGCTGCCGATGTGCCGTGTTCAGGCGAAGGAATGATGCGAAAGGATCCGCAGGCTCTCGCCCAATGGTCGCCGGGACTTGTGGAGGAATGTGCTGAGCGCCAGCGCGAGATTCTCGCCAACCTTTGGCGCACACTTTTGCCGGGAGGCTATCTGATATACTCCACCTGCACTTTCAACCTCACGGAAAACGACCGTATGGTGCAGTGGATAATGAGTGAACTCGGCGCAGGATCTGTAAGCCTGAAACTTGACTCAGCGGCACTCGGCACGCATGACGCCGGACTCACCACGGACGCATGGCGTTTCATGCCGCACATAACCCGCGGCGAAGGCCTTTTCATGGCCGTTGTGCGCAAACCCGGCGAAATCACCTCACCTCCGGCTTCAAAAAAAATCAGGCAGAACGCCACGCCCAAAATAGATCCCGCAATAAGAAAATGGATCAAGGGCGGCGACGAGATGGAATTCACCGTTGAGAATGACCGCATAAACGCATTCCCGCGTCAACTGTCGCTCCCCTTGCGCTCGCTGTCGCGGGTCACTGACATCATACACCACGGCACCGTCCTATGCCACATAAAAGGCCGGGATTACATCCCGGCCCATCAGCTCGCCATGTCGCGCATACTTGCACCCGAAGCATTTCCGGCAGTGGAAGTTGATCACGCCACGGCAATATCCTATCTGCGCCGCGAACCTGTAGCGCCCGAGGCCGGATGGCCCCGCGGAACAGTGCTGCTTGAGCACAACGGCTGCCCGCTCGGATTCGTCAAAAATCTCGGCAACCGCACCAATAGCCTATACCCCGCCGAATGGCGCATCCTCCACTAATCCTCGCACTCACGGGGCCAATACGGTCAGAACAATAGTTTCCACTGCTCCCACGATGGCCAGGGAAGCGGGGGCTCGCCGCCGCGCCTTGCCAGCACACAGAACACTATAAGCGCCACCGGAATAACAAGAATCCTGACCACTTCGGCCCAGTCATGATTAATCACAAACTTGCGCCGCGCGTCATAGGCCATCACACATGTATAGAAAAGGGCAAATGCCGCGAACCAGGGAAAGGTGGCACACACTCCCGTCGTCATTAAACCGATTAAGCCTACACTCCGTAAAATCTCAAACACAACTTCCGAACGTTTCGTTGTCATAACTCAAATAATAAGCACATTTGTATTTATTTCCACGCCAACAAATATAGCTTTTTATTTACTAATCCCCAATATGGATATCAGAAATATTTAGCTATATTTGCATAAATGCAATATATTACCGCCTGGCAAAACCAAATAAATTTGGTTTTGCTCTCAACTTATTCGTATATTTGCACTCGGACACAATTATCAAACCAATCACCTTAAATCAATCATAACATGGAACTTCCATTCGCCGAATCATGGCGCATCAAAATGGTGGAGCATATCCGCAAATCCACCCGTGAGGAACGTGAGAAATGGCTCCGCGACGCCCACTACAACGTTTTCCAGCTCGCTGCCGAGCATGTGTATATCGACCTTCTCACCGATTCAGGCACCGGCGCCATGAGCGACCGCCAGTGGAGCGCGATGATGCAAGGCGACGAAAGCTATGCGGGCGCCCGCTCGTTCTTCACCCTCCGTGACACAGTGGAGCGCATCACAGGCTTCCCGATACTGCTCCCCACCCATCAGGGCCGCGCTGCCGAAAATGTACTTTTCTCGGCATTGGTACACGAGGGCGACTATGTTCCCGGCAACTCACATTTCGACACCACCAAAGGCCACATCGAGTCACGCAAGGCAACGGCTGTGGACTGCACCATCGACGAAGCCCGCGACACCCAGCTCGAACACCCGTTCAAAGGCAGCGTTGACATAGCCAAACTGCGCCGTGTGCTTGAAGAGCATGCCGACAAGGTGCCTTTCATCATCGTAACCATAACAAACAACACAGCCGGTGGCCAGCCTGTGTCAATGAAGAATCTCCGCGAGGTGCGCCAGCTCGCCGATGAGTTCGGCAAACGCGTGGTCTTTGACTCCGCCCGCTTCGCCGAGAACGCATATTTCATCAAAACCCGCGAGGAAGGATATGCCGACCGCACCATCAAGGAAATAGTGCGCGAGATGTTCTCATACGCCGACGCCATGACCATGTCAGCCAAAAAGGACGCCATAGTCAACATGGGCGGCTTCATAGCCACACGCCATCAGGATTGGGCCGAGAAAGCCAAACTATTCCTGATACCTTTCGAAGGCTATCTGACCTACGGCGGCATGAACGGCCGCGACATGGAGGCCTTGGCAGTAGGATTGGACGAAAACACCGAGTTCGACAACCTCGAAACCCGCATCCATCAGGTGCAGTTCCTCGCATCGCTGCTCGACGAATACGGCATACCCTACCAGCGTCCCGCCGGCGGACACGCCATATTTGTGGATGCTTCCAAAATCCTTACCAGAGTGCCCAAAGAGGAATTCCCGGCACAACGCCTCACGGTGGAACTGTATCTGGAAGCAGGCGTGCGCGGCTGCGAAATAGGCTATATTCTGGCCGACCGCGACCCCGTGACCCGCGAGAACCGCTTCAACGGACTTGACCTGCTGCGTCTCGCCATTCCGCGACGCACATATACCGACAACCATATGCGCGTTATTGCCGCAGCTCTCAAAAATGTATTTGACCGCCGCGACTCAATCACCCGTGGCGTGAAAATTGTGGAGGAAGCACCCCTTATGCGTCACTTCACAGTAAAATTGGATCTACTCTAATAGCATAAAAAAGGTTAAACATCGACTCTGTTGCAGAGCTTTCACCTAATTGTGACAACTCCGTAACAGAGTCGATCTAATTTTGCAGTACTCTCTAAGATCAGAAACGTATTATATCAATATCACATTTAAGGCAAAACAAACACAGTAATTTTGAAAATATCCTCAGTAAAGCGCGCGGACTGTCGAAGATGACACTCCGCGCGTTTCATTTCATTTATTCTTAACGGATAAGGATGTTGCGGCCTGAGGTGTTGGCGTGGAGCAACGGGGTGTCGTCGGCATGATCGGTGACCACCGTAACCTCATCATAGGCGCTCCACGGGCCAGTGACGGAGAGCACAGCTCTGAGTTTGGCTTCGCCGCGGCATTCGGCATATTCATCGGGCCGCTGCGACATAGGCGTGGCCACCCATAAACTGATACCGGCCCTATGGGCCACTGCTCCCACATAAAGATCAGGAGCAGCTGTGGCGAGTACAACCTTATCACCTTTGGAAATGTGAGTTTCAACCAATGCCATGACTTCACTGTTGAATCCCCGGGCCACGGCAGTTGAAAATCCGTCTATTACAGCCGGTGTGCCGACCGGCGATGTGAGCCGCATCAGGTGGAACTTCATGCGGCGGTGTGATACCATACGGAGTTTGCGCAGGATTACCCAGAAACCCACCCCTGCGGCGCTGACCACGCGTCCGGTGCGCACAAGCCGGTTAAAAGCGGTACGCACCCAAAGATTAAGGGTATTGCCGCGAAACAGCGTGCCGTCGAGATCCACCACCAGAAGTTTCATGGCTGCCTATAATCTATTGACCATGGAAAACGCAGAAGCGCTGAATCCCTGAACAACGCCACATCCGGACGAAATACGGGGTGCGGAGTAGTGACCGTAAGGGCCGCTGTGACAATGCGCACACGAGGTGCCTCAGCCCGCACAGCGTCCACAACTGCTTTCATTGTGACGCCTGAGTCAACTGCATCATCCACAATAAGCACCCTCGGTTCGGGAAACGCAGCCAGATCAGCACGCAGCCCAGCTGAAAGCTCTGGTAACCGTACATCGCTTCGTTTACGGCGCCGCAGCCACAATGACTCCGCCTTACGCAGCATATCAAGCATCCATACCGGCATATGCGGCATAAGCCTGACCATAAAGCCCCGCTCTTTTTTGCTCGACGAAGGGCGCCGCATAACCGTTTCATGATAATGCCCCATTCTCTCTCCGCCATAAGCCCCGGTAATGATGCGGGCCACGCGCGCACCCCCGTTGAGGATACCGACAGTAACGTCAAACGGGCCGTATTCCAACGCCTCACGCCCAAGCCGGCGCGACATGGCCTCAAGATCATCCGGTGTTACTGTTACAACTTTCATGTGGCACTGACAAACCGTGATGCAAATTTAAAAATACGTGGCGACAAAAGGGCTGCAAGCGCCCCAACTTTATTTTTTAGCCTGACGCGCGGATTAATCGCCACGGACAGTCGGTGACGGCGGATCATATCGACACACCGGCGCTCTGTTTCAGGCATAGACGCGCCCGAGGCAGAGAGGGCCATAAGTATATTGCATGCCGCACCGAACGCCCTGTCGGCAGCAGCGGCCTTCATCACGCGGTCAGCGCCTGAATAGTGCCGTACAATACGGTCAGCCACATCAAGCACATCGGCCCGTGCCGCACTGAAAGTGTTTATGAAGCTTCCCGGGCGTTTACGGTAGAAATACACCTGTTCGGGAGTCACCACCACTTTGGAGGCACGTTCATAAAGCCGGTAGATTATATCCAGATCCTCATATCGTCCGGGGCGGAATGAGACCTCGGGGCCAAACATGTCGCGCCGGAACAGTTTTGCCCACACACCGTTGTCGAATCCGGCTGTCTGATGCAAGGCATGAAGCGCTGCACGGCGTCCTGTCATCAACGCCACACGCTTCCGGCCTATAGTCCGGAAGTCGGGCAGTTCGGAATAACGCATACGTCCCACGGCTATTTCGGCGCCTGTGGACTCAGCCATCCCGAGCAGCCGGTGAAGATTGTCGGGGTGCAGCATATCGTCATCGTCGGCGAATGCGATCCACTCTCCGCGTGCCACTGACAGGCCATGATTGCGGGCACCAGACACGCCCGAATGGCCGATGCGTTCTATACGCAACCGCGGATCGGCAATCTGTTCCTGAGCGAGATGCTCCCTTATGTCACATTCCGAGCCGTCATCCACCACAATGAGTTCTATACGGTCCTCCGACTGGTTAAGCACCGACGCAACACAAGCCCCGAACCATTCGCCGGGATTGTAGGTAGCCACTATCACCGATATTTTCACATCCTCGCCCATGGCCTGATATAAAGAGGGGCTTCCGGCCCGAGATTAAAAATAAGGTCAAGCACACTCATCCCGGGAATAAACCCGAAGCGGGAGGCGCGCACCTGCCAATATGAGGGCAAATCGACTTTCGGCTCAGTTAGGCGGCAATCGTCCCACAATTCCGTGTCGTCAGGACAACAGTCTACCGACACCGGCACGGGAAGATGAAGGATAGGACAGATCACCGAATCCCATGCCGCGGTAAGCCATGTCAGGCTACGCCCCACAGTTTCCGCCGACAGAAGCGGACGGAACCGGTCGATATAAAACTCAAAAAAAGGTGTACGCCCGTATGCGCTCTCCAATGCCGTGAGGTGAAGGCGCCACCAATTGCCGTGCGACGACACGGTGACGCTGTCAAGCGTGGCCGAATGGTATTCCCGAGGCTTTGCCACCGGCACAGTGAGCGTCAGCGGCCCCGCCTCGGCGGCGATAGTGAAGCGGTGGGAGGATTTCAGGCGCTTGTCCCAGCGCATGGAACCGTCCACCGCCGTATGCGGCGCAGCGGCCATAGCCGCATAACGCCCCGCAGGAGCCGCGAGTGCAGGCCGGAGCAACAGCCCCCGGGCCTTAAAAGGTGGCTGCGGAGGGGTGGACATGTCATTTGTCGGGATTGGCGCGGCGGAGCACACGGTTCCAGCGGATACCGCCATCAAGAATACCTTTGTCCTTGTCGAACGACACAAGCACCACTTCGGGACGGCCCACAATGTGGTCCTCGGGCACAAAGCCCCAATAGCGCGAGTCGAGGGAGTTGTCGCGGTTGTCGCCCATCATGAAGTAGTAATCCATAAGGAATGTATAGGTGTCCTGAGGCTTACCGCCTATATACAGTTTGCCGTTATGGAACGTGGCATCATCATTGTGCTCATAGTTGCGTATGCAGCGGCCATAGATGCGCCAGGCCCTTTCGTCCACGCGGATCGTGGCCCCTTTGCGCGGGATCCATATCTCGCCGTAATCGGCACGTGTACGTTCAGCCGACACCCCATCGGGAAACAGCCATGGTTCCGGCACCGCTTCCATTTTCATAACACGGCTCACACGGGGATCCGCCTCCAGAGTGCTTACCATGGCTGCCGTGAGCGGAGCCACATAAAGCGGAGGCACCGAGCCGTCGGCATTGACAGCGAAACCGAGGGCGCGCAGGCTCTCGATATCATCGGGAGTGACGTTGACACGGTGGCGGTCGTCGACAGCTATGCCGATACGCTCCCAGTCAGCATCGGTCATCTCGCCCTGACGCAACTGGAAATAATAGTTGAACTGCACATTGGCAGGCTGAGGCTGAGCCTCACCGTTGATATATATCACACCGTCAACTATCTTTATGCGTTCTCCCGGAAGTCCTACCGCGCGCTTGACATAGTTTTCTCGACGGTCAACAGGCCGGTAGATAACCTCGCCGAAAGTCGCTTTGTCATTGTTGACCCTCTCGCGGCCGAACTGCTTCACAAGAGTATAATAGTCGGGATTCTGGACTTTCAGGGCCACAGTGTCGCCGGCAGGAAAATTGAATACCACAATGTCGCCTCGCTCCACATTGCCGAGCCCCTTGAGGCGGTGGTAGCGCCACTGCGGCCACTCCAAGTAACTTTTGGTGTTGATCACCGGCAATGTGTTCTGCACCAACGGAACATGGATAGGTGTGTTGGGCACCCTCGGGCCGTAAGCCATCTTGTTGACCCATAGATAGTCGCCCACAAGAAGCGATTTTTCGAGCGACGACGAGGGTATCTGATAGTTCTGGCCTATGAAGGTGAACACGAAATAGACGAGTATCAGGGCGTATACAATAGCGTCAACCCAGCTCATTACGGTGCGCACCACCGGACTGGATGATTTTTTCCACCAGGTGAACGGAATGTAGCCGGTGATGTATATGTCAAACAGCAGGGGGAGCAACAGCAGCACCCACGGGTTTCCGAGCCATATCACCCAAAGGATGAATATCAGCGCGACAATTCCGAAACGTATCCAACGGGTGGTTTTCACAGCCTTGAGGCGCTGGTTTAAAGAAAGTTTATCCATCTGTATATGTCGTTTATAAAGTCGTCAAGATCAGTTGCCGGACTCATGCTCCGGCAGTCCGAAAACACCCTGCATCATATCGTCCATAGTGTGGAATCCGCGGCGTGTCGAAAGCCATTCGGCGGCTATGACGGCGCCGAGGGCAAAACCGCGGCGTGAATTGGCGTTATGGGCTATGGTTATGGTGTCGGCCTCCGAATCCCAGTCCACAACATGACGGCCCGGAGTTTCGGCCCGGCGCACATGGTTCACAATAAGTGTCCCGTCGGGAGCCGGCACATCCTCGCGCCACGGGCCTGTGCGCGGACATTCGGCCACAATGTCATCGGCAAGTGTGACGGCTGTGCCGCTCGGATGGTCAGCCTTATGCACATGGTGCACCTCGGTAAGCGTAGGGCGGTAAGCGTCAAACCGCTCCATTATCCGGGCCACAAACCGGTTTACGGCAAAAAATATGTTCACACCGAGACTGAAATTAGAGCTCCACAGCATTGTTCCGTCAAGTCGGCGGCATTCACCGTTCACCTCATCCATGCGCGACGCCCATCCGGTGGAACCGGACACCACGCGCACACCCTGACGCAAGGCCTCGATAATATTGTCGGGGGCGGCCGAAGGGGTGGTGAATTCTATGGCCACATCGGCTGAACGAAAAGCTTCGCCCTGCATATCGGAGAGATTGCCGACATCGATCACGGACACGATCTCATGCCCACGGCTGCGGGCTATTTCCTCAATCATACGGCCCATCTTGCCGTAGCCTATTATAGCTATCTTCATTGTGGATTGCTGTGAGAGTGAATATTCATCGTTTACCTTTCTGGGCACGCGGTATCATTATCGACGTGTAGCATTGCACGGCACCTCCGGCGAGAGTGAACGCAAGCCAGTCGGTGGGGCCGGCACCTTTGTAGAACATGAAAAATGCAGCCACACAGAAAAATATGGCACTCCATGACTCCAACCGGCTGAGACGCTTCACGCGTAGATTGTCACCCCGGTAAGGAGTGAGGATGCGCACTATCAGCAACAGCCCCGCACCGGCGGAGTAGACATATTTCCACAGCGGAGGCTGGCAACCCAAGATGGGCATTGCCGTACCGGCCACCACAAGCAGCAAGGGTACTGTCGTGAGCCACATCAATGTAACAGGATTTTCAATCTTCATTTACAATTATATATACATCCTCACCCGGCCGCTGCATGTGATATTGCTCGCGCACTATACGCTCCATTGTCTCCGGATCGGTGTCGAGCCGTGAATTGAGTGCGCGGTAATACATCAGCGTGTCGTTGTTCTCCTTTATCTGAGCCTTGAGTTCCTCAATGCGTTTTTCGTAAGCGTAATGATTCATTACGGAATTGTCGTTGAAAAACAGTATGAACACAAGCACACCCGCTATCGCCACCGTGTTCACGGACAGGTAGCGGCGGCACCAATGCAGGAAACTTCGGGATTTATAGCCCATTATAGCGTTCAGAAACAGGTTCGGACTTGTTGATACATCATTATCTGAACTGCAAATTTAGCAAATTAAATAATATCCCCCCTCTTTCACCCCACATAAATTCCCTATCGGGGAGGGAGGGGGATTTGGCGGGCGGGGATTTTTTCGCTAAATTTGCGCAACAAGCAAGTATATTTCAAATTACCGAAACTTCGTTATGAGACTCATAAGGTTTGTGACAATACTCGCGGCCACAGCGTTGTGTGCCGGAGCATGGGCAACTAATCCCGAACGCAAGTTCTGGCTCAAGATAGGGATGGACAACGGACTGGTCAAGCCGTTCAACCCTGATTCGATAGCGGCCGACACCACAGTGACCGATTCCGCCAAGGTATTTGAGGCCGTGGTCAGGGACTATGCTCCGATAGGGGCCGTGGAGTTCCGTGAACCGGTGTTTATAGATTTCACCTACAGGCCGTTCCCGTCGTTTATACCTGACAGCATAGCCGCTCCAGCCCCCGCACGCCATGCCTTGCTGAAAAACGCCGGAACGGAATGGCTGGACGATGCACTGTTCAACGACTCGCTGATGGCCAATCTGCGGCAGACCTACATGATGGAATACCCCGAACGTGTGCGCTTCACCGAGCGGATGCTTCCCCGCGCGCCCAAACGCTTCCGGGCAGTGGTGGATCCCAAGGAGGCACGTATAGTGATGGAGGAAATCACAATCGACGAAGCATCACGCAAACCCGGAGCGCCTATAGATATAGAGCGAATAAACTGGATCCACAAGTTCGACGGACTGATACAGTTCTCCCAAGCCTATATATCGCCCAACTGGTATCAGGGAGGCAACAACAACCTCAACATGATAGCCCAGGCAATCTACAACATAAAGCTGAACCAGAAATTCCACCCCAACCTCCTGTTCGACACGACGGTGAGCTACAAGCTGTCGCTGACCTCGGCGCCCGACGACTCCATCCGCTCCTACTCGGTGACGGAAGACATATTCCAGATCATCAGCAAGGCGGGTATACGCGCAGCCAAACACTGGTTCTACTCTCTCTCGCTCATGTTCAAAACCCAGATGCTCAACAGCTATGAAAGCAACACCAACAACATGAAAGCGGCATTCCTTTCGCCCGGCGAGCTGAATGTGGGCCTCGGTATGACCTACGACTACACGTCGCCCAAAAAGAATTTCGAATTCATAGCGTCGCTGTCGCCGCTGTCATGGAACCTCAAGACATGTACAAACAGCGCCATAGATCCCCGTCAATTCGGCATAAAGCAAGGACGCAAAACCATCAACGAGATAGGTTCGAGCGCCGAGTTGAAATGCAAGTGGGATATAGCGTCGAACATCACCTACACATCGCGGATGTTCCTGTTCACCGACTATTCCTATGCCCAGGCTGACTGGGAGAATACCATAAGTTTCTCAATCAACCGGTTCCTTTCCACACAGATCTACGCACATCTGCGTTACGATTCGTCAACCCCCAAAATGCCCGACACACGCTGGCACGAATGGCAATTCAAGGAGATACTCAGTTTTGGCTTCAACTATAAGTTCAGCACTATATAAGGCCCTTTGTGGCGCGGCACTGCTGTCATGCAGTGTCATAATATCCGCACAAGGCGCCCGGCCCCAGCGCACCACCATGCGCGGGCTGAAAGTGAAGCCGCTGCCGCCTGCCGCCCGCGACACGCTGCACGCCCACACCGGGGCAGTGACACTGTCGGGCTACGAGAAACCGCTCCGTTCGTCAACGGAAACAATGCTCGTAACCTCGCTCCTTGATTCGGCCACAGTAGCCGAAATCAATGTGAGGCTCGACTACACCGACACTCAGGGCCGCATGCTCCATTCGCGCGAAGTAACACTGACAGTAGACATACCGCCCGGAGAGACACGTCAGGCTGCATTCCCTTCATGGGACAGGCAGCACACTTACTACTACCGCCTCAACCAAGCTCCCCAGCGGGCACAAGGCACGCCGTTCGACGTAAAAGCCACACCCCTGTGGATCATACTGAAAACCGAAAGTAATGACACAAAATAACGACACGGAAACAAAAACATCCGAAACCGCAGCAACGGCGACCAAACCCTCCTCGATGGAACGCCTCACCGAACTTGCCACCACAGGTCCGGCACGGCTGCTGTGGCGCTACAGTCTCCCGGCGGTGGTGGGCATGCTGGTGATGTCGCTCTACAACGTGGTTGACCGCATATTCCTCGGTCAGGGAGTCGGGCCCGAAGCCATAGCCGGACTGGCCATAACATTCCCGGTAATGAACCTTTCGGCGGCAATGGGTGTGCTGATAGGGGCCGGTGGTGCGGCACGCATATCGATAATGCTCGGGGCCGATGACCGCCGCGGAGCGGAGATCACGCTCGGCAACTCCCTGGTGCTGCTGCTGATAAACTGCACTGTGTATCTCACGATATTCGCCGTGTTCATCGATGACATACTGCTGATGTTCGGCGCATCGCCCGTAACCCTCCCCTATGCCCGCGACTTCATGCTCTTCATAATGCCCGGCATGATGTTCATGAACCTCACGTTCAGCTTCAACAACTTCATGCGCGCCTCGGGCTATCCCACACGGGCCATGGTAACGATGTTCATAGGTGCAGGATGCAATGTCATACTGGCCCCGGTGTTCATATTCGTGCTCGGATTAGGCATAAAGGGCGCGGCCATGGCCACCGACATATCCATGTTCGTGTCGATGTGCTTCGTGATGGCCCATTTCTTCAACCGCCGTGTGACAGTGAGGTTCCGACGCGGCACTTTCCGCCTGCGCTGGCGCTATGTGGGCGCCATAATAGCCATAGGCGCAGCCCCCTCCTTGGTCAACGCCGCCGGAAGCGCCGTGAATGTGATCATAAACACCACGCTATACCGCCACGGAGGCGATCTTGACATAGCCGCCGCGGGAATTTTCACCACCTTCACCTCGGTGATAGTGATGGTGATAGTGGGCATATGCCAGGGAATGCAGCCGATTGTGGGTTACAACTACGGTGCGAGGAAAATTGACCGTGTGCGGCGCACCGTAATGGTTGCCGCCGGCGTCTCCACCGTACTCGCCACTCTCGGCGGAGCTTTCGGACTCGCCTTCCCGGGCCTTGTAGCGCGAGCCTTCACCACCTCGCAGTCACTGATCGACTCCACCTCCATGGCCCTCGGCACGGCCCTGTGGGCATTCTGGATGGTAGGGTTCCAGATAGTGGCCACCACCTTCTTCCAGTCAATAGGCAAAGCCGGCAAATCGATATTCCTTAGCCTGTCGCGTCAGGTGATATTCCTGATACCGCTGCTGCTTACACTTCCCCATACTTTCGGACTGCGCGGAGTGTGGATGTCGTTCCCGATATCCGACACATGCGCCACCGTGGTTACTGCCGCACTGATCATATGGCAGTTCCACAGGCTCAGCCGCGAGCGCACCTCCTATTCGCCCGAGTCGATATGACCTCGGTCTCCTACGCCACAATTCATTAACCATATACCATACAAAACCATCCTATGAAGAAATCAGCTATAGCATTGCTGGCCGCAATGCCTCTCGGGGCGGCGGGGAGCGCTCCCATTGTGGGCACCCCGGCCTACGAATGGCGGGGCGACAGCATAATCCAGGGCCGCTTCACGGCCACAGCCCCCAATTCTCATGAAATAATATCCACCTATGAGGCGCAGCCGGGCTACTTCATGCCGGTTGAAAAGCAGTGGAAACTTAAAAACGACATTTCAGGCTACCCGTCGCTCGAAACCCCCTCGGTGCTCCACCGGGCTATCTACAACATGGGGCTTGACGAGATGGTAAACGCCGTGGAGCGCGACACCACCCTGCGCACAGGCAAGGAATGGGCCGGAGTGTGGACGCGCGATGTAAGCTACTCCATCCTCCTGTCAATGGCCTACATGCAGCCAGAAGCTTCGCGCATATCGCTCATGAAGAAAGTGACCCCCGACGGCCGCATAATACAGGACACGGGCAGCGGCGGCGCATGGCCTGTGTCGTCCGACCGCATGATCTGGGCGGCTGCTGCGTGGGAGGTCTACAAAGTGACGGGCGACCGCGGGTGGCTCGACTACATATATCCCATAATCAAGCGCTCGCTCGACGATGACCTCCTCACCGTCTACGACAAGGACACCGGACTTGTGCGCGGCGAGACCTCGTTTATCGACTGGCGCGAGCAGAGCTACCCCAAGTGGATGCAGACCGTCGACATATACCGGAGCCTGTCGCTGTCGACCTCAGTGGTGCATGCACACGCCTGGGATGTGCTGATGGAGATAGCCAAGATAAAAGGCGACTCCAAAATGGCCGCTACCGCACGCTCACGTGCCATAGGGCTGCGCCAGGCCATCAACCGCGAGCTGTGGATGCCGCAGAAAGGCTACTATGCGATGTATCTCTACGGCCGCGACAACCTCATAACCAATCCCCGCGCCGAGACCCTCGGCGAATCGCTTGCCATAATGTGGAACGTGGCCGACTCCGTACGCGCCCGCGAGATCACGGAGAACAACCCCACCACACCTTTCGGCCCGGCAATATTCTATCCCCAGATAGCCGACATGCCCTCCTACCACAACAACGCGCTGTGGCCCTGGGTAGGCGCATGGTGGGGCCTTGCAAACGCCAAGGCCGGTAACGCGCAGGGTGTCATGGAGTCGTTCGGCGCCCTGTTCCGCCCGGCAGCACTGTTCTGCACCAATAAGGAAAACTTTCGCCTCGACAACGGCGACATAGCCACCGAGCTTAACTCATCGAACATGCTGTGGTGTCTCGCGGGCAACATAGCCCTGACCCACCGCATATTGTTCGGACTCCACTTTGACCTTGACGGGCTCCACATAGAGCCGTTCGTGCCCGAGGCATTGGGGGACACACGCACATTGCGCAACTTCCCCTACCGCAACGCCACACTCGACATAACGGTGAGCGGCTTCGGATCACGCATAAAATCGTTCAAAGTCAACGGCAAGGAGCAGAAACTCTCAGTGATATCCCCTAAAGCCAAAGGGCACCTGACAGTGGAAGTGACAATGGACTCCGAGCCGATACCGGCCATGAAGGTCAACCACGTGGCAAATGCTTCGGCACCCCTCACCCCGGTTGCCCGGTTGGAGGGCACTACCCTCACATGGGAACCGATCGAATACATAGGCCGCTATATAGTGCTGCGCGACGGCAAGGAGATAGCCACACAGCGCTCCACCACTTTCGACGCGTCGGCACCGGGTGAATATCAGGTTATAGGCGTAAGCGAGGAGGGCATACCGTCGTTCGCGTCAATGCCGCTGTCCACCCGTAAGGCCATCACAGTGGAAATGCCGGGCGAGAAGACCACCGTCACATCTCCCGAGGTGGCCTACCGTCCCGAAAGCCCCGTGGCCGGATTCTCGGGCCGTGGATTCGCTGAATTGGATATGACCAGTGCACCGCTCACATTCGAATTCGAAGTACCCGAGGAGGGCGCCTACTCGCTGACATTCCGCTATGCCAACGGCAACGGACCGGTGAACACCGAAAACCGCTGCGGCATACGCACTGTGACAGTGGACGGCGAACGCGCCGGTGTGGCCGTTATGCCCCAGCGCGGACGCGCCAACTGGGATGACTGGGGCACCACCAATGCCCTGCATCTCACCCTCAAGCCCGGACGCCACACCGTGACAGTGGAATACCAGCCGTCGGACGCCAACATGAACGGCGCCACCAACCACGCCCTGATAGACCGCGCCACAATAACACGGATCAATCAATAATTAGGATTTAGGAATTAGAATTCCCATCCTTCCCTACTACGGACAAAGCCACTCCACCGCCTGCGCGATGGAGTGGTTTTGTTCGTTAACTATTTGTACTAATTTAAATAAGCTTGAAGCGTTTGACTATGAGGGAGCCGGCGGCATTATGGGCCTTGACTATGTAAATGCCGCTGGCAAGATGGGACAGATCAACTGAGGAAACCTCACTTCGGTCTGTAACCATACGGCCATCACATGTATAGACCTCCACACTTGCCTGCTCCGACAAATGCAGCGTTTTGCCGTCAAGCCACATATCAAACTGTGAGTCGTCCGCCACAGCATCAATGGAGGATTTTTTATCGCCGAGGTAAAATACGGGGCCATAAGTCTGCTGCGACATATTGCCGGACGGATCGGTCATTGTGGCCCTCAGGTTATACCATCCCGTTTCACTGGAAGCAGTGACCTGACCAAGCGGCACACGCCAGAAATAGCCGTAGGCCGGCGCATAATAATTTTCGGGCACTTCCTCCAATTCAAGTTCCTCCCATTCGGCAATGCCATAAGGCGAGCATTCAAGCTTGATATGCACCGGATCACATGAAAACCATGTAGGCACACCGGCTGAATGATAATTAAAATCGGCACCACACAGCTCCATCACACCATCCGAAGCCCTATCCAGCTTATTGGTTACATGGCCCTGTGAATCACGAATCCATAGTTTCTGCAATGTGGGTACATTTACATCAGCCAGATTTTCATCATAACGGATGTATGCTTCATTGAACGCATCCATTCCATCAACTTTCACATCATTCTTGAAATAGGAAATTTCCAACATACCAGGCTGATGTCCGTCGTAAGGATTGACCGAACTTTCCCATTCTTCAAGCACGCTGTAAGGGCCTTCCCCTATCAAAGCACCGTCACGCTTAATGCTGACGGATAGATTGCCAAGAGAGTAATGTTCTCCGGCCATACCATTGTAAAGAGGCACATGTACTTCCACCTTCCCATTTTTACCGCTATAGATCTGATGCATAACAATTAACAACGGGGCAGTATTGCCCAATTTAATATCCAGATTCTCCACCCCGGCATCGAAAGCCGTATTACCGGGCCACATAGGCACCCCATAATTCTCTGTAAGCCAAAATGAGGCATTATCAGAATCCCAATTATGGTAATTAAGGAAATTCCACTTCCTTCCTGCCAGAACCGCGGTAAAGCTTTCACTCACACTTGCATCCTTAGTATGGATACGCGTAATGGGCCTGAAAACAAAAGGCTCATGAGTGCAGGATTCATCAATTGAGAGATTATATATAGGCCGATCCGATGAAAATTCCGGCAATGAACTGAAATAAACGTCGACAGGACGGTTGCGGTTCAGAATCTCAGCAGTCATGATTTCATATCCGCGGGTTTTCCGCCATGCCGGATCATATTCCGAATTGAACAGAGCGCTCCAATCAAACTCCACATAATCCGAAGGACTGTTGATTATAACAATATCCTCCTCATTGCACCCCTTATAACCGGATATAGAGGTAAAGACTCCTGTTCTTTCTGTTTCATTTCCTGTGGAATAAGATCGCTCCATAAAAAAGAACGCCCTGTCACTCACATGGTTGGTTCTGAAATCCGAAAAGCCGGCACAAGAATGACCATTTTTATTTGTCCAGCCACCTGAAAACATACAGCTGAAAAGCAACATGTCATCCATATCGCCCATCCCCTCACAGCGATAATAGATCTGCTGCTTCGCAGTATAGTCAACAACATTTGCATTGCTGAAATCAAATGCCATTTCACCGGTTTCCCAATCCACAATATACATTTGGGGGAATCTACATATCTCGCCCTGCGGATTGACAGTTTCAAATCTGATGGTATTCACACATTCCTCCCATGTGAATGACACTTCAGTATTATCAGCCACCTCCACATCTTCCCTGAAACAGAATGCTTTCCGGGGACGCGCTTCCGACATATCAATTAAAAAATCCATCTCCGCACTGCGGTCGTCAAAACAAGCGACCATGAAATATGTGCCCGGTTCAATATCAACAGTCGCGGTAGTCTGTCCATTAAAATGGGACCGCTCTACAGAATAAGTATGAGTGGCATTTGCAATCATTATCCAATCGAAAGCCATCTGGTCGGTGTTAGGCGGGATATTGAGTGTGACATTGCCCGAGGCCGGAGAGGTGCGGGGTGACATAGCACGGGGCGGCCGGTATTCATCATGGCAGGCGTTTCTAAAAATTCCGGCAGGATTAGCCCCGGCGGTTACTGATGCCACCAGGCTTAGGCATACAAGTAAGTGTTTAATTTTCATGGTAGTGTGGTTTTTAATTAATAATCGTGGGCTAAAGTAATCCCGAGGGCCTATTAACGCCAAATACAGCAGGTAGACACAGGGTGAACACACCATAGACCGTCAGTCAATAGACTCAAAGCCGATGTAATGCCTTAGAAAATCCTCAAGCGAATCATCTGTTTTAAGATGCAAGCGGATACGGAGACGGTAGCGGTTGGTCTTCACACTGCCGGGAGTGATGTTAAGCATACGGGCGATCTGTTTGTTTGATATCCCCGCCGCAATGTATGACGCAAGCCGTAGCTGGTTCTCCGTCAATTCCGGAAAATCAGATTTCAATTTCCTGACAAAATCCGGATAAAGTCTCGAATGGGTTTCAAGAAACATTGTCCGTTCATTCTCAGCTCCCGAATGTATTTTCAATCTCTTTTCCAGTTCAGCCCCCTCATGTGAGGAGATCTTTCCTTCTGCGGAAAAAGAACCGATAGTGTTGCGCAGCTCATTTAAAAAATTGTTTTTCTCCTCTATAATCAGAGCGTGAGCGGCAATTGCCGTCTCCTTCTGACGCAACTGCGATTCCAACTGCAACCGTCGTATCTGTTTTGCCTTGCTCCGGCGGTATAGCATAAACCCGATGGAGAGCAGAACGATAAGCACAAAGGCCCCTGCCATAAGGCTATAAGTACGGACATGCTGCAATTTAAGCCGGATTTCACCTTCATTTCTGGTTATGCCCAACTCCGTTTCGGCTGCGATAAGCGATTGCAGCGCATATTCTGAGTGCATCCGGTCACATAGCTGCACGGCTTCCTTAAAAAACACACATGCCGAATCATGCCGCCCGCTTTCTGCGTAAAAATTTGCAAGGGCATCTGTGACAGCAAGTCTATAGCGGATTTCAGAAGCGGAATCAAGTATGGCATACGCTCTTCGAAGCATACTTATCCCATTAAACACATCACCGTGGTTGGCCAGATGCATACCTTTCAGGCAAAGATTTATGCCATATTCTTCCGAACAGCAGGCGGAGTCAGCCAGCATATCAATATTTGCATCTATCAGAGGCAGCGAATCAACCAATGGATAAAGATTACGCCGCACTATCTCCAACGCCTTACTGTCCTTCTTAATTACAGGATTGGAAAGCAACTCTTTCAAGGTAGTTATACACAAAAGAGTATCCGGTTGATTTAGAACAAAATTCACCTTCAGTTTGAGTGCGGTGGAGTGGAATCCGGCAGCTGAAAAAGAATTTATAGCCGCCTGACAATAAGAAGTATAACGGTCGGGGCAGATCGTCCTGCTGTTAAATAGAAACGACAAATAGAGCAATGCGTAGCCTGTGCCGATAGAATCGCCCTCCGCACGAAAAGCCCTGAGGGCCTCATTTAGCTCAGAATATGCTTTAAGCCTGTCGGAAGATACATGGCAGATTCCCTGACACAACAACAGGTAATTGTATTCCTGCGGGAAAGCGGATTTATCTGTTTCCTTAATGGCCCTGGCAGCAATCGAGCAGGAAAGGGCCGGATCCGTCCTATAAATCATTCTTGACCGCCATATTGCCATGCGTGCCCTGATTCTTCCGTCGTCATAACGGTTGCCGATAGAGCAGAGACGGTCCAAAAGTACTTCCCTTTCTTTCCCCGGACGATTTTTATAAAAAGCATCCTGAAGGGCCAACATTACAGAATCAAATTCAGCGCTTACGGAAGGCTCCCATCCGTACACCTCATGTAAAAGCCGTGGCTCAGGTTGACAGGACAGAGAAAATGCTATGGCGGTAAAAATTATAAGATAGACTATGTTGCGCATTATAATCCGGATTAGGGTTAGCGGCCCTAAAATTACTCAATTTCACAGGAATACCGCTCTACAGCGCCAGATGTCTACCGATAGTCTACCGCCATGAACCGGAATCAATCGTTTTGTTCATAATAGTATGAATAGTCGATACCTTTCATGAACATTTCGCGGTCATTGATTTTTTTTGTCAAGGCAGTTTTGATCAAATTTTTGATATGTAAATTGTCAACCACACTTTCACGCATAGCCGAAAGATACTCATTTTTATCTATCCGGCTCCAATCTACGCATCGTTTCAATGACCGCTTAAGCATTATATCCAACCAAATACGTGTGCTACGGCCATTACCTTCCATGAATGGGTGGGCTACATTCATCTCGACATACTTATCAATAATCTCATCAAATGTCGTTTCAGGCATTCTTTCAATCAGAAGTAGCGTTTCGGGAAAGTGCATACAGTTGGCAAAGGTAAATCCCCCTTTTGATATGTTTTTGGTACGAATCTGCCCGGCAAAATCATACAATCCACCGAAAATATAGGCATGTATCTGTTGCAGGCATTTTATGCTGCCCGATTCAAGCCGCTGCAACAGACCACTTTCATATAGTTGATATGCTTTCTTGCGGCTTTGCCCGTCCAATGTATTGTCACTATACGTGAACCAATCGAGAAATTCGTTTGCCCTATTGCTTGGATAATGTTTAGCCAATAGCGAAACGCCCTCGCTGTTAAGTACATCCGCGGTGCGGAGCTTACCGTCAGGAGCCTCAAATTTAAACTTGTGAGTGTCACTCACGAGTTCAACACCCTCTTTCAGCAATTTTCGTTTAAGCCATCGCCAATAGTTTCCGGCCTTAACATAATCAGGCTCATTGTTGATAGCCCTGACAATATCTGTTGCCGAAAACCACCAGCAGTTGTTATCATCATCCCATACGGCACGCACTTCCCGATCATTAAAGAACCGTATGGATTTCTTATGTGATTTTGCTGATTCTTCCTTTGTCGACATGGAATAGTTCTTTAATGTTATCGGATGATGAGGGATGCTTGCAAGGCAAATTTAGCCATATTTGGCGGGATGGCAAAATCTATGTGCGACAACAGCATACAGGACGCCCCGGAGGCGTGGGACCTCCGGGGCGTCAAGGGTATTGCTATGTGCGGGCAGGTTACCAGATGACTACGCGCTCCACTTCGTCGCGCCACAGGGGGGCGCCTTCCTTGATGTCGAATGCCTTGAAGAAGGGTTCGATGTTGCGGAGAGTGACGTTAACGCGGTTCTCGCCGAGCGAATGAACGTCGCCGGCTGTGAGCGAACGCATCTCGGCCTCGCGGATGTTCTGCGCCCAGAGGTTGGCATAGTTCATATAGAAAGCCTGTGCGGGGGTGTAGCCGTCGATCACAGCCTCTTCGGAAGTGACGTCGACACCTTTCTTTTTCTGTGAGTCGAGGAAAGCTGTCATGGCCACACGCAGGCCACCCTGATCGGCGATATTCTCTCCGAGGGTGTAGGAGCCGTTGGCATTCAGGCCGGGGAGCACTTCCACAGCGTTGAACTGGTTCACAAGGCCCTGGGCGAGCTGTTCGAAAGCCTTGGCGTCCTCGTCGGTCCACCAGTTGTTCATGTTGCCGGCAGCATCGAAGTTGCGGCCCTGGTCGTCGAAGCCGTGGGTCATTTCGTGACCAATGACCACGCCTATGCCACCGTAGTTTTCGGCGTCGCTCGACTCTGGATCGAAGAACGGAGCCTGAAGTATGGCTGCGGGGAACACGATTTCGTTGGCCATGGGGTTATAGTAGGCGTTGACAGTTTGCGGTGTCATGCCCCATTCGGTCTTGTCGACAGGCTTGCCCCACTTGGAGAGCTGCTCCTTCTGGTGCCACATGTTCACGTTGTGCATGTTCTCGTAATACGACTTGGCGGGGTCTATCTCCATGGTGGAATAGTCCTTCCACTTGTCGGGATAGCCGATCTTCACGGTGAAGGCTGCAAGTTTCTGGAGAGCCTTGTATTTGGTGTCGGGGCTCATCCAGGGGAGCTGGATAATGTGCTTGCCGAGGGCGGTGCGCAGATTCTCCACCAGTCCGATCATATACTCCTTGGAGGACGGGGGGAAGTATTTCTCGACATAGAGCTTGCCTACAGCCTCGCCAAGGGCTCCTTCGGTGGCGCCGAGGGCGCGTTTCCAGCGGGGACGCTGCTGCTGCACTCCGCTCATCACCTTGGAGAACTCGAAGTTGGCGTCGGTGAACGCATCGCTGAGCATTCCGGAAGCACCGTTGACATATTTCCACAGGTAATAGTCCTTGATCTCGCGGTCCTTGAGCGAACCGATGAGATTGCTGGCCTGCACCACGGGCTGCGGCTCGGTTACAATGACGGTGGCAGGGGTGGCTATGCCCATTGTCTCGACAAAGAAACGGTCCCAGTTGATGTTGGGGTAGCGCTCCTTGAGCTGCGCGAGGGTGTGGGGATTGTACATGGCGGGAATGTTGCGGCTCTGCTCGCGGGTCCATGCGGAGTCGGCGAGAGCGGTCTCGATTTTCATCACATTCTTCATTATGCGCTCGGCGTCCTTTTTCTTGTAGCCGGCATTCATCATCTGGCGCACAATGAGTTTCTTGTAGGCGTTGCGCACTTCCTTGTTGCGTGCGTCGTCGAGCAGATAGTAGTCACGGTCGCCGAGGCCCATGCCACCGCTGCCCACATACATGGCATATACGTTAGAGTCGGCCATATCCTCCATGGGTCCGGCGGAGAAGAAGGGGCTTGCATAATTGGCATGGATCCAGTAGAAAAGATCCTCCATGCCTTCATGGGGAGTGGCCTCTATCTTCTTCAGGTCGGCAAGAATGGGGCGTGCGCCCTCGGCGTTGCGCCGGTCGGAGTCCATGGCCTGCTCATAGATGGTGGATACCTTGAAAGCCTCGCCTTCAAGTTTGTCGGCATTCTTGAGGCCGAGCACAAGACGCTGCACACGGTTCTCGCTCGAGTCGTTGAGCACGTTGAACTGGCCGTAGCGGGCATGTTCGGGGGTGAGGGGATGTTTCTTCATCCATCCGTTATTTACATAACGGTAGAAATCGGCGCCGGGCGACACTGTCTGGTCAACATTGGCCGGATCAAGGCTTTTAAGGTGTTCCTGAGCACCCGCGCCTGTGGCCGTAATCGCTGCGGCCACAAGCAGCATTGTCAATTTTTTCATCTTTGCAAAGAGTTTTTTTGATATAGTTGTAAGGATCGGTATAGAAACGAAAAAAGGGTAAGCCCTCTACATCGCACCGCTACGACCCGGTACCGCTGCTTCGATCAAGACCTGACGGAGTTCCCGGGGAGCAGTCGTGTAGAACTTACCCGGCTGCAAAGTTACAAAATTTTCCGGAAGCGCAAAAAAAATCAGCGCAAGCGCGCACTGATTTTTCAAGAAGAAAGTGCCGATTATTTGATCTAAGTAAAACAATATCGACAAAAAGCTGTAAAAATTGACCGTGTTGATTTAATCAATTAAATTAGCGAGCAAATAGGTTTAATTATTAAATTATTTGTTATGCTAAAGACGTTTTCTAAAATTGCGGTGTCATTGCTGGCCGTTGTGCCATGGGCGGTGACTCTTCAAGGTGCGGATACCCAACCGCACCATGTAGCGCCATTAAAAACTTCCGGCCACAGTATCAATGAAAAGGGCATTTCACCAGTGGTCTCTGCTTCGTCCACACTGGCACGCAAGGCCGGGACATCACGCCGCATCACCCCTCGGATGGTTGTGGCCCAAAATTCGGCAACAGAGCCGGTTACACTCCCCTGGTTCAACAATATTGACGAGAAGACCGATTTCAACGAATTCACCGTGATTGACGCCAACGGCGACGGCACCACATGGGCATGGAGCTCGAAGACCGCGCGTGTGGGCTGGGGGGACGGCGATATGGACGACTGGCTCATAATGCCTCCCATGTACCTTTCTACTGACAAGGCCTACAATTTTGAGTTCGATATACGAGGCAACAGCACAAGCTATGTCGAACGGTACGAAGTTAAAATGGGCAATGCTCCCACCCCCGACGCCATGACGGTGACATTGGTGGAACCTACGGATATCCGCACAGGCGACTATATACACATGTCACTCATAGTAATGCCGGAAACCGAAGGAATACACTATATAGGCATACACGGAATATCCACTGAAGCCGACGGATTCTATCTCTATGTGAACGACGTGGGCATGTCGGCCCCCATATCGCGCAGAAGCCCTTCTGCCGTGTCGGATATTTCGGTAGTGCCCGGAGCTGACGGCGCATTGTCGGCATCAGTGAAATTCCGCGCGCCGTCCACACTGGTCAACGGTGATCCTGCCGGAAGCCTGACCAAGATTGAAGTGCTGGAGGGCACCACACTACTCGGCACAGTGAATGCACCGACGCCGGGTGCGGAATGTTCAGTCGACGTGATCCTTACAGCCGAAGGCGACCACACTTTCACAATAGTGGCCTACAATGAAGAAGGAGCAGGAACAGAAACCGGAACCACAGCATATGTAGGCATAAACTATCCTGCAGCTCCCGACAATGTGACTATTACGGAAGCTGGCAACTCCGGAGAGGTTACCGTGGCATGGGAAGCCGTATCGACAGATGCGGAAGGATGGCCTCTGTCAGCCTCACAGATCACCTATTCCATAGTGCATATCCCATTGGACGGTGATGACCCGGAGGTGATCTACGACGGGCTTACAGATACTTCGTGCACATTCCAGGCTGTGCCGGAGGGCGAACAGGATATGGTGAGCTATGCCGTGTATGCCTCCACATCAAGAGGTGCGGGACAGGCAACCCAGGCCACCCCGATTTTCGTTGGAACTCCCTACAGCGAGTTTGCCGAATCGTTTGCCAACGGTGCCGTGTCACACAATCTCGCTATCATGACATGGAGCGAGGAGGACGCCACATGGCTGATCCAGACTGACCAAAGCCTTACAAATGTGACATCGCAGGATGGCGACAACGGTTTCATACTCATGAACGGACGCATGCTTGACATTCGTTCAGCAATAGGATTTGGAAAAATCTCGCTTGCAGAAAGAACCTCTCCGGGACTTGTGTTCTATACCCTCGGACTTGATGACGGAGAGGGCAACCCCGATATAAACTTAGTGGAAGTGTGGGTTAAGGAGAAAGGATCTTCCGACTTCACGACTATATTCAGCAAAACCGTGGACGAGCTTGCCAAAGCCGATCAATGGGGTCGTGTGGTGGTTGATCTCGGCGCATACGCAGGCAAAGAAGTGGAACTGGCTATTGGAGGCACTATCAAGTTCTATACAAACATCATGTTTGACAATATCACCCTAACTGATCTCAACAACCATGATCTTTCCGTAGGACTCTCGGGCCCTGCACGGGCTGTCAATCAGACCGATTTCACCCTTGTGGCCAAAGTTCACAATCTTGGAAAGATGGCCTCGGGCGCATATACAGTACAGCTCAAGGCGGACGGCGACCTGATAGGCACAGCTCAGTCAACCGGGCTTGCCGCAAATGCCACAGAAGAATTTGAGTTCACTCATCGGTTCCAGGCCATACAGCACGATATGGTGGACTTCACGGCAGAGGTGCTGTATTCAGCCGACGAGGTACCCGGCAACAATGCAAGCGAACCACTGAGTGTGCAGCCCAAGGAATCGCTGCTTCCGGCAGTCACCGACCTCTCGGGTGTACAGGCAGAAAATGGCGGTGTGCACCTTACATGGTCACAGCCCGACATGACCACGGGGGCGGAAACGCATACCGACCGGTTCGAGGATGGCACTGCTGGCGACAAGACCTATGGCAGCTGGACCTTCGTTGACGTTGACAATGTGGCTGTGACAGGATTCCGTGGAGTTGAAATACCCGGAATAGAGAGCAACAAGTCAACAGCCTCATTCTTCATGTTTGACGGTTCACTACCGCAGTTTAACGAGACATTCGCCGCACATTCGGGCACAAAATATCTTGTGTCATTGGCCCGTTACGATTTCAAGGAGGTCGACGACTGGGCAATTTCGCCGGAACTCTCAGGTGAGAGCCAAAGCGTGTCATTTTTCGCCAGAAGTTACGACCCCCGCTATCTTGAAAAAATAGAAGTATATTATTCCACCGGATCAAAGGATCCCGCGGATTTCGAACTCCTGACTGACAATATGCAGGTGCCGGGCAATTGGACCGAATATATTGTGGATCTCCCCGCTGGAGCCAAGCACTTCGCCATACGCTCCTGTGCCGCCGATGCGATGATGCTGATGGTTGACGACATTTCTTATGAAACCCGCCTTGCGGCAGAATCGCTGTCGCTTACAGGCTACAATGTGTACCGCGACAGAACTCTTATAACTTCCAACCCGGTGGAAACGTGCACATTCACCGACAGCGAAACCACAGGGAACCACTCATATATAGTCACAGCAGTGTATACCTCGGGCGAGTCCAAAGGATCCAACGGAGTATGCCTTGCAGCTGGCGGAATTGACAACATATCGGATAATATCAGCGTACGTGCGTCCGAAGGCATGATTGTGATAGAAGGAGCGTCGGGCCGCAGTGTAAAGATATGTACCCTCGCTGGCAGAGTCATGCTGGACTGCATGGGCAGAGAAAATATGACCGTGTCAGCCACACCCGGTGTCTATGTAGGGCATGTGGATGGCAAAGCCTTCAAAATAATCGTAAAATAACAGGATCCGGCTGCTCAGCAGCTGCAAGATAAGAGAGGGAGGATCCGACTGATCCTCCTTCTCTTGTGTCATCCAAATTGTTATTTGCCAACTATTTTGGCGCGTATACGGCTCAGATGGGCCTGCGTCACCCCGAGATAGGAGGCAATGTATTTGAGCGGTACATTAGCCGCCACCTCCGGACGCAGGGTTATCAGACGCAGATAGCGTGTATAGGCATCCTGCTGGCCAAGCCACACATATCTGTTCTCAAGGGCATGGATCTGACGCATCAGAACCTTGTTGAACCACATTACAAGCTCCGTCGAGGCCACGAGTTCCTTGAAGTCATCAACAGAGATGTGAATTATCCCACCGTCGGTGACCGGATTGAACGACAGTTGCGACGGATTTCCATAAAGATAGGTGTCTGGGCTGAGAAATGGATCTCCCTCCACGCCGAATGCAATGGTAGTGTCTGTTCCGTTCATTATTCTTGACACCCGGAATATCCCTTCCGCCACCCATACGACCTTGTTGAAAGGCTCTTCCTCCACACAAAGCGCATCAGTGCGCGACAGCTTCTGCCAATGGGCTTTTTCAGCAAGTTTTTCAATTATTTCGGAATTGACAGGATACACCGGAGTGACGAACCTGGAAAGTATGCGGGCTATTTCTGACTGGGATTTCATTTTCAGGGATGTATAGGAGGATAACATTTATGGTGCATCAAATGTAAGTATTTCCCTACGTTAAACCAAATGCCCTGACTTATTTTAACCTGTAATTACCATGGGTGGGCGGTGATCAGGGCGTCGTGCCAGGTGGATGTGTCGAGCAGGCGGTCAAGGGCCTCGGCTGCCTGTGCCGACTCCGAGCACCAACGCCCAGCAAGTTCGGGATCGATCTCGGCATAGGCCCATTCAAGGGTCTTCATAACTATGAAGCGCTCCATAAGGCGCCGGGCCATACGCGCGCTCCCGTCGGCGGCCGGGACGGAACGCAAGGTTACGCTCAATATTCCCGCCTCACAGTCGCTGTCGTAATCGGCTATGTGGCGCGCCACGGCCATCACGAGCATGGTGAGCGCCCCGTCCATCACACGCCCTATGGCCTCGCTGCGGTCAGGGCCGAGTATCTCCTCACGGCGCGGGCCGGTGCCGAGAGCGCCTTGCAGCGCCGCAAGGGCATATACCTGTTCGAGCAGCCTGTTGGTATCCAAGATTATTTCGTGTTCCATACCTGTGTTGATTGCAGTGTGTTCCATATGGTTATACATTATTATAATTATATTGAATGATCATGATATTGGCTGAGGGTGTGAGCCCGACATGGGGCGCCGGCGGTGGCGTCGCTGACGGTTGACCATGTCACAAAGCAGCCTTTGGGCAGTGGCCTGTGCCATGAAAAAACGACTCGCGCGTCCCTCGGCAAGCACGGCGGTGAGGGCGTCGATGTCCGTAAGGCCCCGTGCGGTCACAAGGCGGTCCACCTTGGCGGCAAGTTCGGCCCACAGTGCTCCGCGGCGCCCGGAGCGGACGCGGTCGGGATAACGGTGCAGCTCACGGATTTTGCGCAGCGCATACGGGTGGGTCACATAGTAGGAACGGCACCCCGTAAACTCGGCCTCCCGCGCCACCTGCTCAAGATCAATCTGCCCCGGCCGCGCCATTATCTCCCGGCACCGCGCCATGAAATCGCGGTCACGCTCTTTTTTAAGCTCTAACATATCCTGATTATGTTGGTTTATTTACATTGGCAAATGTACCACGCATGGTGTGAATCACATATTCCCATGCGAGTTAACAAAATGTTAAAATCAGGAATTACGAAGCTTTGCATCGCGTTCGGCCCGGAACGAGCCGAAAGTCTCGAATATGTCAAGGAGAGCTATGGTGGCATTCTCCACAAGGCTGTCGTTAAGGCCCTTGCCGTTGATACCGCCCGTGGTACGCCCGCTCAGAGCACTGCTCACGCCTGAAATCTGCTCGAAAAGTTTCATCTCGAGGCTCAGCAACGCATGCGCCCCCGCATCGCCGCCGGTGGTGTGCATCTGGGTGGGGAGTTCGTCACCGGTGGGAATATAGGGTATCACCCCGTTGCACCGGCTCCAGCGGTCGCCTACCTCGCGCCACGACATCTCGGGCAGCTTCTGATCCACGGGAAACATCAGCACACCCTTGGCCGAATAACTCATTATATGGTCGATGAGGGTGATGAGACGGTTGACATGGCGCTGCTGATCGATCACATCCTCCACAAAGGGGTGCACCTCGCCGTCGGTCATGGGATAGAGCTTTACGGCAAACGGATGCGAGCCGTGGGCGTAGGGGCTGAGGAAGGTGTGGAGCAGCGTGCCGTCGGGGGCAAACATGTAGCAACGCCACTCCACGGCCATGTCCGGACGCACGGCTATGGCGCCCTCACCTGTGCCGGCACGGCGGCTGTTGATACGCCCTATGGCCGGCGCACTGTCCTCATCCACGACAAAGAACTCTCCGCGCAGAGTGTCGTGACAGCGCAGCACGGCACGGCTCTCAAGCGCCCACACCTCTATCACACGGCAGCGACCGGGTGCGGCAACGGTGAAATCGGCCTCCTCCGCATCGCCGGCGCCCACAGCCGCCGTGCCGGAGTCGATGGCCGAATATATGGCGGCTATGCGGCCGGCAAGCCCCGGGCGCCGGCAGCCGAAACGCATCACGGCCTCGCGCAGGCTCATGTCATGAAGCATACCCACAAGCTCGATATCCCATCCGCGCGGGTCGGTGAAGCGGTTGACAAAGAACCGTTCGGGGCTTACATTGTCCACCCACACCCGGCAGCCGCCACGCCCCGCGCGGCGCTCACGCACAATACGCTGCACGGCGCAACCTGAAATGAGGAATTCCTCCATCATGCGGCTGTCCATCTCGTCAAGGCAGTTGGCCCGGGCCTCGGCACGGCATTTCGCGGCACTATCCTTCTCCGAGGCCATGACATGGCGGTAGCGCCCCACAACGCTTTTCACCAGCTGGCGTATGAGATTGTTGGTCAGCGGCACCTTGCCGTTGAGCGAGGCATATTCGCCTTCGGTCATCACCGTGCCGTCGGGGGTTGTGACAGTGTCGCCCCACTGGCGTCCGTAAGTGAAATCCTTATACCGGCGCCGGCGCTGCCTCATGCCGGCACATCCGCACCATGCGCGCCGCGCTGCCGCAAACACCGCGGCGGCATTCCGGGCGGCGCGCGGCCCATCGTTACGTTCCATCTCCATCAGTCAAAAATATCAGTGATACAATCAGCTATCAGCGGAATAGCCCGCTCGTCAAGTTCATAAACACCGGCCGGAGGCTCCATCACGGCCACAAGCCGCTCCACACGCGCCCCCTCAGGCGCCCACACCCGAAGCCTCCCCTCCTCGGCCACAGCCCAGGGGGAGCCGCTGCTTCCGCGCAGAAAGGGATTGGCCACATGGCGCAGGCGCCGCCGCGCCTCCCCGTCAGCGGCCGCAAGCGGTCGCACGGCGCGGTTCCAGCCCGAGAGCCTAACTTCCCGAACACAGCGGCAATCGGCCGGAAGGTCAATCACACCGCTGCCGCCGGCGCCGACATCCAAGGTGACGCGCTCGGTTATGTCACGGGCCACGGTGAGCGACGGATCCCCCTCGTCGAGCAGCGCGAGATAACGCGCACGGATCATCATTTCAAGCAGGCGGTCAATGTCGGTGCCGTCCTCACGCACCATATCCGCCTCCCCCTCAAGGGGCTCGAGCAGTGCAAGCAGCCTGCACCGCCCGAGCATCTCATCGGCTGTAAGCGTCAACTTCATGCGTTGCCGCCGGTTTTAGTAACCACCCTCATATGGCTCTGCGGATAGCGGAGCACCACACAGCTCGCCTCGGTCACCACCACCGCCTCGGTGTTGCGCTGGCCGCTCTTCTTGAGGTCAAGGCGCTCGGTGCGGAAAGGCACATGGCTGTACTTGGTGAGATATTCGGGATCCACGATAAGGCCGTCGTCGGCATGGCCGCACTGGTCCATAACCTCGGAGTGCACCACCAGCAGCACACCGAACTTGGAGCGCACCTCGCTGAAATCTATGCCCCAGCGCACATACCCCTCGGCAGCGCCCACAGTCTTGGCATAGTCGAGCTTGTTGAGCCTCTCTATCAGCCCCGAACCGGCCACGAGCACCTTGCGTTTCGATCCGGCATGTCCGGTAAAGGCCGCGCGGGTGAGCTCCACAATAGTGTCGTGGGTAAGCTGCTCAGGCACAGCGAACGTGCGGTCGGTCTGGTTCCATATGCCGCCCGTAAGCATCACTTCCTCGCGGGTGCGGGGATTGACGAGGCGCATCTTCTCGCCGAACATGAAGTTCTTCTCCATGCCCATGCGCATGTCGATTATGGCCACTTCCTCCTCGTCGCTGAAAGTCCAGCCCACCTCCTTGTTGGCTATTTTCTGGAACGTGGACTGCTCCACCTGGGCCTTGAATATCTGGCAATAGTTGTCGGTTTTCACCGGAAGGGCCTGAAACTGCGCAGTCTGCACATCCAACTCGGCTGCCGCGCGGCCCATGCGTACCATCCGGGAACCCGCATCGGCCTCAACGTCGTCGTCCATACCTATCAGGATCACGCTCACAGTGCCGGACTCATCCTTGCCGGTGACATATCCCACTACACCCTTGGTTCCGTCGGGCTTGGCCATGTCGGGAAACAGAATGGTTTCGGTGGCGTCGAATATATCGTCCACAGGCTTGATTTTCCACACATTGCGGCCACCCGACATCTCACTCGAGCCTGCATCGATGCCGCGCTGCATGGTAGTTTCAGTGGGGCGGGTATCCACCGAATAATATTCCACCACCATGGAGCCGCATTTGCGTGCCCCGGCCAGGCGCGTTATCTGGTCGATGGGGGTGGCCATGGGACGTATGCGGGTCACTCGGCGGTCGATCTCGGAGCGCAGCAAACCCGGCGCCACTTCCTCGGTTATGGAGGTAGTGAGCGGCCCTCCGCCCACATGCTTGCCCAAACCGGCCTGACCGGCCACCACCGTAACGGCGAGCTGCGCCATTTCGGCGTTCCCCTCCACAAGCATCCACACCACCACGGCAACAGCGGCCAAAGCCATCACCACCATCCTGAACCCTTCACTCTTTACAACAGCAAAAATCTTTTTCATCATAATTTTAAATCGAACTTTTCGGACTTAATCGGACATATCCGACAAAGCCACATAATTACTAATTCCTAAATTCTAATTTCTAATTAATTATCCCACACACTCGGGCGCACATAGCGCAGAAACTCACCGTCGTAGTCGCCCCCCGAAGCCTCGGGAGCGTCATCGCCGGGAGCCTCCCATATGCCCGGCTCGGCCATGCGCCGCGCGGCCATCTCGTTGCGTCCCTGAAGGCGTCCGCGCTCCTCAGCCTGCGCCACCGCAGCCGCTACAGCTGCCTCCACGCGCCCGGCCACAGCCTCTTCCACCATGGCGCGCACAGCTTCGGCGTCAATTGCCGGATTAGTCGCCTGCAACGGCTCCGGAGCAGAAGCCTCATCCCCCGCTACCTGCGGCGCATCGTCGGCAGAAAGCACCTCTGCCGCAGCCTCAATAATCTCTACTTTTTCGTCCATAATCATTGAATTGTTAAAGGATTAAACACACTGCAAAATTACCCCCGCCCCCTACCCCATTCCATGCGAAAACATCAGAATCAATGAGGAATTAGGAATTAGCAATCGGACATTTCGGACTTAATCGGACTTAATCCGACAACGGGAATTAGCGGACACTTTGGCCAATTTGTACGCCGGCGGTGGGCTGACGTCCGAAAAGTCCGAAAAGTCCGAAAAGTCCGATTGCGTACGTTCATGCCCCGATTGCGTCCGCCCACGCCCACACTGTTAAACTTTCTTAACCAAGATTATTTTTTCATTGTCAATTCCTACACTTTATTTAATTTTGCGCGAATCACCATGAATCACTACGGATGCTCGTAAAATTCGCAAGATTCTCCTTGGAATTTATTTTATCTTAACACATAAACCAATTAACCAAATGAAAAAACTAATTTTGTACTTGGGCCTTCTGTGCGCTCTTTTCTCCGTGCCACAGGTAGCCTTAGGCCAACTTATGCTCCGATTCTACGAAGGATCAGGCGATTACAACTACACCTCGCAAAACGGCGGCACATACACTTGGACCGGCGTAACCGCCAATGCGAACGAGCAATTCAAGATTGCCGACAGCAACTATAGTGAGGGCAATGACTACGGCGGCGGTCTTAAAATCGAAAACCTTGACCAAGATTATACCCTTACAGCAAAGGGTAGCAATCTTACTCTCGGCTTTGCCATTACCTCCGACATGGTGATCACCTTCAACAAGGACACGGGAATCCTGAAAGTCACCAATGGTGGCGGCGGCAGCGAAACGTTTGAGCCGTACTATCTTGTAGGCGGCCACAACGGTTGGACAAACGGCTGCACAGATGCCTGGAAGTTCAGCACCACCGACGGGAAGGTCTACACACTCACCACCCCGTCAAATATAAACCTTGGCACCAAGATGTTGCTGACAAGCAACTCTGCATGGGAAAACAAATACGGATCCAACGCCGCAGTGACAACACTCGGCACTCCGATCACCATTGTTTCCAACGGCAGTGATATCACCACCAACATAGCCATTCCCGCAGGAACAGAGGTTACACTCAACCTCTCCGAAAAGACCCTGCAGTTCGGCAATGAACCCGCAAAAGTTCCCGAAGAGCTGTTCTTCCGCTATAATCCCACCGGCGCCGCATCAGGCGAAGATGTATGGTCGTTCGGCCACACCATGGACAAATCAGGCGATAAATTCAAAGCCTCCGCCACTTTCACAGGCGAGGACGGTGGCCTGATATGCTTTGCTTCCAGACGCTACAACGGATGGACCGGAACCGACAACTACGGACCTCGTGGCGCATCTTCCAACCTGACCGTCAGTGAGGGCACTTACGAAATGGCTCTCGGCAACACAAACTCGTGGAAACTGCCCAAAGGCACATACAACTTTGTGTGTGATTTCACCGATGCTGCCCATCCCACAGTTACTTTCACAAAAATAGGCGGCGATGATGAAAACATCCCCGCTGTGCTCTACTACCGCTATTCAAACAATGGAGGAAGCTGGATATACAGCCAGACTACAATAAAATCAGAGGACGGCAAATCGTTCACAGGCGGTCCTGTAACTTTCACCGGCACCACAGGCAACAACTACATATGCTTTGCCGACAAATCCGCTGCCGGATGGGGAGGGGATAACAACTATGGTCCCGATTCATCGACTGACCTCCCGGCTGAAGCCGGTGTGGCCTACAAGGTAGTGAAAGGCAACACCAAGTGCTGGAAACTTCCTGAGGGCACATACACCTTCAAGATAGATTACTCTGACTCCAGCAATCCTACTGTTACCTTCACATCCACTACGACTAATGTACCCAGTCGCCTCTTCTTCCGCTACACCACATCTGAAAACAAAGCCACCGGTGCAGCCCACGAACTCTCATGGGTATACAGCAATCCCACAACCAAGAACGGCTCCAAATTCAAAGGCTCCATATCGCTTGTGAAGGACAACGGCGGCGCAGTATGTTTCGCCACCCGCGAACGCGCAGGCTGGACCGGCGACTACAACTTCGGCCCGAAGGATGCCACAGCCAACATAGAAGGTACCTCGGGAAGCACCTCCGACATGGCTTTCGGCAACACTTATGCGTGGAACCTGACCAAAGGCATATGGGAATTCGAGTGTGACTTTACCGATCCTGAAAATCCCACAGTGACATTTACCCGCACAGGTGATGCCACCGTCGACGACCATAACAATTCGTCATGCACAGCTACCAAAGTGTTCATCGTAGGCACCGTGACCGCCGGCGGCTGGAACGCAGTGGCAGACAAAAACCAGATGATGCACATTGCCGGCCCGAACTACACTTTCACAGTGCCGGTAGACGCCACATGGACCTCGGGTACAGGCTTCAAGATTCTTGAAGGTTCGGATCTCAGCTCCGATCCCAAATACGGCAACACCACTTCCATCACAGCCAACACACCCACCCGGCTCACTGCATCCAACGGCACAGGCGGCGATGCCTCGACAGCACGCAACGTACCGGCAGGAGCTACTGTGGACTACAACATCGACACCCACACCATCACCATTTCCTACTCTTCGAGCGGGCCGAACACCGACGTGGCTGACCTCTGGACAGTGACAGCATCACCCTCCAGCCCGCAATTCTACCTCGTAGGCGACCACTTCAACAACTGGAAGCCAAATCCCGGCTACCGCATGACCGCCAGCGCTACCGGCGCCGCCAACGAATATGAACTCACGCGCTTCACAGTGCAGGAGGGCACACGGTTCGCAATCCGCAAATATACCGGTGCCGGCTCATATGAGGAATGGGGCCTTTCAGCCGATACCAATATTGACGGCAAGGGTGAAGTGCCCGTTGCCACACGCGGCGGCAAAGCCTATGTATGGAACAACGGTGTGACCATGATCTCGATCACCTACAACGACAACACCAAGAAACTGACTGTGACACCCCACATCGACGTTCCCAACCAGGGTAATTTCGAAGGTGGTGTACATGGCGTGCCCTATGTGGCTTTTGTAGGAAACAACCTCGCGCAGTATCCCGGTAACACTACCACCGACGGAGCTTCAACCACCAACGGATGGCACAACGGATGGCAGGCTTACTCCACTCAGAACAAACGCTACATCCTCGACGGCGATCTGGCCGACGTAGGTGAGGACGGACAGGCTGTATACAATCTCATATGGCCCCCACGCTACCGCATAGACTTTGCTGACAACAACAATACCAACACATGGACTTCCGATGGTATATCATTCACTCTTGACCCTGAAGTTACCAACAAGAAACTTACCAAAGAGGAAGCTCTCAACGAATTGAAACTTCAGGGCGTGGAAATGAATCCCGAAGATATTGAATCCGTGCCCGATAATGCCGAATGGACCCGCTACAACACCCGCAACACCTTGATCGTAGGACGCTACAAACTTTGGTCAGGCTGGGGCGGCGAACAAAACGAAGGTAGCGCCGACTGGTCGCATCATCATAACTGGGGCCGCGGCACATTCAATGCCAGCGGGTCAAACACCGTGGAACCCAATGTGGTCTATATAGCTCTTGACGAGGAAAACAACCAGCAGGGCGGCAACTTCAATTTCGACGAGGCCGGCCAGTATTTCCGCCAGTTCTCGTTCTACTCGGCCCGCTATACGGAAAACGGACAGGATAAATACAAATACTATCGCCAAGGTGAAGACCGGAGCCAATGATTTCGACCACACCAAGTATCTCTGGCACCAGTCTATGCCTGCCGACCATGACGCCACCATCCATGACCATTTCAATGGTGGTAACGAGGTGACATCGTTCTATGCCGGACATGGCCAGAACCAGTTCTTCTGCACCGTCGACCACCGCAGTGATGATGCATCAAGAGGTTTCGGCGTGATAAGTGACTGGGAAGCCGGTAATTTCATGGCAGATGCCACTGACAATGAGAAGGACTGGTACACAGGAAAGAAAGTATACCGCAAGGTGCACCACGTACACCACGAAGCACGCTACTTCGATGCGTCCACTCCCTATGTGGCTCATTCTGCCTGGGCTTTCCCGCAGACTTCGTATCTTCCTGTCACGGCACAGTTCTACTACAACTACAAAATGCTGACTTCTTACGATGATGTGACTGTAACGGATGCCTCAGCAAGTGATGTACGTGCCAAAGTTCCTGCCAAAGTTCCTGCCGCCACCCGCGATTTTGCCGATGTCCTTGCAGGTGCGACTGTCAATGTGCCTCTCGGCAATGCCAGGGCAGTGGCATGGGATGAACCGACCACAGGCATCGACAATGTGCTTGACAATGACGATGCTGCACCTATAGAATACTATGACCTTCAGGGCCGGAAGGTGGAGAATCCTGCGGCAGGTATCTATATCTACCGCCAGGGCTCGCGCACCGGCAAGGTCCTGATTAAATGAACTGAAGTCTTAATTTACACAATGAAAAGTTAAATGTAACACAACCATAGTTTTTTTATTTGGTAAAAATTCCAAGAAAGGCCGCTTCTGTCGTGATGACAGGGGCGGCCTTGTCAATCGGACTTGATCGGACTTGATCGGACTTAATCGGACTTAATCGGACGGCGGGCGATGGCCCCAACCTCTCCGAGGTAGGGGCGGCGATGGAGTGGGCGCCCCCATGAACCTCGCTGCGCTCGGTGCATGGGGTTTGCTCATGGCTTCCACCTCTCCGAGGTGGGTGCTGGCCGGGCGGAGAGGTTGGGGCCATAGGTCGTGCCGGCGGGCGACGGAGCGGCAAGCTAAAAAAGCCGGGGGGGGCCCGGCTTTTTCAATTGCTAATTTCTAATTCCTCATTAGGTCAGAAGGTGAACTGGACGCGGCCCTGGATGGTGTTGAAGTTGCTGTCCTGGCCGAAGCGGTCGCGGTCGAGGTGGTTGTAGTTGTATTCAAGCATCACCTGGACGAATTTGTTGAAGGAGTAGTTGGCGCCGAGGGTGAGGGAGTGGAGGTCGCCGCCGCCGATTGACATGGAGGTGGCGGGGTAGTCGGCTATCACGCCTCCGGGATAGTATTGGTCGCGGCCTGCCGAGTAGTATTCGCCGCTCACTTTGTCGTTGAGCTTGGTGTAGCTGTAGCGGGCCACTACCTCGAGGGCTTTGCCGGGGAGTCCGCCGAGAAGGGCTTCGGCGTCGTTGTACTTGTAGTCGGGGCCGAATATCTTGTAGCCGCCTTCCACATATACGCCGTTGAAGTTGTTGCTGCCCAAGGGGTTGCCGGCCTGCCATGACTCAAGGGTACCCCATGAGTCGATGGAGCCGAGGTTGGCTTCGAACAGGGCTTTGTCATCGCGTTTCTTTGTCACATGCTTGTACATGAACTCGCTGCGTACGAAGTACTTTGGAGCCACCCACATGAGTTCGGCACCGAGGCCGTAGACATTGCGTGCATAGGGTATGATGGCCTCCACGAAGGGCTGCGGGTCAACGTATGTCTCCATGGGGGTGGAGAGCACGAGTTCGGTTTTCTTGACGCCGTTCACGTCATCGCCGGTGTTGAGGAGCTGATAGGTGAAGTCGGCCCCGATGTGGAGTGTGTGCCCGTCGGAGTTGATGGGGCGCCATACCCAGCGGCCTCCGGCGCTGACACCCTGATAGCCCGATTTCTGGTCGTTGTAGAGGTTTTCGGCGAATACACCCATTCCGGTGTAGAAGGGCTTGTTGTAGTAGCTGTAGGCCACTCCGAGCTGACGGCCCGGAGTGAGGGCCATTACGGGTGCGGCGCGGGTGATGAAGTGCATTGATCCGAGCGATGTGTTGCGCTCGATACCTCCGCCGGGATTCTGGAAGTAGCCCACTTTGATGGAGTTGACCCCCTGCCATTTGCCCACGGGGTCGAAGTTGTAGCGCAGGAATATGTTTTTCTGGCTGAATTTGCCCGAGGAGAAGTCGAAGTCGGCATAGAAATACCAGTTTTTGTAGGCCATTGAGGTGCGTATGCGTGCGTCGGTGAGCTTGGCGCCGGATTTCATGGGGGTGTAGTCGGTGTGATACCATGCGGCGTCCATCATGGCGCGTGCTCCGATGGTGAAGTGGAGGCTCTCGTCCTTGTTGTCGATCTTGACTGTGGGGTTCGAGTCAAAGTCCTGTGCCGCGGAGGCGAGGGTGGCTGTGGCCGCGAGGGCCAGCAATATATGTCGTTTCATTATTATGCTATGTATGAATGTGTTGGTGTGTGATGTGATTTAAATGCCGGAACCATAATCAGTAGCCGAGGCGTTTGAGTACGTCGACGGGATCGGGCACATAGGAGGGGGCGTCGGCGTTGCCGAACTGCGGATTGCAGCGGAAGCCGTTCTCTATGAGATAGCGCAGGGTCAGTTCGGAGCGGTTGGTGAAGAGTCCGTCGAGGTAGACGGTCCATTGCTTGCCGTCGACGGTGCGTGAGAGCAGGTCGTCGAACTGCGTGGGGTTGCCCCAGTTGTACTGGCCCATGTATTTGGCCATCTGTGCGTAGGAGTCGAACGAGTAGGGATGGTTGAGCATTCCGGAACGGGCTATGAGATAGGCCATCCAGGGTGCGTCGAGCTCGCCGTAGTTGTTCGGCGGACCGGCTATCGACGGGCCTATGATATGGGCCTTGTTGTCGAGGGCCATGTTGATGAAGTCGGCATAGCCCTGGGGGGTGACATTCTTGAGGTCGGTGGCTGCGGTGCCTTCCCACAGGAGGAAGCACATGGGTATGCGGCCCTGGAACACGGCTGCCGTGCGGCGCAGCGATTCGAGCGAGAAGGTCTGGAGCACCACCTTGCCGTTGGAGTTGCCTACGTTGACCTTGCCGTCGCGGTAATGGGGCACACCGTCGCAGGGGCGGGTGATGATGTTCCATCCGAGGCGGTCAAGCTCGTTGTAGACGCGCTGTTCGAAGTCGGAGGGGTTGAGCCACGACTCCTTGAACTCGATGTAGATGCCGGGACGGTTGCCGGTGTCGGCGGGGTCGTCGGTGTATTCGAGATGGTAGGTGAGGCAGTCGCGCGGGTTGGCGGGATCCCATGTGCCGGTGCAGGTGTAGATGCGTTCGCCCTCGGCGTTGCGTTTGAGGATCTTGCCTTCGGCAAATGCTATCTGGTCCTCGAGGGCCGATATGTACTGGTGCTGCTCGGAGAACGAGGGGCGCGCCTGCTCGAGCGATGACTCGTTGAACCATGTGCCGGCGTCGAGTGCGAGGAGTTCCTCATACATGTAGCTCATGGCATAGTAGGGGCGGAAGGAGGCCACATCCTGACGGTAGAGCTCCTCGGCCTCGTCGCGTGGAATGCCGTGGGCCATATAGAAGGCCACGCGGGTCTGGGGCACGTATTCGCCGTAGACGTTCTCGATGTTGGTGGTGCGCTTTAGGTTCTCGTCGTGGTTGGCGAGGATCACGCCGTCCTTGGTGCACTGGAGGTCGCTCTCAAGGTAGTCGGCGCCCATCTCGCGTGCCCAGCGCCATGCGGCCTCGGTTTCCTCCGGACCCCAGAAGGTGGAGCCGCGGTGGGCCATGACGGCATACATGGGCACATAGTCGCGCACTTTGGCCATTTCGGGTGAGATGGTGTTGACCTGCACGCGGGTGGCGTCGGTGTTGAAGTTGGTGAAGTCCTGTTCGTCCTGACAGGAAGCGAGGGCCGTGAGAGCCAGGGCGGCAGCGAGGCCCCCTTTTAAGATCTGTTTCGGCATAATGTTTTTAGGGTGTGAAGAAGTTATGTGTTAATTCTGTGATTTCTGCTCTATGAGATAGCGTTCCTCCTTGGCCGTGAACGACACGAACACTATGGAGAGGGCGCATGCGGCCAGAAGCATGATGAAAGTCCAGTTCCAGCCGAGGGTGTTGGCTACGTAGCCTATGACTATGTTGGCGAGTATGGCCGTTCCGAAGAAGTAGCCGAAGAAGCCTGTAAGCCCGGCAGCGGTGCCGGCAGCGTTTTTGGGGGCGAGGTCGAGCGCCTGCACGCCGATGAGCATCACCGGGCCGTAGATGAAGAAGCCTATGCCTATGAGCGATACGGTGACCATGGTGTAGCTTGACGAGAACTGCCAGTAAAGGAGGATGAACACGGCCACGAGCGCCATGAATATGTTGGTGGTTATGGCGCGGCGGCCCTTGAACACCTTGTCGCTGAGCCATCCGCACACCAGTGTGCCGGGTATGGCGGCGAACTCGTAGGCGAAGTAGGCCCATCCTGCCTGCTTTATATCGAATCCCTGCGATGCCTTGAGGAATGTGGGGGCCCAGTCGAGGCACCCGTAGCGCACCATGTAGACGAAAGCGTTGGCTATGGCTATGAACCAGAGCATACGGTTGTTGAACACGTATTTGAAGAATATCTCGCGCGTGGTGAGCACTTCCTCGTGTTTGGCCGAATAGTTCTTGGGATAGTCGTTGCGCCAGGCCTCGATGGTGGGTAGTCCCTGCGACTGGGGTGTGTCGCGGATCATTATGTAGGCGAGTATGGCTATGAACACGGCCACGGCGGCAGGGAAAGCGTATGTGCCTATAAGGAAGTAGTATCTGGTGTCGGCGCCATAAAACCATGAGCCGAACCATACGGCGCCGTAGGCCGCCATGGGGCCCACGAGGGCGCCTCCCACGTTGTGGGCGCAGTTCCATATCGACATCTTGGTGCCGCGTTCCTTGATGGAGAACCAGTGGGTCATGACGCGGCCGCACGGGGGCCATCCCATGCCGTTGAACCATCCCACAAGGAAGTTGAGTATGGCCATGACGGTTATGGCCAGCCCTTTGTGGGCCGATCCGATAGCTGTTACGGGCACAATCATGAATGCCATGGCTATGGATGCGAGGATCAGTCCGAGGGGGAGGAACACGCGGGCGTTGCTGCGGTCGCTGACACTGCCCATGAGGAATTTCGACAGGGCATAGGCTATGGCGTTCATGGAGAGGACTACACCCAGCTCGCCGGCATGGAAACCGAACGGTTCGAGCATAGGCATGGCCATCGAGAAGTTTTTGCGGACTATATAGAAGCCGGCATAACCGATGAATATACCCCAGAACACCTGTGTGCGCAGGCGCCGGTAGGTCTTGTCGACCTTATCGGCCGGGATCTGCGGCCGGTAGGATGGGGGAGCAAGGAATTTCCACATTTGAAAGACAGTAAGTTAAGGGTTAGTATTTTGTTAAGGTTAATTGTGCGGCGAGGTGTTGAGCCGGAGGGTGGCGTCGAAGTCGATGGCGTCGGCGAGGATGCTCACGGGGTTCTCCACCCGGGCTGATGTGGACATCTCGATCTGCCATTTGCAGGTCTCGCAGTCGGTGGCCACGAGGTCGGGCGCAAGTTCGCCGATCTGGCGGAAAAGCGGGGCGCCTATCTGCTGCGAATACTTGTAGTTCTCCTTTTTGAAACCGTAGGTTCCGGCTATTCCGCAGCAGCAGGAGTCGAGCACGGTAAGCTCGAGGCCGGGTATCATGCGCAGTAGCGATGTGGAGTAGTAGGCCCAGCCGAGTTTCGACATGTGGCACGGGGTGTGGTAGGCCACACGCATATGCAGCCCTGGCCGGAAAGCGAGCTTTACCTCGCCGCTCTCCACTTTCTCGAAGAGCCACCGGGTGGCGAGCATTATGTGGGGGCGTATGTCGGCGTTGTCGAGGTGAAGCAGATGGGGGTATTCGTCGCGCATGGTGAATATACATGTGGAGCTGGTGCCGAGCACGGGGGCGCCGGGCCAGGTGGCGAGGGCGTCGCGCACCGCCTCGATGTTGCGCACTGCGTCGCGTGTGGCCTGCTTTATGAGACGGTTGGAGATTTTGGCCACCCCGCAGCAGCGCTCCTTTTCCATGAGGGCCACACCGTAGCCGGCGGCGTTGGCGAGGCGCACGAGGTCGCGTCCGAGCTTGGGATAGTTGTACTCGACATAGCATCCGTGGAAATAGACCGCCTTGCGGGGATAATTCTGCTGGGCGGGGGCGGCATGGCGGCGGAACCACGACGAGAAGCGCTGTGAGGCATAGGAGGGGAACGTGCGGTGCGAGTCGATGCGCAGGATCTTGTCCATGGCGAATTTCACGGGCCGCAGCGAGAGGGTGGTGTTGACAATAGGGGCTATGGTTGTGGCCACGGTGCCCATCAGGTCGGTGTCGGCCAGCATGCTGTCGCGCAGCGAGGGCGGGGTTTTGGTGTACTTTATGCGTGCGCTCTGGATTATGTCGCCCACCTTTACGTTGGAGGGGCATGCCACTTCACAACGCTTGCAGTTGAGGCAATATTTCAGGTCGGGATTGAAGTAGCCGGGATCCTTGAGGCGGTAACGCTCGCTGTCGGGGCCCCCCTGCTTCGGTCCGGGGAAGAGCGGGTTTACGGCTGTAACGGGGCAGTAGACGGTGCACACGGTGCATTTGGTGCACTGCTCGAAGTTGTTTTCGCTTATGTTGACTCGCTGGATAGGTTCCATTGTGTGGGAGGTGCTTGAGGTTATGCTTGTGAGATTATGGATTCGGCGGCATACATGGCCGAGAACATGGCCACACCGGCTCCCGATCCTTCAAGAAGAGTGTCGGCACCGGGGAGGGCAGCACCGCACACCATGAGGTTCTCCACCGGGCGCCCGGCACGGAGGGCGCGGAAAGAGCGGTCGGTGGCTATGCCGTACTTCATGTAGGGCTGGGGGTGGAAAATGTCCTTGGAGAACCATTTTTCGCGGCATGACGGTGCGTCGACATCGAGGCCGAACACGGGTTCGAGGATTTCGTCGGGGTTGGAGGTGAGGCCGTGACTGAAGAAGCTTCCGGCGGCAAAAATGAATGATCCGGCCTCGATGGGGTCGTCGCCGAGGTTGAATGTCTCGATGCGTGACAGGAGCGAGCCGTCGAAATGGCCGCGGCGCACGCTGTCGCCCAGGAAATATACTCCGCCGAGGTGGCGGAAATGTTTTACCAGCATCATCTGTGTGCGTATGCCGGGAACCGACGGGCCCATCGTGGCCACGAATGTGGCGGGCTTGCGGATCAGCGACACGAGGCGGTGGGCGGCCTCGAAGTCCTCGAATCCGAATGTGGCCGGAAGCAGAACGGCGTCCACGTCGGAGTTGACGGCGTTGTTGATCACATCCGCGAGGGTGGCTATGGCCGGGCCGTGGAGGGTGCGGGCAATGTTGGCGGCACGCATTTCGGTGGTGCTCAGCCGCAGGGTCTCAAGCTCGGGTGTGGTCACGGTGTGGAACTCGCATTTCACGCCCCGTCGTTCAAGGCCATAGGCTATGAATTTGGGGAAGAAGTCGAGGAAGCCGAGGAGGTTGACTATCGCCACATGCTTCCATGGCAGCGCGGAGGGGTCGGAGATCATGGTGTAGTCCTCCATGGTGAGCCAGGAGGTCTTGAGCATGCCTGCGGGTGAGAGACGCCAGTGGTTGGCATGGTGTGATCCGGCCATTTTTATGCCTGCCCGGTCGAACAGCCCGGGAGCGAGGGAGGCATAGCGGGCCGCGCGGTCGGTTCCGAGCATGCTGTAGGGATGGTTTTCGGGAAGTGAGGGGATAAGGCTCAGGGGATCGCGGGTGACGGGTGTGCCGTGTGTGTCGTAGCCGAGCATGTCGAGGGATCCGGAGCTGAAATGGAGACAGCTTTGTCCGGCTGACACTATGGCGACGCGCCGACCGGCTTCGGCGAGGGTTATTCCTGCGGTGAGGCCGCTGAGACCTCCTCCTATTATTGCGGTATCGAATTTCATGGCGATGACTGTGGATGTGAAAACGGAGATGTGAAGAGTAACGCGGTGTCAGTGGAGCAGGGGGTCTATGTCGTGGCGGCGCACGAATTCATCGAGTCCCGCCACGCTGCAATAGATCCATGATGTGAACTGGATTTCGGACAGGGTATCGCCCCACACCACGGGATACATGCCTTTCCACCGCTCGTTGATGAAGTGGCAGAGGTCGGCTATGGATTTCTCGGCGCAATGGTTGCTTTTGTCGAGGAGTCCGGCGGCGCGGCATGCGCATAGCTGGCCCTGACATGTGCCCATGCCGAGGCGTGTGCGGCGCCGCAGGTTGATGAGGTTGTCGACGCTCAGGCGGCTGATGGCAAATTCCACTTCGCCCACCGACACTTGCTCGCATTCGCACACAAGGGCGTCGTCGACTGGTGATTTCTCTATTTCGGCGGCGAGGGTGCCGTGGCGTCCTTCGGCGGCACGCTGCTCGGTGGAGAGTTCTATGGTGTGGGCGCGGTGGGGCCGGTCGGATTCGGTGTCGCGTGCGGGGTTCTCGGAGCCCGGGAGCGGGGTCACGGCTGTGGTGCACTTGTAGTCGGCCGGATCAAGGCCGAGTTTGGCACATGCCATGTCGGTGGCCCATTCGGCCATGAGGCGGTAGGTCATGAGCTTGCCGCCTGTTATGGTGATGAAGCCTTCGAGGCCGTCGCGCCTGGCGTGGTCGAGACATACTATGCCGCGGCTGATGCTGCGTCCGGTGGGGTCGTCGTCGGAGGCCACGAGGGGGCGTACTCCGGCGTAGGCGCGGAGAATACGGGTGGTGGCAAGCTGCGGCGACAGCTTGCAGGCCTCGCGCAGCAGAAGGTCTACTTCGGCCGGGGTCACTTCCATGTTGTCGATCTGGTCGAAGGGTATGCGGTCGGATGTGGTGCCGATGAGGCATATGGTGTCGCCGGGCACGAGAATGTCGGCGTTGGAGGGTTTGCGGCAGCGGTTTATCACCACGTTGTTGACACGGTGGCCGAATATCAGCAGTGACCCTTTGGCCGGGAACATGTTTATGTCGACTCCGGCTTTTTTGGCTATGAGATGGCCCCATATGCCTCCGGCGTTGATTATTACGGATCCTTCGGCGCGAGTTTCCTCTCCGTTGTGTACATCGCGCATTATGACGCCTGTTATGCGGTTGCCCTCGCGCAGGAAGCCTGTCACCTCATGATAGGTTATTATGTCGGCTCCGTGACGGCGTGCGTCGATTATGTTGGCGGTGGTGAGGCGGAAAGGATCCACGGCCCCGTCGGGCACTTTCACGGCTCCGGTGAGCGCCGGGTTGACCGACGGCTCGATCTTCATGGCCTGTGCCGCGGTGAGGGGATCGGCCTCTATGCCGGCTTTGCGGCATGCCTCGATGAATGTGTCGCGGTAGGCGGGATCATCCTCAGGTAGGGATATGAACAGGCCTCCGGTGTCCTCGATGCAATGGCGGGCGATGTTGCGGAGTATGCGGTTTTCCTTGATGCATTCCACTGCGCTTTCGTGGTCGTTGACGGCGTAACGGGCTCCGCTGTGGAGCAGGCCGTGGTTGCGTCCGGTGGCCCCGGCGGTGAAGTCGTAGCGTTCGATCAGCAACACGCTGAGGCCGCGCAGGGCGCAGTCGCGTGCTGTTCCGGCGCCGGTGGCGCCCCCTCCGATGATTATTACATCGTAATGCTTTTCAAGTTGTTTCATGAAATGACGGTGTGGGTTGAAAACGTGTTTGGGAATTGCCTGTTATGAACTCGCAACGTGTTTTTACAATTGATAACAAGCTTATGGCTGATTTGTTCAAGCCGGGCAACGTTAATTGCAGTTTTGCCGTATGAAAAAAGATGCTTACCTTTGTGGAAGTATTTTACGTTTGTTAAATATCTGTCATGGCGATGAAACAGAATTTTGAAATGGTGGCAAAGACATTCTGCGGATTAGAGGATGTGCTGGCTGAGGAACTGAGAAACCTCGGGGCAGAGAATGTCGAGCCTGGACTCAGGATGGTCTCCTTCGAAGGGGGCCTGGAAATGTTGTATAAGGCTAATTTGTGTTGCCGAACGGCTTTGAGGATTCTCAAGCCGATATGTAAGTTCATTGCCCGTGACACGGATTCGCTCTATGAGATGATCAAGGAGATCAACTGGAGCGAGATACTCACACTTGACAAGACGTTCGCCATTGACTCGGTGGTCTACAGCGATGAGTTCACCAACTCGCGTTTTGTGACCTACCGCGCTAAGGATGCCATAGTGGACTGGTTCAAGGACCGCTTCGGGCCCGACAAGCGTCCCGGCGTGAGGCAGAATGGCGCTGACGTGCTGATAAATGTGCATATAGCCGGCGACAGGGTTACGGTGTCGCTCGACTCGTCGGGCGAGTCGCTCCACAAGCGCGGCTACCGTGTGGCCCAGACGGAGGCGCCTATAAACGAGGTGCTTGCCGCGGGGATAATACTCAAAACCGGCTGGCGCGGCGACGCCCCGCTGATCGATCCCATGTGCGGGTCGGGCACATTCTTAGTGGAAGCGGCGCTGATAGCGGCCAATATAATGCCGGGCGTGTATCGCCGCAATTTTGCTTTCGAACAGTGGAAAGGGTTTGACAGCGAGCTGTTTGACCGGCTGTATAACGATGACTCGGGCGAGCGTGAGGTGACACATCCCATTCTCGGCGCCGACATATCGCCCAAGGCTGTGGAGATAGCCCGGCGTAACCTCAAAAGCGCCGGCGTGGCGCGTTACGTGACGCTTGACACCAAGCCTTTCCAGCAGTGGGAGTCGGTTCCGGCCGGAGGGGTCATGGTGATGAATCCTCCTTATGGCGAGCGCATATCGGCGCCTGACATGGAGGGGCTGTATTCGCTCATAGGCTCGAAGCTGAAACATGTGTTCCAGGGCTACCATGCTTGGATAATAGGCTACAAGGAGGAGTATTTCCGTAAGATAGGGCTTGCTCCGTCGCTCAAGGTGCCTATGATGAACGGGCCTCTGGAATGCGAGTTGCGCGAATATGTGATATTTGACGGGGAACTCGCCACGTTCAAGCGCGAAGGCGGAAAGCTCAAGGAGGGTCCGCGGCGTATCGCCGACAAGAAAAAGCGCCGCCTGAGCGACAGCGAATGGAAAGCCGAGGCCCGGGCCAAGGGTTTCGGAGGCAAGGAGGGCCCGCGCACGGCGAAAGAGCCGAGGGAGCCGAGAAACAATATAGAACGTGTGTACCGTCCGGTGAAAGGCCGTTTCGGACGCCGTGACCGTGACGAGAGGGAGGAGCGCAGCGAGCTGCCGGAGAATCCGCTTGCCGGACGCCGCAATCCCGGAGCGTTGAAAAATCTGGTGAACAAACGTCCGTCGCTACCGGCGCCGGAGGAAAAGGTGTTCATGCGCGAACGCCGCGGCTGGCGCAAGTGACGCAGCCGATAGTGTAAAACTGTAGAATTACTGAAAAATAAATATAACTCCCGAATATGAAGCATAATATCCTTCTGTTAGGATCAGGCGGACGCGAATGTGCATTGGCCTGGAAAATGAGCCTGAGTGACGAGACCGGTAACCTTTATATAGCTCCCGGCAACGGAGGCACAGGGCTGTATGGCACCAATCTGCCCCTGAATCCGATGGATTTTCCGGCTGTGCTTGCCGCAGTAAAGGAATATGATGTGGATATGGTGGTGGCCGGTAACGAGGATCCGCTCGTGGCGGGGATCCGGGATTTCCTTGCCGAGGAGTCGCCGGAAACCCTTGTGGTGGGCCCGTCGAAGGCCGGAGCCGCATTGGAAGGGAGCAAAGAGTTTGCCAAGGAGTTCATGATGCGCCACGGCATACCTACCGCCCGCTACAAGAGCGTGACTTACTCCAATATAGAGGAGGGGAGAAGATTCATGGAGTCGCTGAATCCACCGTATGTGCTGAAAGCCGACGGACTTGCCGCCGGCAAGGGGGTGCTGATACTCGACTCGTTGGATGAGGCCCGCACCATGCTCGACGAGATGCTCGGAGGCAAATTCGGGGCTGCATCGGCCACAGTGGTTATAGAGGAGTTTCTCAGCGGTATAGAGTGCTCGGTGTTCGTGCTTACGGACGGACACGGGGGTTACCGCATTCTGCCTGTGGCCAAGGACTACAAGCGTGTTGGCGAAGGTGATACGGGCCTGAATACAGGCGGTATGGGTGCCGTAAGCCCGGTGCCGTTTGCCGATGCGGAGTTTATGGCCAAGGTGGAGAACCGGATCATACGGCCCACGATAGAGGGACTGATTGCCGACGGTATAGATTACCGCGGGTTCATATTCCTCGGTCTTATCAATGTGGGCGGCGACCCGATGGTGATAGAATATAATGTGCGCATGGGCGATCCGGAGACGGAAGCGGTAATGCCGCGCATCGCTTCGGATCTTGTGCCTCTGCTGAGGGGCGCCGCCAAGGGGGATCTCGGCGACATGCCTGAATGAGGATCCACGTACGGCTGTGACTGTGATGATGGTGTCGGGCGGATATCCCGGACATTATGAGAAAGGTGTGCCGGTGGAAGGATGTGGGAGTGTGAGCGGAACCATACTTTTCCATGCAGGCACGAAGATAGACAACGAAGGGCGCCTTGTGACTTCGGGTGGCCGCGTGATTGCGGCAAGCTCCTATGGCGAATCCATAGCCGAGGCAGCAGCACGAAGCTATGAGGCTGTGGATACGGTGAAGTTCGCAGGGATGTACTGCCGACGCGACATAGGACGCGACCTGATGGATGCTTAGGAATTTCGAGGAACGGCTTGCTGCGTTCGTGAACTCCCGGGCGGGGGCCACGCTGACCGCCCTGTGGGGCCTTATAGCCATGATATGGGCCGGGGCGCTGACTTCGGGCGCGGGAGTGGTGAATATGCTTCTGGCCTATGTGGCAGGACTTGGCGCCTTGGGTATTGACCATACGTTCAACATAACACGCGGGCGCTCGGCTGTTTTTGCAGCCCTGCTGCCGCTTATGATGGCTACTGATCCATACATGGCGGAAAGAGTGAATCCGGGCGTTGTGACCGCTCTGGCTCTTACAGGGGCGCTGTGGGTGTTCATGCGGTCGTATAATGCTCCGCGACAGACCCGCAGGGTATTTCTGGCTTTTCTGATAATAGCCGTGACGGGAGTGTTCATACCGTCGGCGCTTGTGTTTCTGATTGTTTTGGCCGTGGGGTTGGGGCAGATGCATATTTTCAAGCTTCGGCCCATGCTTGCGGGCATATTGGGCGCTGTTACTCCGGCATGGATATTATGGGGCTGGGGCGCACCGGTGCGGTATGATGTTTTCTCCGCCGGAGGGCTTGCGGTGGCTGACCATTCGCAGCTTATAGCGGCAACGGTGACGGCTGTGCTGACAGTTGTGGCGGGAATGACTCTGAGTGGAGTGAATTTAGTAAGGATAATGAGCTATAATTCACGCTCGCGCGGCAATAACGGACTGTTGCTCACGGCTGCCTTGGTGGCCACTGTGGCGGGTGCGGTGCGTTATCCTGCCATGGAGGCATATATGCCGGTGCTGTTTGTGTGCATGGCTTTCCAGACCGGTCATTTTATTGTTATCAACGCCCAGCGGCGGTGGACGGCTTTCACTGTGCCGGCTATGGTGGTTGTGTTCACGGCGCTGACGGTGTGGACCCATTTATAATAGAATATACTATCTCCGTGATACTACCATGAAAATTATTGTAGAAGAGAATATCCCGTTCATAAAAGGGGTGCTTGAGAATGTGGGCGACGTGACCTATCTGTCGACTCCGGCTATCGATGCTGACGCCGTGCGTGAGGCCGATGCTCTGTTTGTGCGCACCCGCAACCGCTGTAATGCCGAAATGTTGGAGGGAAGCAACGTGAAATTCGTAGCTACCGCTACTATCGGCCTTGACCATATAGACTGCAGCTGGTGCCGGGAGAACGGCATTTATGCGGTGAACGCTCCGGGATGCAATGCCCCGGCTGTTGCGCAGTATGTCATGGCCGCCATTTTGGCCACCGGTCTTGATCCGCGGGAGGTGACTCTCGGAGTAGTGGGCGCGGGGCATGTCGGCAAGATAGTTGTGGCATGGGGGCGATCCCTGGGCATGGAGGTGCTTGTGAATGATCCGCCGCGTGCGCTTGCCGAAGGCCCTGAAGGTTTTGTGAGCCTTGACGAGATAGCCGAGCGCTGCAATGTGGTGACGTTCCATACGCCGTTGACCAAGGAGGGCCCGTTTGCTTCATGGCATTTATGCGACATGGATTTTGTGTCGAAGCTCCGTCGCCGTCCGCTGCTGATAAACGCTGCCCGCGGGGCGGTGTGCTGCACCGAGGCCCTGATACAAGGGCTTGACAGCGGTGTGATAGGAAATGTGGCTATTGACTGCTGGGAGGGGGAACCTGACAATATATCCCTGGAACTTATGAAGCGTGCGGCCATAGCCACCTCGCATATAGCGGGTTATTCCATGGAAGGGAAGATACGGGCCACAGCCATGACCCTTGATTCTTTTACGCGCTATTTCGGATTGCCGCAACTGCTCCCTACTGTGGCTGTGCCTGCGGCAGCGCCTGAAAAGGTAACTGAGGCCATGATACGTGAATCGTACGACATAATGGCCGATGACAGGGCTTTCAGGGCAGATCCGGGGGGAATGGAGAGGTTGCGCGACACGTATGCGTTGCGTGCCGAGCCCCGGAAGCCGGAGTGAATTTCACTGCATTGAACGGATCACACGGGCCGGAATGCCTGCCACAAGGCTGTAAGGGGGCACTGACTTAGTGACGATGGCTCCGGCGGCTATTATGCAGCCTTGGCCTATGGTGACACCCGGCATTATGGACACGTTCTCGCCGATCCACACGTTGTCGCCGATTGTCACAGGCCCCGGCGAATAGAGCGGGCGGTCAAGGGGAGGCGTGTCAAGCGATGAGGCCGATGTGAGCCCGTGGGAGTTGTCGGTTACAAGCAGCCGTTTGCCCGTGAGTACATTACGGCCTAATGTTACGGAATTTATACATGTTATATGGGAATAAGCCCCGATGGAACAGCCTGACCCTATGGTGACGGAGGGCGTGAAGTGGTCGGACAGCCACGAGTCGATGGCCGTAAGGGTGATATCCGAATCGAAAAAGCAGTTGTCGCCTACTGTCACATAGCGGGCGCCGCGCAGGAGTCTGAAGCGGGATATACGGCTTGTGGAACCGAAACTACGGAAGCGCGGAGCGATGTAGCCGGTGTAGAGCGCGCAGGTAAGGCGGCGCCAAGGAGCGCCCAATGTGGCGAGCGGGGCGAATATGGAGCCTATACGGTAGGCTATGTGTCCTAAAGTGCTCATGGTGATGGTGATTTTCAGGTGGAGGATTTTGACCGGTCGGCCATTATGCGGTCGTAGAACCGGTTTACGGCATCGCCGGATGATTCGGCGGTGTAGAGTTGCGACACTGTGTCCTGTCCGCGGCGGATCATGCCGGTGAATGCCGCAGGGCCTTTGCGGGTTATGTCGGTGAGATGTGCGGCAAGTTCGGCAACGGAGGTGAAACGCAACGCTATTTCGCCGCCGGTTATGGAGAGGCCGTTTTCAAGCTGCTCGTGCAGTCCGCCGGTGTCGCGCACCACGGTGAGACATCCGTTGGCTAAGGCTTCGGGCATTACCCGTCCGAAGCCTTCAAACCTTGATGGTATGATCACGGCCGAGGCGCGGTACATGAGATCGTGTATGTCGGTGCGTTCGCCGAGCCAGTCGACGAGGTGTGCTATGCCGCCCCGTTCTATCGCGGTTTCAAGCGAGTGCTTGTAGGCTGTGCGGCGCGGGGTCTCCCATGTTCCGGCGAGTTTCAGCCGCATGGGAGCCGGGGTGGCGGCCACATAGTGTGTATATGCGTCAATGAGGTCGTCGAGTCCTTTGGCTTCCTCTATTCGTCCGGCATAGAGAAAGTAAGGCTCCTTGTCGGCGGTGTAGCGCATGGCGCCGTCGGTTATTGCATTATAGATCACCGTGGAGCGAGGATGGGTGTCGACGCCGCGGTGACGGCTTATATCGCGTGTTATACATATCGAGTATGCTTCGGGCGACAATAGCCGTTTGCCCAGGCCGTAGATGTGCATTCCGAAGTCCTTGTCGCCGTATTCGCGCACGTGGAGCACGTGGGGCAGCCCGAGACGTGATGCTGCCATGAAGCCTATGTCGGTTACGGAGGTGTTGGAGTGCAGTATGTCGGCTTTGAAGTCCCGGGCTATCCGGCACAGGCGTTTTGCGGCCACGTAATTGAACAGCTTCCGCTTTATAAGGCGCGGGATGAACATAACAATGTCCGTCACAGTGGCATGGTCGGGCCGTATGTCGAATATATATGGAAACACCTTTACCGGAATTCCCCGGCTGCGGAGCCAAGGGGTGATGTCGCGGCTGTCGGGGCATATCACCATAACGTTGTGACGGGAACGCACAGCCTCCAGCATACGGATGAACGATTTGTTGCCTCCTCCGGCAAGTGTTGTGGCGTTCAGTATATAGATCATGTTCATGGCAAGTCGCGGAATGTCGGGTAAATTTCCGAAATGCAAAGTTACGCTTTTTCGTTTGCGTAGGGTTTGTTTCTATCTCCAATTTTCAGGTCGCTTGGCAACAAAACCACTTGGCAATTCGACTTCTTCGGGTAGGACTGCTTGATTGAATCGAGCTTTATATTCCGATAATTTTCTTACCATGTCGCAAGAATTTGACAGGGTAATAGAGTGTTTAAGAGGTGGGAAATAAGCGAATATTTTATGCCCCGGTGCTATATCCCGTATAAGCTCGACGGATGGCACCATATCACTGTCAGCAGAAACAATGATAGTTATGTCGCATCTGTTTTTATAGACATCGTTTATCATTTGTGTTGCAACTCGTACATCAGTTTCTTTTTCCTCAAAAGTATGTATAGTTCCACCACAATGAGGGCAACGAGAGTCTTTCTTCAAATATTTCCCAAGTATTAGATGGAACCTGGGGTTAAGTTTATTGACGCTAAAGAACAAATCTTGCTTTCGGGCTGCGACAGGATTATGTGGACGAGCTGAAAAATAATTCACCTCTACCAGCTCTTGATTTGTTGATAGCATTGATTCAAAAAATTTCACTATGTCAAGCCAATAATATTTTTTCCAACCTTTAGCTTTTAGACCATAGTAGAAATTGAATCCATCTACGTATACGATTACTTTTTGTTTTTCCATTGTTTTTAACAAAAAAACCGCCCTAAATTGAGCGGTTGGGTCTTGGCATTTCTCGTCCAAGAGGGGCATTGTCTTTAATAGACAACACAAAGTTAGTCATTTTCGTTCATTGAACCAAATTTCACTGAAAGATTTAACAATTCTGCATAAATTCCATTGTGTATCCGGATTAAATGTCCGGGTTGTATGGGAAAGAAAAGGAACCGCGAGACTGGTTCCTTTTCTTGATTGGATTATCGGATCAGGACTTTTGTGGCTTTGTCGCCCTGGCGGCGGATGTAGATGCCCGGGGTGGGATTGTCGACTCTGACGCCCTGAAGGTTGTAATAAGTGGCAGGGAGGTCGTGGTCACCGTTAATCTGTCCGAGGCCGGAGGGTTGCAGGACAACGGCTGCGGAGGGCATGGATTCGCCATCGGAGTAGAGAGCCGTTACCTGATAGGAATGGCCTGCCTCGGCGGCGGTGTGGATGAAGGTCTCCACTGTGATGGGCTCTGTGTTAAGCTTCAGACCGTTGCAATACAGGTTGTAGCCTTTCAGGTCAAGACCTACTGTAGGTCCGGCGGCAGTGAAGCTGAAATTGTCGAGCATAAGGGCGAAGTTGTCGTAGCTTACATATCGGACAGCGAAAAAGAGTGTCCCTTCGGGTATTTCAATGTCGACTCTGCCCCATTGGCCTGTGGAAGCCACGCGGCGTTCGCCTGTTATGGTGAAGTCGGCAGTAGTGCGTCCTGTTGATGAAAGAAGTACTTCAAAGCTTTCGGGCGAGTCCATGAGCGATTTTGCATAGAAGCTTATGGTCTGTGCGTTGCCGTTGAGGCGGGGCGAGATGATCCAGTCGTCATTGCGTCCGCCTACGGAGGCCCATGCTATGAAGCTGAGGCCGTCGCCGTCGTTGTCGGTGAACATTTCCCAATCTATTTCATTGTTGTCGAATGCCATGAAAGCCGCAGGCTTGCACCGGTTGGGATCGCTGAGGTTGGTGTCGCTGATGGTGGGAAGACCGTCGCCGTCAATCATAAGCCAGCCGCCTGTGTTGTCGTCGGCTCCGAGCTGCGAATGGGCGAGACCTATGGAGAACGGGGTGACGTCGTCCATACCACCTGTCACCGGTATGTCGGCTTTTCCGCTTTCGAGGTCGGGAGCCATCCATGAAATGACGGCACCGTTGTCGGCCATAGAGGTGCTGAGGGCCTCGGGTATGGGCAGGCTGTTGCCGCGCACAGTCACTGAGGCTTTCGCTGAGGTGTTGTCGGATACGACGGCGTCGTCGGGAAGATCGACGGTGACATGATATTCCACGTTGCCCCATACGGCTTCGGCTGTTTCGGTGAATGTGAATTCGGCTGTGGCGTCAGGTTCAAGCTGTGTGCCCGGAAGTGTGGCTACGGCCTGATTGTTACGATACAGGGTAACTTTGTAGTCCTGTTGCGGCTGCGATCCGTTATTGATCACTTTAGCTGTGATTTCAAACGGTTTGCCAGCATCCACGGCGGCTGGAGCGCTGAAGGCTGTTATGGCGAGGTCGTCAGGCCACAGGCCGCGCACCGTGATATTGTCGATAGCTACAAAGGGTGTAATTGTCTCCACAGCGAAAGCTATGCGGATGCTCTTGCCGGCATATCGGCCGAGGTTGACTTTGAATAGTTTCCAGGTCATGTTGGCTCCCTGATCGGCAAAGAGGGAGATTGTCTCCACATCCTCGAAACCTTCGCCTGAATCGATGCGAATTGTGATTGTGCTTGCCGCATAGGGATTGGGTGTCACGGCATAGAAGCGCAGTTCGGCATCAGGTACCCCTTCAAGCGATATGCGTCCGGAATAGAATGAACCTTTGTCGGTGCCTGCTATGGTGTTGAAGTAGAGGTAGCCATTGTCCTTGTCCTGTGAGGTGAAATACGTTATGTCGCTGTCCTCGTTGATGTTCCATACACTGTTGAGGCTTTCATTGCCTGTGATCCATACGGTATGGGTGAGGTTTCCGTCGGCAAACGACTCGGTGAAAGGCAACGGATAGTCTTTGCCGAGGCATACGAACGGGGTGTTGGTGGGATCGCCGTCGCCTCCGCGTGTAGTGGCTATGACAGTGTAGTATGCGGCGGCCTGTTCCGTATCGGGATGGCAGAACTCATCAGTATATGTGCATTCGGTGAGTCCGGAAGCCAGGAGCTCGGATGAACGGTTGTAGACACGCATCACCTTGTAGGTCACTGAGGATGCGTCGAATTCGCCTCCGGTTATGTCGGCGGTGACAGGTTCCCATGTGAGCACCACTTCGCCTTTGTGGCTGCCATAAGTTACGTTTACGGATGCTGTGGGGAGCGGGCGGTTGATACCTATATGGGTGGTGATTTTGGCGGGATCGCCGGTATCGGAACCGTTGTAGGGCACGAGCGTATAGGTGTGGTCGCCTTCGGTGGGTTCAGGATCGGTCCATTCCATGGTTTCGTTCATGGCCGGTGTCTGTGTGCCTGCAAGAGTGCCGTCGCGGTATATCTCCACCTTGGTCAGTGCGTCGAGCTGTCCGCCCACAAAGTTAAGCGACGGTGCGGTGTATCTGAGCGTCATGGCAATGGCTCCATTCTTTCCGGGTATTGCCGTAAGATCGGTTACGGCTGCAGGTGCTGTTGCCGTGACTCCGGCGGAAACGGTTATATTGTCGACTATCAGGGCATATTGGTCGGGTATGGAACATCCATAGATCCCGATATAGTATTCCCCGTCGGATTCAGGTATGAAATAGCTGCCCAATTCGGCCGGGTTTGTCTTGTCGCAGTTGAGCGAAACAGGTGCTACTATCTGTGTGCCTCCTGCCAGGGCGTCGGCTGATGGCTCCGTGGCGGCATAGGCGGCTACACGTTCGGTGTACATGCTGTACTGGCCGTAGGCATGGAACCCTACATAATAGGCGTGTCCGCCTTTCAGGCGCAGAGGGGGAAGGACTAGCCAGTCGTCGCTTGCTATGGGGGTATAGCCTTCACGTCCGAATTCAAGGGTGGCCACGCCGTCGGCTATACGGAAGCATACGCCGTCAAGGTTATTGTCAATGACTGTGAACCCCTTTGCCTCGCCGCTGTCGAAATTCTCGCTGAAAGGTGGTTCCGGGGCATTGCCTATCACTAACGGATTGGACTCCACAGGCGAGAATGATGCAGTGCCGTATGAAGGCATGATACTGAATGTTACGGTGGTGAGTTCAGCGGGCTTGGTATAATCAAACGAGAATGATGTGCCGCTGATGTTTTCAGCCACCACGGTGCCTTGAGGGAGCATGGTTATGGTGTAAGTGACTCCTGAGGGGTCGAAATATCCGCCGTTGGCTCCTGTGGGAGCGGCCCATGAGAGAGTGAAGGAGTACCCGTCATACGCGGCCTTGAAGTCGCTTACATTGCCCGGTATATCCTGTCCTACCCATAATTCCTTGGATATTAGGTCGGAATGGGCACCTCCGGGAGTCACTACCTTGGCTGAGAATTCATACATGCCCGGAGTGGCTACGCTTACAGGCACTTCTATGCCTGAAGCTCCATAGGCTGTTTCGCCTGTGGCTACCTCAATGCCGTCGATATATACGTAATATGTCAGAGGGCCGGATCCCATGCCCCAGTCGTCATCGGTTACGGGTGCGTTGAACTTTATGGTGCCGCTGAGCGACGCATCTGTAAAGTCGGCTGCAAAGCTGCGCACTGGCGAGGGCTTTGTGTCGGTGGGCTGAGGGGTAGTGAAGTGCAGGGCGAAGAATTGCTCTTTGTCGGCGAAGTCATATATCTTCTCGGCATTGGCAGTGGTGAGATCTATGCTGTAAAGCGATGAGCTGTTTTCGTTGACAGTAACGAAAATGAACCGGCCTGTGGCAGGGTCGATCTCGCCTGAGGTGGCATAGGCGCTTGTAAGACCTGTTGACGCCACATGTGTGGTTTCGCCTGTTTTCTTGTTTACTGACAGAAGGTTGCCGTTGTAGTCGATGGCATAGAGCCGTCCTTGCGGGGTAGAGCCAAGGGCATTCCATCCGGTGTATGTGTCGACCCGTTTGTTTGTTATTTCGGTGAAATAGCCCGATGAAGTGTCCATCGTGCCAAACGAATAGGTGTTTGAGTAACGGTCCTTGAGGAACACAAAAGTCTTTCCGGTGGCTGTGTCGTAAGTGGATGCGAGCAGCGTGCGGTATGCATCGCCATAGCGTGATCCGGTAAGTTCGTATGTCACACCGTCGAAAATGTTATAGTCCATCTCTATCGGTGAACCTCCTATTATAAGCCCCGGCTTTGTGGCGAGCAGATGGCCTCCGCCGTAGACGGCGCCGAAAGTCGCACCATAATCCTCGCCGGTTTTTATTGCCGTTAGGGACGGATCCGAGCCCGAGACGGGAAACGAGTACACACCATAGGCCGGTGTGTCGCCCCACGATGCCGCGCTGATCAGCACTCCGTGGGCATAGGCTGGTATGAGAGCCTGTGCCTCAGCGTGTTGCGGCGTGGTGAGAAACAGTGCCGCGACAACTGCAGCGCCTGTGATTGATTGGTAAATAAATTGTTTCATACTTTGACCTTTAATGAGTAAAGTGTAAGGGAATTCTGATGCCAAAAATAATACGGCGCTGATCAAATCCCCTTAATTTAGTTTAAGAAATAACTTAAAGGTCGAAATGTGTGTTGGTATAGATCAATTGTGAAACTTTCAGGATGGTTTGAAGCAGATTATTTCTTCAGGTATTCACGTTTGAGTTTGCTGAAATATTCGGGAGTTATGCCGAGATATGAGGCGATTATGCGCTGTGGCACTTTCTCTATGATGTAAGGGCGGTCACCGAGCATTTTTTTGTAGCGTTCGCGGGCACTTCCGTTAATTACAGATGCGTTTTTATGTTCCTGAAAAAACATTTCGCCATAGGCATAGTGAAGCATGTAGAGTGCCAGCTCGTGATATTTCCCCACCAGATCCCAAAAGTCGCTGTGGCTTATGCGCAGCAGCTGGGTTTCGCAACATGCCTCGACAGAGTAGTAGGATGGGCGATGCATTACAAACGAGTGTTTTGACATGAAGATAGTTCCCGGAAGGGCGAATGCGAATGTGCGTTCGCGCATGCTGTCCATGTCGGTGAAGCGGACTATTCCGTCGCGCACTATGAACACATCGGGACAATAGCGATCCATTTCAATCACTACATCGCCTGCCTGAAAAGTCTGTAGCTCACCGCGTTGAAGCATGGCGTCGATGCCTTCGCCTTCCGGAAGATAGCCCAGCTCATCGTGAAGCAGCTGTTTCAGTTTGTCATCGGATGGTTTGTTGACGTGCATGGATAGTGTGTCAGTCCGTTTTTTCGTCGGTAAATATAGGCAAATTTTTCAATACCGGCTGACAGTTATGATTTTTTGTGACGGATGCATCAGGGGTGTGGTGGACGGCGTCCCGGTCCTCCGGGTCCATGTCCCCGTCCCGGACCGGGGCCCCACATGTCGTTGCGGCTCTGGGGTTCGTTGCCTTTGCCGAAGGTGTTGAAGCGGTAGGCCACGCTGACCATAAAGTAGCGTGTGAGGGTGTTGTAGGTGGCGTCGTCGATATAGTTGGCTGTGACGTTGCGGCTTACGTTGCTTTTCTGCTGGAGCAGGTCGTAGGCTTTGAGGGCGAACGTGAGCGAACGGTCGCGCAGGCAGCTGTAGGAGAGGGTGGCGTTCCACATCCACTGGTTGTTGTCGAATCCTTCGGAATAGCCTGATGTGCCCGTATAGGTAAGGTCCGTGCCGATGGTTATGCCCCACGGACTTACGTATGATCCGGTGAATGTGCCTCCATAGGTGTGCACGGTCATGTTGCCTGTGGAGCGTAGTGTGTTGGCGGTGTGCTGTATGTTGTAGTAAGGGCGCAGCTCGAGGTCGAGATCCTTGGGCCGGAAGGCGATGGAGAAGGATTCGCCCACACGCAGTGATCCGGAGGTGTTGCGTTGGTTGTCGTTGAAGCCTATGGAGTGGTCGTAGGATAGGAAGAGGTGGTTGGAGAAGAGCCAGCGCTTGTCGCGCAGAGGCATGGAGATCATGTTCATGAGGCGTCCGTTCCACACGCCGTTGACATTGCGGTATTCGGTGAGCTGTCCTCCGGTCTCGGGATTGAAGGTGGTGGTGGACACGATGGAGTTCTGTGTGGCGGAGATGAAGCCCATGAGCATTATGGAGCGCTGGAGCGCAGGGTTATAGTCCTGGAAGCGCAGGCGGATGTTGTGGGTGAACGAGGGGTCAAGTTCCGGATTACCTACCACGATGCGCAGGGGGTCGCTCATGTCGGGCACGGGTTGCAACTGGCTCATGGACGGTTGGGAGGCACGGCCATGGTAGAATATGTTGAACGACCGGTTTTTGCCTGATTTGTAGCGGTAGCGCAGGAATGGCGCGAAGTTCCATACATGGCGTGCGGGAATGGAACGGGCGTTGTCCATCAGGTCGCGGCTTTCGGAGGTCTGCGGCACTATCGACAGTCCGGCGTCAAGGTTATGGGTTTTCGACACATGCTGATAGCCTATGCGTATGTCCTGGTTGAAATAGTTGTTGCGGAAGCGGTCGCTGAGCTGCTCGTTGAGTTCCTCGCGGGCATAGTCGAGGAGCGGGTCGGCGGCGTATGTGCGGGGATTCGAAAGCAGATCCGCCACTGGGTCGGGGAGGTCATAGACAAGCTTGTCGGCATCGTTCCACCGGTAGCTCATGCGGTAGGCGAATGTGAGGAAATTGCCTTTGGCCACGTTGCCGAGCGGTTCGGTCCATGTGACACGGCCGGCGGCTGTATGGCTCCATGTGTGGCTGTCGGCCCACTGGTTATAGGCTTCGTCGCTGTCGTCGAGCAGGAAAAATTCATTGAGCGATTCGGTGAGATCCTTTTCTCGGACATTGCTGTAGTTGTATCGGCCCATGATGGAGAACGAACGGCCCCGGTGGCGCCGGAAGCGGTGGCTGTAGATGGATGTTATGCCGAATTCGGTGGAGCGACCGTCGGACGATGCGAGGTTGACGCTGCGGTTCACCGGCTCGCGGAGGCCTGAGAGTGTCAGGGTGGAGTCGGCGGAGGCCGAGCGGTTGTCGTTGAACGAGAAGCGCGGGCGCACCTCGAGGGTGTTGAATGAATCGGGGTTCCACAGCACACGGAAATCACCGCGCACGGAGTGGCCCTTGTCGCGTGAATGCCGTCCGGTCATGGCATAGGAGGTGGAGTCGGTGAAAAGATACTGGCGCTCGCGGTTTTCGATGTTGTCGCGGTCGGAATAGCTGTAGAACACATTTCCTCCTACGCGCAGTATTTCTTCGCGGCCCACGTTGAAATTCAGGCCGATGGCTTTTGTGGCGTTAAGGCCGTTGTCGCCTCCGAAACGGCGGAATCGTCCGGCATTGCCGTCGGCGAATCCGGGTTCGTTGATGTTGTTGAAATTGCCGAGCAGTGTGAGCTGGTTGCCGTTCCAGAACCGGTTGACATTGAATGTGCCCATATAGCGGCTGTCGGTGCCGTAGCCGGCCTCGGCGTTGCCGAACCATCCGTTGTTGTGGCCTTTCTTCACGGTGAGGTTGATAACGGTCTCGTCCTCTCCGTCGTCAACGCCTGTAAGGCGTGCGAGATCACTCTTGCGGTCCACCACCTGAAGTTTGTCAACCATATTCACAGGGAGGTTTTTTGACGCCACAGTGGGGTCATCGCCGAAGAATTCCTTGCCGTCGACAAGTATTTTTGTGACCTCGCGTCCGTTGGCTGTGATTTTACCGTCGGACCCAACTTCCACCCCGGGGAGGCGTTTCAGCAGGTCTTCCACTACCGCGTTGGGCTGGCTCTGATATGAGTCGGCATTGAATTCCACGGTGTCCTCCATTACTTTTATCTGAGTCTTTACGGCCACTACGCTGACTTCGTCGAGCATCTGCGATTTGTCGCTCAGGGTTATGGGTTTTACGTCCACATCGGCCGAATCGACAGTTACGGACTGTTCGGCTGCGGCCAGACCTATATAGGTGGCTTCGATCACATAGCGGCCCGGCTTCACATGGGTAATCGTGTAGTGCCCGCCGAGATCAGCTTTCACGCCTGTTATGTAGGAGGAATCGGCAGCCGACAGAAGTCTTACGGTGGCATCGACGGGGTCGCCGTTGCGGTCGGTCACTGTGCCGGTGATTGTGGCAGCCATCGCGGAGACGGCCGCAAGGAGTATGGTCGCCATGGCGGCGAACTTGCAGAGCAGGGTGGGTTTCATATGGTGTACCTGTTATGGATTGACTATTATACGACAACGTTTGGTGAAAAAGGTTTAAACAGCTTCTAAAATTGGTTATTTTTTCTCGCCCGGATTGTTATAGAATAAACTGTATTAAAACGCTTGAAATTATGAAACGCCACAATTTACTTCTCATTACGGCCGCCATGGCAGTCACGGCCTGTGGCGGCTGCGCCCTGCTGCCGGGCGACCTCGGAACAAGTGTGTCGGTGTCGGCGGGCAAAAATGCCGGCCCTGCCGATGTATGGGGCTCATGGAACTATCCTCCATATTATTATCCGAATTATTATCCTTGGGGCGGTGGCCCGTGGGGTGGTGGTTCGGTGGTTGCCAATGTGGCTCCGTCACGCATTCCGGTGGTGGTGCCCTCGGTCAGGCCGCAGTTCCGGCCCAATCCGTTGCCGGGCTCCAATCCCCGTCCGGGTTCCAATCCTATGATGCGTCCGGGCGGCAGTGTCCGGCCCACGGTGAGCCCTGATTTCTGACAGAATGGTTTTGGCTGCGTGAGGCTTTTTGCTTAAATTTGCGGTTGGGTGTGCCGGAGTGTGCACCCCGAATGTCACAATTCCGCAAATGAAAAGTCTTCTCTTTATATTTACAGCTCTGGCGGCTTTGGGGTCGATAGTCTCGTCGTGTGCGTCAGGCACTAATGAGGTAACTGAGGTTATGGATTCGGACGATGTGCTCGACAGGGTGCTGTATTCCGATTCGTTCTGTACGGTGGCACAGCCGTTGGAGGAAATGCCGGATCCCACCGTGGGATTGCCGACACGTAATCTCGGCGATTACGGCAAACTGTTCAACGACAGCAATTATATCCATTGGGCCGAGGGTGAGAAAATAGGCATAGATCCGTTGGACGACACACGTTCGCATCTGTTTACGCGGCGCCCGCTTGTCAAGATAGTGTCGAATCCCGATTTCCATGTGGCCCGGCTGACTCATTCAGTGCCATATCTGGTGCCGGAGGCGGCAGCCATGCTGCATGAGATAGGGCGGCGGTTCAACGATTCATTAGAGCGCCGTGGCGGCGGGGCCTACCGGATAAAGGTCACGAGTGTGACCCGCACCCCGGAGTGTGTGGCGCGCCTGCGCAGGGTGAATCCCAACGCAGTGGATTCGTCGGTGCACAAACTCGCCACCACGGTGGATATATCCTATTCCAATTTTGTATGCGACAATGCCGATGTGGTGCACCGCTCGGCTGCCGACATGAAGAATCTTCTCGCCGAAGTGCTTTTGGCCATGCGTGAGGAGGGCAAATGTCTTGTAAAGTATGAGTACAAGCAGGCATGTTTCCACATAACCTGCACATCCCGATATGCTTATGGGCGAAAACAGGAATGAACATCACGCGGCTGATGCTACGGATGCCCCCGTGAAGAAACGCAAACGCCGTCCATTGTGGTGGCGCATAGTGAAATGGATCATAATTGCCGTGGTGGTACTGGCATTGCTGATAGTACTCGCCATAGGAACGGCTGTGATGATACTTACTCCGGAAAAGCTGACTCCGCTGGTGGAGAAATATGCGTCGGAATATCTTGACGCCGATGTGAAAGTGGCGAGAGTGGAGCTGAAATACTGGTCCACTTTTCCGCGGCTGGAACTTACGGTTGATTCGCTGGATATAGTGTCGCGCTCGCTTGGCGGTGTTCCGGCAGCGGAGAAAGGCAGGTTGCCCCAATGGAGCGATTCGCTGGCCTCAGTGGAGCGGTTCCATGCAGGCGTGAATATTCTTGAGCTGCTGCGCTATTCGGTGGTGCTTGACAATGTGGAACTGAGCAATCCGAGGCTCAATGCTGTGATAGTCAACGATTCGGTGGCTAACTTCAATATCGTGCCCCCCTCGGCCGAGGAGGACACTGTGCCGTCGGCTCTCGGTGTGCCGAAGATCTCGCTTGACCGCTTTTCGCTCAATGGAAGTTTTCCGATACGTTACTTCAATCTGGCTGATTCCACTGAGGCGGAACTTACGCTGCGTCCTTCGGTGATAGAGGGGCATGAGGCTCCGGTGTACAAACTCACGTTTGGCGGCGAAGGCGGGGTTGTAATGCCCGGAATGCCGCGGTTGCGCTCCATAACTTTCGGTCTTGACGGCCGGATAGACTGGGATTATGACAATCCTTCGGAGGTGGGGTTGCGCGATTTCATTGTGGAGCTGGGCCCTGTGGGGGCACAGTTCAGCACTGTAATGGCGATGGCTGACGATGCGCTGACGGTAAAGACACTGGATTTCAACCTGAAACCTGTGGATGTTGCGCGTCTCATAGCATGGCTTCCGGCTGAGTGGGCAGGCCCGGCAAAGGCTGTAAAGACAAATATGACCGTCGCGGGCTCGGTGAAACTGTTGAAACCATATAAATTGGGCAGTGACAGAATGCCGTCGCTTACCGCATCGCTGTCGGTGCCCTCATGCCGGCTGGTTTACCGCAACATGCTTCTGAATGATATCGTGGCTGAACTCAAGGCCGATATCGACGGAGCGGACATGAACAGGTCGGTGATAAATGTGGAAAGACTGAAGGTAATAGGGCGCGGAGTAGGTTTCGAGACCTCTCTCGTTGCCCGTAAACTCCTGTCCGATCCTACTGTGACGGGTTGGTTCAAGGGCGGAATACGCTTTGAGAACCTTGCCCCGGAGGTGTGGAAGCTGTTGCCGTGCACCATGCGCGGCGACATGGTGGCCGACACTGAATTCGATCTGCGCAAGAGCATGCTCGACAGGGCGAATTTCCACCGGCTGAATATCAACGGCGATGTGAACCTTACGGATTTCACCATGCGGATGAACGACGAGAGCATGGACGCCTATGTGCGTCATGCCCGGCTGAGATTCAGCGCCGGACATGCCGTGGAGGGGGATCAGGGCCGCATAGACTCGCTCCTGGCTGTGGGGATGCGCATTGACACCATGGCCATGAACATGATGCCTCTACAGATCACCGGAAAGGATCTTTCGGCCGGCATAGGTGTGGAGAACCGCAGGGCCACGCTGGCCCCCGGCGCCATAGTGCCGCTTGGAGGCCGTGTAACCGCCTCACGGGTTAAAATCAACAATTATTCGGACTCAAGTGTGATTGTGCTGCGTGACATCCTGGGCCGCGCATCGCTGCGGAGGTTTGAGAACGAGGCCCGGCGTCCGCAATTGCTTATGGCGTTTGATGCGGGGCGTATATTTTACCGTGACACCGTCAACCGCCTTTCGTTGGCCGACTCGCATGTGGGCTTGCAGCTCCATCCCAACAAGAGGCCGAGGATGAATGCGGCCACAGGGGCCATTTTCGACTCCATAAGGGTGGCGCGTCCTGAGCTCAGGGCCGATTCGGTTTATGCTTTGGCCAGGGCAGAGGCCCGTGCGCAACGCATGGCTCGACGCGCGGCCTCGGGTGATACCGTGCGTCGCCGCCGTGACGATGGCCGCGACCGCATAGACATGCGTGCCGACAAGGAAACCCAGTCGCTGCTTAAATGGTTTGATGCGTCAGGATCGATAAAGGCAGCCCGCGGACGGCTGATGACTCCTTTGTTCCCGCTCCGCAACAGGCTCAGAAATGTGGATGTGAGGTTCAATATGGACAGTATCATAGTGCGTGACACCCGAATAGAGAGCGGCAGGAGTGATTTCACATTCAACGGACATATAACCAACTTTGTGGATGCGCTCACCAAGCGGCGGGGCGTTATAAATGCCGAGCTTTCGGTGAGAAGCGACACCGTGGATGTGAACGAGCTGACACAGGCCGCATATCTCGGGGCCGCTTACTCGGAGGCGCTGACCCGTGGCACGGCTGTGCGTATTGCCGACAGCGAGAGCGACGAGGCCATGCAGAGGGCTGTTGAGGCTACGGCATCCGACTCTGTGATGGGGGCCTTGCTGATACCTGTGAATGTCGACGCCACCCTTAAAGTGCGTTCCCGCAACATAATATACAGCGACATTGTGCTGCACCGCTTCCGTGGAGAGGTGCTGTTGCATGACGGAGCGCTGAATCTGCGGCGCCTATCGGCTTCAAGCGATGTGGGATCCGTGGATTTGACCGCCCTTTACACAGCCCCCACCAAGCAGGACATGTCGCTTGCCATGGGGCTGGATGTACATAATTTCCGCATCGACAAGTTCACAAAGATGTTCCCTGCGGTGGATTCGCTGCTGCCGGCGCTGTCGAGTTTCTCAGGTGTGATAAATGCCGAGCTTGCCGTCACAACAGCAGTGGAACCGAACATGGATGTGAACCTTGCGTCGCTCAACGCCGTGCTGAAGATTTCGGGCGATTCGCTCGTGGTGATGGATCCGGAAACCTTCAAAACCGTGTCGAAATGGCTGCTGTTCAAGGATAAGACACATAATATGATCGACCACATGTCGGTGCAGGTGGATGTGGCTGACAACCAGTTGCAGATATATCCGTTCATATTCAATATCGACCGTTACAAACTGGGCGTGATGGGCCACAATGACCTGGCTATGAATCTGAACTATCATGTGTCGGTGCTTAAATCGCCGATACCGTTCAAATTCGGCATAAACATCAAGGGTACTCCCGACAAACTCAAGATACGCCTTGGAGGAGCCAAGGTTAAGGAGGGTATGGCTGTGGAGCGTGTGGCTTTGGTCGACACCACCCGTATCAACCTTGTGAGGGAGATGGAACGTGTGTTCCAGCGCGGAGTGCGCAACGCGAGGGTAGGCAAAGTGAGGACCGGTATAGGAGGACCTAAGGATATGCCGGAGGGCAGTGTGGAAAATGACACTATATCCCACGCCGATTCGCTGATATTTATCCGCGAAGGTTTGCTTCCGGCTCCGCCGCAGCCTGTAACCGAGCAGGATAACGGAAAGAAATCAGGCTCAAAAAAATCAAAGAAGAAGTGATGACCCACCACGCAGGACTTTATTCACCCCAAGTGTCGCGTTACCTTGACCGACACGGACTCACACGCATGAATGTGCGGGCGGCGCTGATAGATATGGACGGCACTCTTTACGACTCCATGCCGCTGCATGCCAAGGCGTGGGTGGAGATGCTCTCGTCAGTGGGAATAGATGAGCCGGCAGCAGAGTTTTTCCGGGTGGAAGGCATGACTGGTGCTGCTGTGATAGACATAATGATGCGCCGCCACCGGGGCCGCGGGGTCACTCCGCAGGAGGTGAAGGAGCTTTACGGACGCAAGACAGAACTGTTTCGCGGCTATGGCTCCCCACAGCCTATGCCGGGTGCCGGGCGAATGCTCCGTTTCTTCAAGGAGGCAGGTATAGAGTGTGTGCTTGTCACCGGATCGGGACAGCGTTCGCTGATAGACGCACTTGAACGTGACTATCCCGGTGTTTTCGATCCGGCCATAATGGTGACCGGTGACAGTGTTGTTAACGGCAAGCCTCATCCTGAACCTTATCTGCGCGGATTGGAGGCGGCTGGCGTGGCGGCTTCCGGGGCGATAGTGGTGGAGAATGCACCGCTCGGTGTCGAGTCCGGCCATGCTGCCGGCATTTTCACCGTGGGAGTGAACACAGGGCCTATAGATATACGTGAACTTGAGGCGTCCGGTGCCGATGCGGTGTTCGATTCCATGCCACGGTTTGCCGATGCGCTTCCTGCATTGGTGTATGATATGATGATGACGCGCAGAAGTGTGGGAGGGTAATGGACACCTTGATCACATACACATCGGATAGCTGTTCGGCTGTAGATGCGGCATTGGCGCGGCTTGCCCCCGCGGGGGTGATGGTGATTGCCGATTCGAATACGGCAGTATGTGCCGCCGAACCGTTGATGCGGGGATGCGCCGCCCTCAGAACTGCCCGTATGGCGGTGGTGCCTGCCGGAGAGGAGCATAAAACCATTGAAACAGCATGTGATTTATGGCGGCAGATGACCGGCTCGGGCGTGACACGCCGGTGGGCGGTGGTCAATGTAGGGGGCGGTGTGGTAACCGACCTCGGGGGATTTGCCGCGGCCACGTTCAAACGCGGAGTGCCGTTTGTGAATGTGCCCACTACCGTGCTGGCTGCTGTTGACGCTGCTGTAGGCGGCAAGACCGGCGTTGACTTCATGGGCCTTAAAAACGAGATAGGAGTGTTTGCTCCGGCACGCGAGGTGATAGTGTCGGCTGAATGGTTTGCCACGCTTCCGCGTCCTGAACTGCTTTCGGGCTATGGTGAGATGCTGAAGCATGCTTTGCTTGCCGGAGGGGATATGCCCCGGCGGGTGCTCGGTATGGATCTGGAAGTTCCGGCCAATATGGCTCCGCTTTTGCGCGAGAGCGTGGAGTTCAAGCGCCGTGTTACCGAATCCGATCCCACTGAACGCGGGCCACGCAAGCAGCTTAATTTGGGCCACACTGCGGGCCATGCTTTTGAGATGCTGGCTATGGAGCATGGAAAGAAAGTGCCGCATGGCCATGCCGTGGCGCAAGGCTTGGTGACGGCTCTGGTTCTGTCGAGAATGTTATGCGGCGCGGGCGAAGAGGATATGCTTTATGCCGTGGCGTCGCGTGTCAAGGAGCTTTATGGCCCGACTGTCTACAAATGCGGAGATTACAGCCGCCTTACCGAGCTTATGGGCCATGACAAGAAAAATATCAGCAGCGACCGGATATGTTTCACCTTGCTTCCGGAGGCCGGACATCCTGTATGGGACAATATAGTGGCGCCGCGCGATATACATACGGCGCTTGACATCACAGCCGATCTGCTCAACTGAACCGTTCTAACCTCCAGGCTATGTCGAGAGCCACAGCATCGGCGGTGTTGGGGCCTATGACGCGGGTGGCGGCGGCTTTGACCTCGGGCAGGGCGTTGCCTACCGCCACGGATTCATCGGCTATGGACATCATTGGCAGATCGTTGAGGTTGTCACCGTAGACGGTGACATGGTCGGCGCCTGTAATGGCTTTCAGATTCAGAAGCGCCGAGGCCTTTGATACACCGGGAGCGAATATCTCGATTATGCCTATGTCGTTGCCGAATATGTCGACATAAGCCGATATGGAGCAGTCGCCGCGCAGGCGCAATGTGTCGGCAAGTGAGAATACTTTGTGGCGCGGGCCCGAGGCAAAGAGCATAAAGGGGGATTCCGTTCCGGTGTAAGGAGTATTGAGGCGGAACCGCTTCAGAGCGAGGCCGAGCCGGTCGTTGACAAACGTATGGTCGGTATCCGACAATGTGCCGTGATGGAGCACGTCAAGGGTGCCGTCGCCGGCCGGCATATACACAAACGGACATATCCCGGCGTTGTGGCAGGCCGTGTAGATGGATAAGGCTGCGGAGGCGTCAAGCTGCCGGGTATGGGTGTAGGCCATGGTGTCGCGGTGCCAGAACGCGGCACCTGTCATTACTATGGCCGGAAGAGCCGTGGCGGTGTCACGGAGCAATGGTTCCACCGTGGCAGGGGTGCGGGCGGTGGCCACTGTGATGAGTGCGCCGTCGCGGGTCAGTGATGATATTATGGAGGCTGAGCGCGGAGTGACGCGGCTGTCGCTGCCGAGCAGTGTGCCGTCGAGGTCGGTGACAAAGATCTGTTTCATGTAGGCGGATAAGTTTATGCGAGAGGAATTTCGATCCGGAATGTGGTGCCGCGCCCCGGTTCGGATGTCTTGACGAATATACGGCCTCCGTGGTATTCCTCGACTATACGTTTGGCGAGTGTCAGCCCGAGTCCCCAGCCCCGTTGTTTGGTGGTGAATCCGGGGTTGAAGATTGTCTTGTAATGTTTGCGCGACATGCCTTTGCCGGTGTCGGTCACCTCAACGAACGCATTGCCGCTTCGGTCGGTGCCTGTGCTGACGTCGATGCTCCCGGATCCTTCCATGGCGTCGACAGCGTTTTTTATGAGGTTTTCCATCACCCATTCAAGCAGCGGGGCCGATATGGCCACCGGCAGAGGCTGCGGGCTGAGGTGCGATGTAAGCTTGATGCGGGCCGATATGCGTGTGGCCATATAGGAGGCTGATGCGGCTACTACAGCGGAGAGGTCGGCAGGCTCCATTTTGGGCCGCGAGCCTATTTTGGAGAATCGTGAGGCGATGGTCGACAGGCGTTTCACATCCTTGTCCATTTCGCGCACGGTGTCGGGGTCGGTGCCTGTTTCGCGCAGCAGTTCCACCCACGCCATGAGCGAGGATATGGGGGTGCCGAGCTGATGGGCGGTTTCTTTCGAAAGGCCCACCCACACTTTGTTCTGTTCGGCTTTCTTGGTCTTGATCACGGCAAAATATACCACACAGATGAACACCACCATAACGAGCACCTGTATGTAGGGATAGAGGCTGAGCCGTTTCAGCAGGCGGGAGTCCTCATAGTAGAGATGCTGTATATTGTCGGGCGATATGATTATGTGGATTACATTCGGGGTTGAGCGCAGGTCTTGCAGCTTGGCCTGGAGATACCGGGCGTTGACTTCGGAAATGAAAAGCGGTGCGGCCGAGTCGACAGGTTCGGGCAGGTCGAAGTTGCGGTGCATGATTATGTTGGCATGGTCGTCGACAAGGAGCACCGGTATGTTGCGGTTCCCTTCGATTATGCTCAGCAGAAAGTCGATGTTGCCTCCGGAGCCGTCGGTCGAGGAACTGAGGTTGACTATCTCCTTGGTGGCGTCGGCCCATATCTGCATCCTTGAGCGTTCCTGCTGCTGGAGGTCATGGACTATGGTGCCGGAAAAGTACAGGAATGTGCCGGCCACTATCACTGATATGGCCAGAAAGAGCATGGTGCCGTAACGGCGTATCTCATACAGGTTCATCATTATAATAACGTGGCACTCCTGCCGAATATTTTGGCATATACCTTTGGAAATGAAAAAGGAGGGCCATTGCTGTAGGCAAGGCCCTCCTTGTGGTGGTCATATCCGCTGTGATGCGGGCAATTCTCCGGTTATCTGCGCACCATGACTTTGGCTGATACGGTGCCGCAGCGTACAATATAGATACCGGGAGCCACTGACTTCGACACCGACCCTTCGGCTCCTGTGAAGAAGGCTATGGTGCGGCCGTCGACGGAATGTATCGATACCGGTTCTCCTGAAAGGTTGGCTATCAGGATCGAACCTGCTCCGGCGCGTATATATACCGGTGAGGAACTGCCGTTTATATCGGACAGGACACTGGTGCTGATTATGGCCGAGTTTGAAAGCGGCTGCTCCACGCCATTGATCACGGCTGCCACGTTGTAGCGGTTGGTGCCTTCAGGTGCGTCAATGTCGCAATAGGCCGGCTCGGTGAGATTTTCCTTTATCAGCGAGGCGTTGCGGTATACGTTGTATGTAACCTCCGGGAGTCCGCCTTCGGGTATATAGTCTATGTCGTCGATCAGAATGCCGAATGTGTTGCATGAAATATAGCGCAGGGCAAAATATCTGGCGCCGTCGGGCAGAGTTTCCGTTATTTTCTCCCAACCTTGCGACGACTTGCTTACCGTGCGGAGTGATGTGAAACTTTCCGGTGCATTGTCGGTGGAGGAGATCAGGATCTCGATTTTCTCGGGTGAATATTTTGAGGATATGATGTTGAACATGAATGATATTTCCGTGCCGGGGGCTACCTTCGGCGAGATCAGCCAGTCGTCGGCCGGTGTTATCTCGTCATCCGGGGCGAATGCTATAAGGTACTGGTCGCCGCTGTAGGGCAGATAGTTGCTTGTGGCTACGTTGGATTTCGGATAGTTGAACACCTGGAATGCCTTTGCATAGCCGTTGCCCGGGAATGAGAAGCCTGAGATCACGAATGTGTTTTTGCCGTCGAGATCCTTGTTGGTGAATTCGCCGAGGCGCGATCCGTAGTAGAATGCGGAGAGTTTTTCCATGTTCTGGAAGCCGGCAAGTTTGCCTAAGCCTGTCCACTGCAGGTTCACGTCGCCGTCGCTACAGTTGCCCTCCAAGTCGGTTATGATATGGTTCTCGCCTTTTTCCACTGCAAAGGTGGCGGATGCGGTGTTGTTGGACGGATCGTCGTCGGGTGTCTCGATGGTAAGCGACAGCGACAGTGTGCCGATATGGTCGGCAGTGGGGGTGAAGTCAAATGTGGCCTCGGCTGTCTGGCCCGGGGCGAGATCCATTTCATCGACCGGACGTGTTTCGAGTGTGGTGTCGCCGCACAGGAGACGGAACACGGCATTGGTGAGCGATGCGCTCTGGGTTCCACGGTTTTCTATCACTGCTGTGAATTCGGCGGGTTCGGTCACGGTGAGTTTTTTGTCACCATAGATCGCTTCTACGGCCATATCGTCGGCCACGTCGGGGCGCAGGAAGTATTTGTCGATTATGATATATTCCTCTTCCTCCTCGCCGGGATATGAGGAGGTGATGGTGGGCGCTATCCAGTCGCGGTCAAGCATTTCCTGTGGTATGTCGAACTGTACGGTGTGCCATCCGCGCTCATGTGCCGAGGCATTGAATGTGCCTACAGTGACGGGATCCTGACCGAATCCTGACAGCTCCACGGAGGTCTCAGGCATGAGTTCGTGGAAATATACATGCAATCCGATCTTGGCCGAGGTTACGCCCATGGTTGAGAAGCGCGGAAGGGCTATCTGGCCTTTTGTGGCACCGTAATCGGTTATGAAGCCGGCCATGGCGAGCTTGCTGTGGTTTGCGGCATCCTCAAGGAGATCGGCGGGATCTATAATAGTGTATTCGGCGCCGTATTCATCGGTAGGAGCCTCTATCACTACGGGAATATAAGTGAAACCGTGGCCGGCGAATGTCTCGTTTGCGGGTATTTTGTGTGGAGTGCCGAGCACTTCCGATATCGCTACCACCGAGGTGTTCTCGCCCGATGCGTTTGAGGCTGTTATGCCGAGGTTGACCACATTTTGCGGAGTGCCTTCCGGCAATGTGTAGTCATATTCCGTGCATACGCCTATGTCCTGTGTCTTGATCCAAGAGCCTACGCCGTTTTCCTCCACATAGGAATGGAATGAATATGACACTGCGGCGGGATCGACGTAGCCCCCGTTCTTGCCGACCGGGCTTACGTTGAACTTCAGTTTCATCGACATGTTGTCGGCGTTTACTGTGGCTGTGACTTCGGGTTTGTCCGGAATGTCGGGGCCGGTGAATATGCTCAGGGATGCGTGGAGACCCTCGCCCTGGTTGTTGGAGGGTATCAGCTCTATTGTGTTGTTGCCGTGGATAGTGGCTATGTCAGTAGAGACGCTTTCTCCCGGCATGGCTGTGAGTGTCTTGGTGGCGGCTGCGCTTACAACCTTTATCGTGAGCTGTTGCGACGGATCCAGCGGTGTGCCGTCGGCATGATTCGCCGGGGCGTTGAATGTAACGGTGGCGCTCAGTGCTCCGGCCGGGGCAGCCGTCACTGCGGGATCACTGCATTGTGCCGGAACAAAGCGGCTTGATTCAGTCTGCTCCACGGCAATGTCGCGCACATAGAAGCGCATGCAGTTTTTGGGCGACACCATGTGGAGAGCCACGTAATATGTGCCGGGCGCCGCTGCGGCGAAATATGCCTCGAAAGGCCGGTAGTCCTCGTTGTATATCATGCCTGAGCGGTAGATGGGCGTAAGGGCTTCGGGTGTAGGGGCACCACCGGCGCACAGCTCGAACGATTCGCCGAAATATCCGTTCTGGCACCGTGCCGAAACGGAGAAACGGAACAGCTTATCGGTCTCGGTCACATTTATGGGAATTACTGCATAGTCGTCGGCGTCGAGTTTGGTGGAATATCTGTAGAAAAGAGCTTTCTCTTTGTCCTCATATGACCATGTTCGGCCGTCCTCAGCCACATCTATTATAGTCATGCGGTTGATGTCGGCCTGTGTGGGGGCGAGTGTGAACGGGATTTCGAAAGTAGCGTCGGAGGCGGTGGCCGGTTCGGCCCCCACTGTCAGCGCCGGGGCAGCCATTATGGCTGACATGTAAAAAATGATAGCGTAGTTCTGTTTCATCTTGATGTCGGTTTGTGAAATTACAATGATCTATACATTCGCAAAGTTAAAACAGGCTTTGGCCAAATAAAATGATTTAAGTCAATAAATGTAGCGCGATATATGCATTACTGACCGATATTTGTTGTAAATTTGAGCACTGACAATTTCACTTCTCTGGGCGGAGTGGCAAACCTGATATGAGACATGACCCTTTCTGAAATACTGAACATAGATTATCCGGTGTCTGGGCTGACGGTGAGCAGGCTCACATCCGTGGCCCGGGAAATACGTGTAGCCAAGAAAGATTTCATTGTTGAGCAGGGCCGTAAGACCGACAGCATATTCTTTATCACCGACGGCCTTTTCCGTGCCGTGCACATGCGCGACGGCTCGGAGGAAACTTTGCTGTTTGCCACAACGGGTGATCCGTTCACCTCCATACATTCCATGTCGGCCGGCGAGCCGGCGGCATTTTCATGGCAGGCTCTCGAGGATTCAGTGGTGCTTGCGGTCAGTTTCAGCGACTTCAACGAACTGCTGCGCAGCGACAATGACCTGCACTGGTGGTGGAGCAAGGCTCTGCTTGACCAGCTGTATGTGCTTGAGCGGCGTTATGTGTGGATCGGCAACACCAACGCCACACAGCGTTATGAGACATTGCTCCGTATCCGCCCCGGCATCATACACAAGATACCAGTGAAATACATCGCCCAGTATCTCAACATCAAGCCCGAGACCCTTTCGCGCATCCGCGCCCGTTTCGCCCGCAAATAATCCCGTGCAATTCATTAACTGAAGTATTATACCAAATGAACCCCGGAAGCCGATTCTTCCGGGGTTCATTTATACTATTGTGTCAATTGACAGGGATTGTTACTTTTTGCCGGAGAGTTTTTCCTTGAGCTCTGCGAGGGCCTCGAGGTCACCGAGAGTGGTTTTTTCGAGGGGTGCGTTGAGCATGGGAGCTTCTTCGCGTTCAGCACGGCGTGCGCCCTGACGCTTGGCCGGGCGACGGGCAGCCTCGCCGCGTTCGGCTTTGGCCTCGTCCTCGAATATGCGGCTGTGGCTGAGGATGATGCGCTTGCTGTCCTTGTTGAACTCGATCACCTTGAAGTTGAGTTTCTCGTCGATCTTGGCGGGAGTGCCGTCCTCTTTGACGAGGTGTTTGGGAGTGGCGAATCCTTCCACGCCGTAGGGGAGTGCTATAACAGCGCCCTTCTCAACCATCTCGATGATGGTGCCTTCGTGAATCGAACCTACAGTGAACACTGTTTCGAATACATCCCAGGGATTCTCCTCAAGCTGCTTGTGGCCGAGCGAGAGGCGACGGTTGTCCTTGTCGATCTCGAGCACCTGTACCTGAATGTCGGCGCCGATCTGGGTGAATTCGCTGGGGTGTTTGATTTTCTTGGTCCAGGAGAGGTCGGAGATGTGGATGAGGCCGTCAACGCCTTCCTCAATTTCCACAAACACACCGAAGTTGGTGAAGTTGCGCACCTTGGCGGTGTGCTGGCTTCCGACGGGATATTTGGTTTCGATATTCTCCCAGGGATCGTTTTTGAGCTGTTTGATGCCGAGGCTCATCTTGCGGTCGTCGCGGTCGAGGGTGAGGATCACAGCCTCTACGGTGTCGCCCACTTTCATGAAGTCCTGGGCTGAGCGCAGATGCTGGCTCCACGACATTTCGCTGACGTGGATCAGGCCCTCGACGCCGGGAGCGATTTCGAGGAATGCGCCGTAATCAGCCATAACAACTACCTTACCCTTAACGTGGTCGCCTACCTTGAGGTTAGGATCGAGAGCGTCCCATGGGTGTGGAGCGAGTTGCTTCAAGCCGAGAGCGATGCGCTTCTTCTCTTCGTCGAAGTCGAGAATAACAACGTTGATTTTCTGGTCGAGCTCAACAACTTCGTGTGGGTCGTTGATGCGTCCCCAAGAAAGGTCGGTAATGTGAATGAGTCCATCAACACCGCCGAGGTCAACGAATACGCCGTAAGAAGTGATGTTCTTGACAACACCTTCGAGGATTTGACCCTTTTCGAGGTGAGAGATGATTTCCTTGCGTTGTGCTTCGAGCTCTGCTTCGATGAGTGCTTTGTGTGAAACGACTACGTTGCGGAATTCTTGGTTAATCTTAACCACCTTGAATTCCATTGTCTTGCCAACGAATACGTCGTAGTCGCGTATTGGGTGAACGTCAATCTGGCTGCCTGGAAGGAATGCTTCGATGCCGAATACATCAACAATCATACCGCCCTTGGTGCGGCTCTTGATGTAACCTTGGATAACAGCATCAGCTTCGAGAGCTTCGTTAATATTAACCCAGCTCTTCTGGAGGCGTGCCTTCTTGTGTGAAAGAATAAGCTGACCGCTCTTGTCCTCTTGGTTTTCAACGTAAACCTCAACCTTGTCGCCTACCTTAAGCTCTGGGTTGTAGCGGAATTCCGATGCAGGAATGATGCCGTCGCTCTTGTAGCCGATATTGACTACAACTTCTTTCTTGTCAATAGAGATTACTTCGCCTTCAACAACTTGATGTTCCTGAATCTTGTTGAGGGTGTTGTCGTAAGCCTTTGTCAGTTCTTCCTTGTCGCCACCAACGGTTACACCGTTTTCAAAGTCGTCCCAATTGAAGTCTGACAATGGATTGACGTTTTCAAAATTTGCCATAAATGTTTTTAAAAATGTTTTAATTAATAAAGTTAGACTTTATGTGAAAAATTCTCTCAAGGGCAGAATATGCCCCTATAAGGGCGCAAAGTTACTAATAATAATCTGAATATAAGTAAGTTTGGACAATTATTTTTATTCTTTTTCTCTATTCTTTTTCAAATTTTTAGTCGGTGTTGCGAAAAACCACACCTATTATATATATGGGCAGTAGGTTGCCCTAAGTGGTTTCTGCACTCTTGTCTTGTTCTATCGTAACCGTTCATTGGTGGTAGATATGTCAAGTTTGTCCGAACTTAGAATGACGATAGGGTAGTGTCGGTGGGGTTATGATGACGAGCGAAAGTTCTGCCGATAAACTATGCGTATCAAGCGGAAAGAAGCTG